>CABVLZ010000009.1_pt1 | contig 5440 bp, 7 predicted proteins | sample 4729511 | NCBI WGS metagenome assembly CABVLZ01 (sample SAMEA5946132, study PRJEB27554) | seawater metagenome | biome: 15; feature: 1000005; material: 2225 | place: Pacific Ocean | collected 2014-03-20 | depth 20 m | reverse complement strand
TGGTAAAAGTTCATTTTTAGGAAATTTATTACTAAGAAAAGACATGTACCGTGATGATTTTAAAGCCGAGGATATATATATTTTTTCTGGATCATTAAAAGGAGATAAAAAAATTGAAACAATAATAAAAGAATTAGATATTCCAGAAGAAAACCTTTTTGATAGATATAATGATGATGAAATTAATATTGTTTATGATATGTTAGTTGAAGATTACAATGAATCAATTGCAATGAAAGAGCGACCATCTCAAAAACTGATTCTGTTTGATGACCTGAGTTATACAAATAAAATGAAAACAAGCAAGAAAGAGTCGGCACTTGATAGACTAATGTGTAATGGGAGAAAATATCTCATTAGTACATTAGTTACAGCACAAAAATACTCACAATTAAATACTACCGCACGAGAAAATTGTAGTGCGATGATCCTCAATAAATGTTCTAATAAACAAATTGAATTAATAGAGGCTGATGTTAACTTCATGGATTCAAAACGAAAATTCATGGAATTATTTAAAACTATTACTGATAAAAAATTTAGTACATTTATTGTGAATTTCTCTAATAAAACTATTTATCAAGATTCAAATTTTGAGGATATATGTATTTGTAAAAATAATAAAAATGATTGTGGTGGAAAGAAACTTTTATAATTTAATATTACTATTTTCTATTTCTTTTAAAAACTCATAAACTTTATGTTTTTGAGTTTTTTTATGTTCTGTAAATCTACTTTCTGAATATTTACCCCCACAAGGACAAATAATTTTATTTTTTCTTTTTATTTTATTTTCATCATTATATTTTTTTCTTTTATCTTTATTTTTTTCATTATATTCTTTTTTTTTTTGTTTTAATTTTTCTTTGTTTTTTTCTTGATATTTTTTATTATATATTTGTGTATGATTTTTATTTTTTAATCTATATTCTTTTCTATTTTCTTTTAATTTATCTTTATTATCATAATAATATTCTTTTATTTTTTCTTTATTTTTTTCATAATATTCTTTATTTTGCAATACCATTCTTTTTTTATTGTCAATATACCATTCTTTTTGTGTTCTATTAGGTATTTTTTTATTTACACATTCTAAATTTCTTATATAATAACTTTCTCTATCTAATAATTCTTTTTTATCTTGAAATTCTATTTCTTCAATCATATTAATTTTAACATCACCCCATTCAAATAATATTTTAGAACTTACACACTTATTAATTTTAAAATCACATTTATGCTGACTTAATCTTTCATTTAATGATTTTGTTGTAGATCCATAATAAATTAAATTTGGATTATTACATGTTAAACTATAAATATATCCAGTTTTAGTTTCCTTATTCATTTCTATAATATATATTATTTTTTTCTTTAAGTCTGACAGATATATTTATTTGCATTTATAAAAAATAATAATATAAATATTTATAGTATAATGGCTCGTAATAAGTTAGCCCCATTAAATTATAAAAAAAAAAATAAAAAAAATGATGAAAAAATTAAAAACAAAATGTATTTATTTTTAATTACTTTGATAATTGTTATTATTTGTGTATAAGTTATATGTCAAACCCAACTGCCCAAATCGGTTTAATTCCCCCCGCAAATTTAGAAGGCTTTTTAACTGGTACAGGTGCTGGTTTTGGCGTTTGGAATTGCACTTGTTGTTTTACAACTGCTGGTTTAGGAGTATTCATTTTTGACATTTGTTCTGCTACTTTTCTTGCAACAGTATCATTAATATATTTTTCTCTTGATATTTTTGCTTTATTAATCATCACACCATCACGTTTTTTATACGTTCGTTTTTTCTTTTCAGATACCTGCTTTTCCAATTCTTCAATTTGATTAGCAAGTACTCTTACATCATCATCATCTAAATTATTATCATCTTTTTCAACTGAAACTTCTACTGGTGCTTCAACTGGTACTTCAACTGGTGCTTCTACAACTTCTTCTTTTTTTAATTTTGCTTGTTCTGTTCTTTTTGCTTTTGCTTTCTCTCTACCTGCTCGTAATCTTTCAAGTAATTTTTCTTTTGCTTCTGGTGACATTTCTCTTTTTTGTTTCTTTGGTTTATCATCGGGTATATCGAATATATCAGACATTGTATATATAATATTATAGAAAATATTTTTATAATATTATTTATTTTGAATAAATTTAATCTAATAATAATGTCATGTTAGAAAATCCATCCACATCGATATCATCTTCATCTGAATTAATTATTCTAAATTGCAAATTTCTTAATGGTAGAGGTTGGGGATTATTTAAATCAATAAATGTTAATGAATTAGAATCAAATAAAACATCTGGTTGGTTTCTATCCCTGATATTTTGAATAACTGCTAATAAATTTCTTCTTTTCTCTTGACCTTTTGAACCATCATAAGAATCAAAATTTAAATTTAATGCTTCCACTAAATAACATTCAGTATCATCAAAAAATCTAACCGACTTATCAGCAATAAAATTCATTTCAGAAACTGAATCTGTTAGACTTCTAAAATCATATCCTAAGGATCTTGCAAATGGTGTTGTTTCAAAATCAAATTCTTTTAATTGAATACTGTCATCTTGTTGTGGCGGTGTAAGTGTAGCACTTACTTGAATTTGTTTTACATCAATTTCATTAGATAATGCAAAATCATTAATAAATGTATATTGAATATCTTTAACATGACAATCATTATTATAAAATCCAATAATTGGATATAATGGCTTATCTCCTAAATATTCTTGTGGAGTTGTTCCAGTTAAAATAATACCTGCTGGATTAGACGCATTATATATTTTTAATTCAATTTTCCCTTGTGATGCTTCTATTGCTAATATATCATTTTCATTATTTGGGTCTGTCTGTGCGACAGTTTCAGGAGTTAATGTAGAATTTGTTAATGTTGGATTTGCTGGGTCTACAAATCTATAAACCGTTCCTGAATGTTCTGCATTAATTACAAATTGACAATTATTTGGCGTAAAATCACCAGCCATATCTTGTGGTTCTGTTTCAGATAATCCAATATAAAAACCAAATCCAGCACTTCCTAAAAATCCAATTTGCGCCCGAAATATACCACAACCATTTTTACCATCAAATGCAGATAAAGAATTACTACCAATATTTGCATCCCATGCATTTCCCCCCGCATTTTTAAATATAGCCGTAGGATCAGATTTATCAATATTAACTGTTCCAAATCTATTAGTAGGATTTATTTGTAGTGCATATTCTGTTTCAACAACCATTTTATTTGAAGAATTAATTCTAACATCAAATTCAGTTCCAATATCTGATGGATTAGTGGAATTTAAACTTTCATTTAATTTATTTTTCATATCTGTTAATAAATTTTGAAAATCTGTATTATCATATGTAGATTCTGTTAAATTAATTGTAGTGTCCCCATCTCCATTATTATAAACAATTTTTTTATTAGTGCTATCAACTTTTATTGATTCAACTGTTTTTTTAAAAGATACATTTTGTAATGCAATTTTTGAATTTGGTTTTATTATTAGGTCAGATTGGATATTATTATTAAATAATAATTTATCCTGATCCGATTTTAATCGTATCAATTTTACCATATATATTATTATATATTAGAAATAATTTTTATATTATTAATTAATTAATTTGTTTTTGTAATAATTTATTTAAGTCTTCATCTTTTTTTATTTCTCTAATATGTGCTCTTTTATCTAAAATATTTTGTTTATTATTATTATAGAATATTCTTGCATAATCTGCCCTACCTTTTTTATAATTATTAAATTTTTCTTCATCTTCTCTTAATTTTTTAATATATTGTTTTTGATATAATAATTGTTTTTTCATCATACTTTTGTATACTTCTGTATTTTCTTCTTTTATTTTTAATAAATACTTTTTTTGTGCTTTTTTTAAGGCATCGGATCTTGTCATATATATATTAATTTAGATATTAAATAAAAATAAATCTATAATAATATATAATAATGTTAACAATTCAAAGTGTAGTAATAAATAAAAAAATACCACTTGAAAAAGCCGAACAAATCGTCATATCATTAAATAAAAAACCAAAATATTTGAATAAATCAGTTACTGAATATAAAGCAGGACAAACAATTAATTATTTTAGATTTCGGCAGATAGCACCAAGTAAATTTAAAAAAGATAGTTTTAGAACCAAAAAAATAAATGAAAATACATTTTTTATTTTAGGAGAATTAAAATAGTATTATAACTAAAACTAAAAACCTTGTTTTTAAAAATAAATTATTATAAATTTTATAATCTATAATAATATATATAAATGAGTAATAATATTACAAAAGTTAATTTTTTTTTAAATAACCGAGAACAATATCTTTATTCTAATCCAGACCCCCGATCTGATACGTATGGACGAGATGGCTGGTATTATTCCAATTATAAAGATACAGGAACAATTGCTGACCAACAATGCAATATTTGCTTTTATAATGTTGACGATACAAGAGCAACTAATATAGAAGATAAAAATAATTTTTTATTTTTATCAGATATTAACAGTTTATATTTTGAATTTACAAGTATGAATACAAATCAAACAAATTTATCAACTGAAACCGTTATGGATTATTATCCATATATTGTCATTGGAACAATACCAAATGGAAGTGCATCAGATTTACCAACTTTACCAAATGGTGAAACATACAGGAGTTTAATATATTTGAAAATTTCACCAACAGATCCAGCAGATATAACAGATGATGATGAATTAACATATCTATATAAAAATGGACGAAATGTAATTTTTTATAGAGAAAAAGCACACGATAAAAATGATACTTATCAAGTACCTTTTAAAAATGTATTTTTTGAAAGAGGAACAGGAAATCGTGATAATATAAATTCAGAACAAATAAAAAAAATTTGGATTGAAACAAAAGGATTTCCTGTAAGCACAACAACCGATTTTATACTACATGAAGCAGGAATTAAAAGTCAAAATTTCCCAAATAATTTTAATAGAATTTTTACATTTTCTAATATTATTACAAATTCACTTACAAATAATGAAGAATTAGTTTTACATAATGGGGCATTAACTGGTTTAACACCATTTCAAATTCAACCATACGGATATAAAAATGTACTAATATTAATTGAGATAACAGCAACATCAGGACAACCACAAAAAAATGCATTTTTAAGTTATAGTACAGATAATATTTCTTATTATACAGATTCTGATAATATTACGTGTCAAGAGTTCGGTTCTGCTGGTATATATACAGGTATTCGTAGAATAGAAAATGTATGCTGTCAACATATAAAAGTATACGCAGATGATCCACAAATTACAAATGTAAAAGTTGCATTTTCAATGTCTAATTAAAATCATTTACAAAGTAAATTAATGATTTTCAAAGAAAATAAATAAATAATATTATTATAAAT
>CABVLZ010000011.1_pt1 | contig 6029 bp, 4 predicted proteins | sample 4729511 | NCBI WGS metagenome assembly CABVLZ01 (sample SAMEA5946132, study PRJEB27554) | seawater metagenome | biome: 15; feature: 1000005; material: 2225 | place: Pacific Ocean | collected 2014-03-20 | depth 20 m | reverse complement strand
AGAAGTAGATCAGAAGGATATCAAACGGAGGTGGATCCAACAACGTTAGCTTGCACAAATATTACCGATATAGATCCAATAACATTGGAACCAATTACATCAATACCTTCTAATAGATTAATAATTTTTCAATCAGGTAGATGTGTAGATGTTCTGAATTTTTTAAATTATAGAATTATGGACAAAAAATATAGAGATCCCATGACTAGAAATGTTTTTAGTAACGAATTAATTGAAAAAGTTAGAGAAAAATTAATAGAATTAGGTCAAAATGTTCCTGATTGGATGAATGACTATGATGAGAATACTGATCAAGTCAATGATGATATACAAGAAGAAGATGAAGAAGAAGAATATGTATATGAATCAGATAGTGATAATGATAGTCAAAATGAGGAAGATAGCGGTATAAGTGAACGTCAAATAAGGTCAGATTTAAAAAAAAAAGCTAGTAATGACATTAGTATGTCGCCTTATCAAAGCCCTCTCGATATGATCCATCAAGCCAAACTAGCTACTATTGACAATAATACGGTACCGCCTTCTTTATTTTCAAATCAGTTTAATAATGAAGAGGAAGAAGAAAAATTTTATCATGCCGAGATTGTGAATATCCTGTATAAATTAGTGAAATTTAAAAAGTCCGAAATAGATGATAATAGAGTTAAAAAATTGGCCTTTTTATTATATTTAGCAATAGACCCCGAGACATATGGGGAAGATCGTAATCCAGCTTTTAAATTTATATCAAATAATTTTGCTGAAGGAGGGTTAGATTTTTCTGGAGTTTTTAATAAGATAAAAGATATAAGTGTAGGAGAAATAAATGACTTAATTAATACTTTATTTCCAATAGAGAAAATTCCAATTGGTATATTGTTAGCACCTAACGAGTATTGGAAATTTATGAAATATAATAAAACAACACAGTTTTATCAATACCTTACTTTAGAGCAAATTGTGGAGGTTTCTAGCCATTTTGAGTAATAATAATATTATATGTATTAGACATAATAATTTAGATATTAAGCAATTAACATTTAAAGAAATATTGATTATCTATCATAAATGGATCGTCTATCAAAATCATACGCAAAAGAGTATTATTTATTAACGGATGATGACTTGGGGGAGCTGAGTTTTGTAACAAAAAATAATTTTTTAAATTCCAGTAATGATATTAAATTATATAAAAAAGAAGATATAATTAGTAAGGCCGTATATAAGTATGGTAGCATCGAAACAATAATGAAAAAAGTAGAAATCAAAAAAAATGAAAAAATAAAAAGAAAAATTTCTTCAAAAAAAACAAAGTTAGATAAAAAAAATCAATTGTTAGAATATTTTAAATCACAGGATAATTTTGCAAATGAAGAAGATATAATCTCAGAATATCCTTGTTATTTATATATCGAATATTCTGAAAAAAAATTTATGAAAGAAGTAGATAATAAAATTAACTATAATTTACAATCAATATACAATATTTCATCAAATAGAATTCAAAGGAGACACTCTCTCGTTCATTTAGCAAAAAAAAATAACATTATTCTAAAGCCTGAATGTGATATTTATAATTCATTTATAAATTCTAATTTAGATATTAACAGTGCTTTCAATCTTTTATTTGAAGAAGATTTTTTAAATAAAAAAACTATTTTTTTGACTGTATTAAAAAAACATAATGATATACAATTAGAAGATAGAGATATAGAATTAATAAAAGATGATTGTATTTATTTTTATTTAGTTTCTACAAAGAATCCTGATAGTTTTCCTAAATTAATTCAGGATAGAGTTGATAATGTAATAAAAATTATTATATTCATCAAAGAAAATCTTAATATAGATTTATCAAATAATGATGAAGCTAATTATAACATGTTTCTAAAAATTATAAATTTAAGAAAACAATATATAACTACAATATTAACTTCTAATAAAAAAAATAATATTCCAGATATTATCTTAGATAAATTTCTGAATTCAGAAAGTAGTATTTCTTATGAAATTTCTTTATAAAATAATTTTAATAAAAATTATATTTAATAATAATATAAATAAAATTATGATTAAATATAATTTAAATGTTTTTGCTAATTTATCTAAAATATCATCTATTATGAAAGGGGGTGCTATGACACCGGTAATGGAATCTACACTTGAAAGTGGTCCTATTGAGGAGGTTATTGCATTCTTAGAAACTCAAGATTTAAATAATCCCTCAAATTATCCTTTGTTAATCTCAATTTTTAGTTTAATCTTTAAACGATCTATAGATTTTCAAATCAAAATGCTCGATTATTTCTATACTAAAAGCATACCAATATATTTTGAATATTTAAATATGAAATGCAATACTTATTCTATAACAATAAAAAATTTTCTATCAGGAGATCCAAATACTGATTTTGATCAGAAATTATTATTACTTAAAAGAATAATAGAAGTAATGTCGCTATCACCTGATAATACATCAAATAGTTTTTTTTTCATAGAAAATCTATTTTGGTCAATAACTTATATGAAAAGATTGGCACCAGATAGACGCATGGCCTTTCTAGAAATTTTAACATCTTATATAGATTTAAGTAAAATTTGTCAAGCTATAAATCATTTCTCTTCAAGACCTATCTTTTTTTCTAATGCCAGTATTAAAAATTATATACCATTAATTTTTATGTTTGTATATCAAACAAATAAGGAGTTAGATACACAATTTTATATAAACTTTTTTTCAAAAAATTTATTTAAGGGTTTAAATAAAGTATTAGATAAAGATGTTAGTAAAAAATTAATAACTGATTGCTTTTCTTTTATTTTAAAACAAGAAGATAGTCCAAATAAAAGAGCTTTTTTTGGAATCAATAATAAGGGGCAAACAGTATTTCAGAATTTATTTTCAAAACTTGTTCTATCAACTGAGGATGCAATATCATATTACACACCCTTATTAATTGAATTAATTATTAATTCACCTACACAAACGCTACTAGAACAAGGTCAAGCTGGACAAACAATACTTCATAATATGATTTTTAATAATTATCCCTTATCATTAATTGCAAGAACATTCGAAAAAGCTCCCTTATTAATAGAAATTTGTGATGATAAAAAAAGATATCCAATCTTTTATGTAGCAGAATTTAAATCTTCTATAGAATTATTTAAATTTATAAAACAACAAACACCTTCAAAATATTATAAGATATTATCTACTCAACAAAAATTTATACTAGAATTTCTTTTTAAGAACTTCTCAACTATATCGTATGAGGCTACAGATATAGCTGATTTCATACAAGATAATAATCATCTAACATTAATTAATTCTATTGAATCATTTTCATATATAGAAGCTAGAGGCTTATATGATCCAGACTTAAAATGTACAAATAAGACGTTACAACAAATAATTGCTTATAAATTATATAAAGATACGAGAGATGGAGCTTCATCTATTTCTATTGAAAAAAAAAGAGCATTACTTACAGCTATTGGAGGAGTACCTATACCTCAAAATAATAACGTTAGGGAGATAAGAATTAATAAGGCAGGAAATATTATTGAACAGTACTTAGCCGTTTTAAAAACTGCTCCTAATAATTTAAATTCAAATACAACATATTTTAAAATACTGGGCGAACATGCTATTGATGCAGGTGGTCCACAAAGAACAGTTTGGGGTTTATTACAAAAAGAATTTTTAGGAGATAAATATTGTGAAACTCTAAATGGAAAAATATATTTTCGAGCTGTAAATTCAGAGGCAGCTTTTATTGCATTAGGAAATATGATCGGTAGAGCATATATATATGGTCCTCAGGTACAAAAACAAACAAATGAAAGAGATGCTTGGGGAGATCTAATTATAAAAAATATTTATTCCTCTTTAGGTATGCTAAGTCCCGAAATGAGTAAAATAATTTTAGTGGGATTATTTAATACTATTATTCCTGAAAGATTAGAAGAATTAATAGCTGCGGATTGTGCACCAAATGAAGATTCATTGAATTCTTGGTTATTTGATAATATTAATAGTTTAATACAATTTGGAGGACCAGATGGAATACCCCTGCAGATAGAAGATTCAATAGAAAATATTTTGAGGAATATTGAAGTTTTTCATGATTATACAGTCATGTATGAAAGTGAATTAAATGTATTACAATTTTTTCATGAATTAATATTTATAGATTCAACAAAGTCAAAAATTGATCCTAATTTTATTGCCTGGGTTAATTTATATAATACAGAATTAAAAGCTTTAGAAGTCAAAAAAAAAGGAATTACAATACCAAGAAGAAAATTTAACACAACAAGAGAGAATGCAAATATTTTTTAAAACATTACAAGAGAGTGGATTTCTAATGAAAATAGATAAGATGAAAGACCAAGCTATTGGATGTATTACAAAATCGAATGAATTAGTAATAAGACCTTGTATAGAATCTTTTTTAAGGAATAAACCAAATATAATAGAAGGAATAAATCAGATAATTTATGGATTTTTTGAAATAGATATTAGAAGAATAATGAAAAAAAATGTAAAAGAAATTAATATAAATATTAAAACAATTACTTCAAAAGTAGTATTTGAAATGAGTCATGCACATAAAATAATAATGCAGAAAGTTGTATCAAAAGTTTTAAAATTATTAGATGAAACTGGCGATTTGGTAAAATTTGTTGAATATTTTTCAGGCATACCTTTAATTTTATCCGATTCAGAGATTTATACATTAAAAACATGGCGTGGTCAAAATTTTAGTGAGCATACATGTTTTTATTACGTAGATATTCCTGAAGCTTTTATACGAAGGGATAATATTGAAACTTTGGCAGTTCAATTTGCTGCGGTAATCAGGGCAGCAGAAACTAAATTTGGAATGGCTTAAATTAAATTCCTATTTTTATTTTATTATAAAATATATATAATATGATAAAAAATCATAGTTTAAATTTTTATCTAAAAAATAAAAATTATATAGGAGGAAGTTTAGAAGATAACCAAGACGATCTATTATTATCTATCGATGCAAATTCACCGGATCTTGTAGTACATAATTTTAAATCATTACTGTCTACAAATGATTTTTCAAGAATTAAAACTTTTTTGGACAGATTTCAAGGAATACCAGATCACTTACCACTAATCGTGGTTAATGCTGATATTCCTACGAATTTAAAATTAGAATTATTTGATTATTTTTATAGTAAAAGTATATCAATTAATTATACTATGGGGGAGAGAATCATTAATTGTTTTACAGATTATATCAAAAAATTAGCATCATTTATGATCTCTAATACTCAATTAGCAGAAACAAGCTATTCTAGTTCCAATTTATTTTCATTTTCTGAACCTAATACACAAGAATTTACTGCTACAATTGAATCATTCAATATTTCTATGACTTTATTAAACAAATTATTAGAAATGACAAATTTAAGAGGAAAGAATTTTTTTTTAATTGATGATTATTATTATTTCGTTAAATTTTTTAATTTTTTACACGATGCTAATATTCCTGAAGCGATGATAGTTAAATTTATGCAAGCTGTTCAACCTATTCAAAATATTGATAATATTTGTAAACAATTAGGAGCACTCCGAAATGAAAATCTAGTATCATTTATATTTCATATTAGATCCTATAAGGACCCTGATTTTTTAATCACAATTTTTATTCATATTTGGAAAACTAATCCCGAACTAGATATCAATTTCTTTCTAAAATTTTTCTCAAAAAATTTTGTACTTTCTATAAACAGAATATTAACTAGTTTGGAACCAGCATTTATTAGAAGTCATAATTATTTTATAGAGTTCTTTTACAATTTAGAAAATTTTATTAAAACACAAAGAAATCAAAATATGGTGGAATTTACAAGATTTAATAACCATAGTCTTCACTTTCGTATTTTTTAGTTTCTTCATTTACTTTACACTGAAAGATATCATAAAAGTTATCTCCTGCGTCCATATAGCCATCAATATCATTTTTATAATGCAGTTCTGGTTTTTC
>CABVLZ010000006.1_pt1 | contig 8430 bp, 5 predicted proteins | sample 4729511 | NCBI WGS metagenome assembly CABVLZ01 (sample SAMEA5946132, study PRJEB27554) | seawater metagenome | biome: 15; feature: 1000005; material: 2225 | place: Pacific Ocean | collected 2014-03-20 | depth 20 m | reverse complement strand
TGGACACCTAGAATGGAAGAGCAAGAAGGAAGAATTATAGGTGGCGATCCATCTACATGGACACCTAGAATGGAAGAGCAAGAAGGAAGAATTATAGGTGGCGATCCATCTACATGGACACCTAGAATGGAAGAACAAGAAAGAGCACCTATTGGAGGAAATCCATCTACATGGACACCTAGAATGGAAGAACAAGAAAGAGCACCTATTGGGGGAAATCCATCTACCTGGAGTCCATATATGGAAGAACAAGAAAGAGCACATATTGGGGGAAATCCATCTACATGGACACCTAGAATGGAAGAACAAGAAAGAGCACCTACATGTTATTCAATAGACCAAGGGAAAAAAAAAAGCTTAAATGGGTTCTACAGAAGTATACCTACTAAACATAAATATATTTCAAGAATTGATGGAACAATGATTATTCAAGAATCAGAAGATGGTGGATACAATATATGCGAAGGAAGTAATTGTGTGGAGAACGAATGTGAGTGTGACGACAGTTCAAGACAAGCCTATATTACATCATTTCCAGCAGAACAAGAACTGTTAGATGTTTATTCCAATGGAAATAAAACAAACTCAATTTCCAAAGTAAATTATTCTAATTGTTCTAAAAACAATAAAGTATTACCATGTCCAAATAATTTTTCTATTGATCCTAGTGATCCTAATTATTGTACATCATCTCCATTCATGGAAGTATCTGGCATAGGTCCAGTCATATTTTCTAGAGGAGAAGAAGAAAATAGAATGAACTAATTTATGAAAAATGAAAGATGAAATTTAAAAAGTAGGAAAAACAAAATAATATTTAAAAAAAATTATTTTGTTGTTTAAAATTATAATTAAGATGAATACTAATGTTATCATCCAAAATAATAATAATATAGAAAGATTTTCCAATAAAAAAAGACATTTAGTCAAACAGCCTAAAAAAGATGAATCTAAAGAAAAGGTAGAACCTACATTTAGAGAAGCTTATGTAGCTGCGACTGATTGTGTTAATTCAATAAGGGAATCTACTTCTAATGAAGTTGGGCCGTCGCCGAATGATCCTTCTGCTGATCAATACGGCCCATTTAGTTATTTAGGAGCTTGTAATTGGGATAAATTTAAAAATATGAAGGTTTCTTCAAGTAAATTGGATAGTTGTCCAGGATGTCCTGTTAACGATTGGGGAACAATTTCTGATACAACTAATGAATGTAAAGCTTGGTGTGCATCGGTACCTGGATGTAATGCATTTACACAAAAAGATAATATTTGTTCTTTTCATAATCAAGCATATTATACTAAACCAACAATTCAAGAAGATACATACATTAAGAAACCTGGTACCAATGATAAATGGATAATGAAAAAAGATGAGAAGATTCCAAATGATTTTATGAATAGACATCACAGTTATAAATATAAATATAACAATTTGTCAACCCAAAAAATTAAAGATGGTTATCCTTACTACCCTCAACCATATTTAAAGGGTATTTCTCCTGATTTTGCAACATTTAAAAATTCTACAGTTGATCAGTGTAAATCAGTATGTGCATCAGATAAACAATGTGAAGGTGTTACTTTCAATCATTTAAATAATGAATGTACCATGAAAAGAAAAGTATTAAATGGAGAATATAATACTCAAAAAAGTAAAGGTAATACTACTTATATATGTGAATCTAGTAAACCATATCATAATAAATTTCCAAAAGATTGGTATTAAAACTATATTAAAACTATATTAAAACTATATTAAAACTATATTAAAACTATATTAAAACTATATTAAAACTATATTAAAACTATATTAAAACTATATTAAAACTATATTAAAATTAATAAAAATTTGATAATCTTTTTCTAAATGTTATAATATTTAGAAATAGCTTAAGAAACTAAATAAGTTAATTAATTAAATGGGAGTACCAGGATTCTTTTTATGGTTATGGAAAAGATACAAAGGCAGTAATTTTGTATTTAACAAAGGTTCTTTAGATATTAGTAAAGAATGTGATAAACAAACTCTAAATAAAATAAATTCAATAGATGAATTTTTATTAGATTTAAATTGTGCTATTCATCCAATGTGTTTTAAAGTATTAGCAGAAAATCCGGATCTAAACAATTTAGATAAACTAGAAAATAAAATGATGAATAGAGTGATCGAATATATAGACGAATTAGTAAATTATGTCGATCCAAAAAAGGTAGTTTATTTAGCAATTGATGGAGTAGCCCCGGTTGCCAAAATAAAACAACAAAGAATGAGAAGATTTAAATCAGTACATGATAAAGTCTTATTTGAGAATATTAAGAAAAAACACGGCAAAGAAATTGGAAACTATTGGAATAATTCAGCCATTACACCAGGTACAATTTTTATGCAAAAATTAAAAAATAAAATTATAGCATATTGTAAAACATTAAAGGAAAAGAAAAATCTAAATATAATCTTTTCAACTAGTAATACACCTGCAGAAGGTGAACACAAATTATTACAATATATTAGAGAAAAACAAAGAAATGGTATCAAAGACAATCATAAATATGTTATTTATGGTTTAGATGCCGATCTTATTTTTCTTGCATTATCCACAAATAAAAATGACATATTTTTGTTAAGAGAGGCTGTACATCTTAATTCGGGATCTACACAAAATTTTGATTCCTTAAATTATGTATCAATAGATGTAATGAAAAATTGTATTTATACACAAATATCAAGGAAAATAGATGATTTATTAGATGAAACAGATGACGAAGATAGACAACAAATTATAGAAAAAAATAGAATAATAAATGACTTTATATTTATTTGTTACTTGTTAGGAAATGATTTTTTGCCACATATACCTTCATTAGATATTACAAGAAATGGAATAGATATATTAATAAATTTATATGCTGAAACATGGAATAATTTATTTGATTATTGTGTCGATGCTACACTAGATGATTTTAAGTTAAATATTGATTTTTTTTCAATATTATTAAATAAAGTTAGTACTCAAGAAGATGATATTTTAATTAAACAATATCATAAAAAACCCTATAGAAGAAGATGCGAATCTAATGATCCATATGATAGAGAAATGCATAAAATTGATAATTTACATTTTAAAATAGTAAATCCAGTAAAACTAGGATTAGGGAAATCAGAAGATTGGACTTTAAGATACTATGAACATAATTTTCATTTGATGGAAAAAGATAATTATGAAACATTTTCACAAAATGTATGTCATGAATATTTTAAAGGATTAATATGGGTATCTAAATATTATTTTAATAATTGTCAATCGTGGGATTGGTATTATCCGTATGATCATGCTCCTTTTGTTAAAGAAATGGGTATGAATTGTCAATCATATGAGTTTAATAATATATCATTTAATAAAGGAGAGCCATTAAAACCTTTTATGCAATTATTATCTGTATTACCACCACAATCGTCATATTTACTACCAGATGGATTTAAAAAAATTATGAAAAATAATAATTCTTCTTTAGCACATTTATATCCAACTGATTTTAAACAAGATTTTTTATACAAAAATAGATATTGGCAAGGGATACCAGCTTTACCATCTTTAGAAATTGATTCGATTAAGAATATGTATAGTAAATACAAAAAGAAACTAACTAATGATGAAAAAATTAGAAATAAAGTGATAGAAAATTTTAATTTTTAATATCACATTCTCATTCTAAAAAAATATATTTTTATTTTATCTGCAATTCTAAAAGAAATTTCTTACTTTACTTTAATAAAAACAAAATGAAAATAGCAATATGGGGTTATGGTAGAGCAGGACAATTACATTATATAAATATGATTTCAAAAAATGATTTACAATTAAAGTATGTATATGATCCGATAATATCAGAAAAAGGTCAATTATTTATAAATGATATAGATATAATCCTGAATGATCCAGAAATAGAAACAGTAATGATATGTACACCTACTCATTTACATTATCAACATATTAAATTATGCTTAGAAAATAATAAAAATGTATTTTGTGAAAAACCTATTTCCAATAATGAAACCGAAATTGTTGAATGTTACGCTTTAGCAGAACAGAAAAAAAAACATTTATTTTGTGCTTTTAACAGAAGATTTGATCCTAATATAATTTCATTAAAAAAAAATATAAATACGATAGGTCATTTACAAAATATTTTAAGTATTAGTAAAGATTATTATTCCTATCCTAAACAAATTTATTTAGAAACAAGCCAAAGTATTTTTCATGATTATGCCATCCATGATATTGATTTTATCAATTGGATTCTAAATGATAAACCAATCTCAGTTTTTTGCACAGGTAATAAAACTAAGTCAGATAACATAAATACTAGGCATTTAGACAATGTAGTAATAATTATGGAATATTCTAATGGTTTAATTGTTACTATTAATTGTTCTAGAATAACGCAGCAGTATGATCAACGGATCGAAATTCAAGGGGATAAGGGGATTTTATTATCAGAAAATCAAAAAATTTCATTCCCAGAAAGATACAAAATTTCTTATATGAAGGAATTAGACTATTTTATTAAATTAATAACTAGTAACGATAAAAATAATATTACTAAAGAAGAATGTATTAATAATTTAATAATAGCAAATGCTTGTCAAAAATCTATTGATACTAGTTCAAAGGTAAGTATTAAATATAGTGATAAATTCAGAGATTATTCAAATGTAGTTGAAGCAATTAAAAACAATTATTTTTTAGCTAGAAAAAACCAAACTTTAGAATTTGTCAAAAAAATGCACAAAAAATATTTGAATTTTAATATACAAATTTCGATTAATGAAATTTTTAATAAGTTAAAAAATTTTGTAGATATTAGTGATCCTGATATTTCTTTACCCAATTATTATCATGGCATTCAAACCGCAGAAGCAATCCGAAGCGATGGACATCCTGATTGGTTACAATTAGTAGGATTGATTCATGATTTAGGAAAAATAATGTATATTAAGGGAAGTGATAAAGAGGGTACGAGTATTAAAAATCAATGGGCAATAGTAGGTGATACATTCGTAGTTGGATGTAAGATACCGGATGGTATTGTATTTCCGGAATTTAATAAAGAGAATCCTGATATGAAAAACAATAATTTAAATTCAGAATTAGGAATTTATAAAAAAAATTGTGGATTAGATAATTTATGGTGTAGTTGGGGACATGATGAATATTTATATCAAATATTAAAATATAATAATTCAAAAATTCCAGAAGAAGGACTCTATATTATTAGATTTCATTCCTTATATTCCTATCATAAAAATGGAGAATACAAACATTTTATGAATAAAAAAGATAAAAAAATGATTAAATGGTTAAAAATTTTTAATAAATATGATTTATACACTAAATCGGATGATATTAAAATATCTACAGAAACGAAGAAATATTACAATCATCTAATTGAAAAATATATTAATAATGGTAAAATTTACATATAATAAAACTAGTTAAAGATTATCCTCATTATTTAAGAAAATAATGAGAATATTTTTTTTACATAATTTTCTTAAATCTCCATCATTCGAGTTGTCATTATTTATATTTATTATAGCTATTCAAAATCCAAATACAAGAAACTTTTGTTTAAATTTTTTTAAACACAGAGAAAGAAGAAAAAAAAAAGAATACAAAAAAAATCAAAAGATTGGTTTATCTTTTGGACCTACTGGTGGATTATTTATGTATTCACATGGAATAGCAAAATTTTTAGAAGAAAATTATGATCTATCTGATGTTATTTTTGCGGGTACTTCGGGTGGATGTCAACCAAGTTATTTTTTAGCTTCTGGAATTTCGATGGATGATGCTTGGGATAAATGGGCATTACCTATGATGGAAGATATGTGGAATGATAGTTATTCTAAGAAATTATTTAATTTCTTGTCACCTAAAATAAAACCCGGGTTCACCTGTTTAACCACTGGAATGGCAAGATCAAAAAGATATTTAGGTAAGATGCAAAAAAAAAATAATCCAATTTATGAAGGTAATAAACTTTATTTAAATATATTAGATATTGTGAATATGAAACAAATTTCAATAGCTGATTGGAGATCATTTGATGATTTATTTTATGGTGTTCAAAGTACCCAATATATTCCTTTTTTATTTGGCTTTCCATTCTCAATATTTAGAAATAAATGGTGTGTAGATGGTTTTTTTATAGATACTAGATACGAACCCTTAGAAGATGTTTTTTGGATTCATTTAAATCCATATAAATGGCAAAATAGAGGAATTCTTCATGGATTATTAGCAATTAATAATTTTTATGATATCAATTTTCATATAAACGAAAGAGAAAAAGGTTATCTAGATGCCAAAAATAATAGAGAAATATTTGAACTTTTGCCAATGAAATAAATATAATATAGGAAAAAAAAATCTATATCATAAAATAATGAAAATTTCAAGTACACTTTATGCAAAGCAAATTAAATCAGATAGACAAGAAAAAGGATTAAAGACTTTTGATGGAGGATTAGGTGAAAACCCATTTCCACAACCTCTATCATTAGTGAATACTTTAAAAAAATATGCATCTTTAAAATCCTATACTAATGTCCAAGGCATAAAGGAATTAAGGGAAATTTTAGGAGATAATTTAATTATAGGAAATGGTCTCAAACCCTTATTATTTTTAATACAATTAGCATTTTCTAAAACATATGCTAACGGTAAAATTTTTCATATTATTCCATCATGGGTTTCTTATATGGAACAAACAAATATTTTAAATATTGATACCCACCAGATAATTCAACAAGATCCCTTAGGAAAAATTCAACCAGATGAATTAGATAAGGGCTTATCATTAACTTCGGAAAAGTCCTTAATAATATTTAATAATCCTACAAATCCAACTGGATTATTTTATACTAAAAAAGAAGTTAAAGAAATTGCAAAAGTATTCAAAAAGCATAAAACAATTGTAATTAGTGATATAATTTACCAAGATTTAGTTCATCAGAAATACAAAAATGATATTGGTAAATTAGAAGATTATTATGATTTAGTAATAAATGGTGCCAGTTTATCTAAAAATGTTGCATGCGGAGGATATAGATTTGGTTGGTTAAATTTCAAATCAGATAAATTAAAAAATTTATATGATTGTACTACAATATTAGCTTCAAGTATTTACTCTTGTCCATCACTTCCTTTTCAATATGTAGCTTTAGAAGCATTGAAATATCCTAAAGATGTTAGAGAATTAATTAACAAACAGAGAGTCACCTTTCAAGAAATTTCAGAATATTGTCAAGAAGAATTAAGTAAATTAAATTTAGAATATAGTAAATCAAACGCCGCATGGTATTTTCTAATTTCTTTTGAAAATTATAAAAATTATTTAAATAGTTTAAACATATTTACTTCGGATGATTTATGTCAATATTTAATTAAAAATTCGGGTCTGATAACAGTAGCAGGTTCTGCTTTTGGAATTAAAAAAAAGTTAATTTTGAGATATTCGTATGTTGACCTTGATATTAAGATAATTGATGATAAAATGGAAATAAATTACAAAAATATAAGGGAGTTTTTAAAATTATTAAAAAATTTCTTAAAAAAATAGTGATTAATATTTAAACGCTGTTTTTTTAAATAGATTATAAACATATTAATTTTACAAAAATAGTTAAGTAATTATTAGTTTTTATTAAAAAATTAATATAATTATATATTAACAATCATGAATAGAAATACTACGATTAAAGAAGAAATTTTAAAACAAAAAAGATTCGACCATATATCATTTAGAATTGAATTTATAAAAGATGTATTACAAGGAAAATCGGTCGAACCGATGATAGATTTAGATAATTGTGACACCGAAAATTTCGTTAATAAATTATCAAGTAGCGATAGCGAAGAAAATAATGATATAAGAAAAATTTTAAATAAAAGATATTTTGATTTTAATAAAATTATAAATCAAATAGGTGGAAAATTATTATATATTAAAAGTGGGAGTACAGGACATACTTTTAAGGGTTTGAATCCGAACGATAAAGAAGATGATCAATCCAAAATAAATTATGCTGTTAAAATAGTTGCTTATCCAAAAAAAGAAAACTATGGTGACTTATATGATATCTCTAGGCCTGAGAATGCAGAATTGTTAATGTTAAAAGTTTTAAGTTATTTTGTTGTTAATAACCAAACTCCTCATATAGTTCTACCATTTTGTACATTTAATACAAATATTAAAACATTTATTAATTTGCCAAAAAATAATATTGTAAATAATAAAAAATATGATCAATTTGTTAAAAGACATAAAAAAAAAGAATATTATGATAATGTTTCAGTATTAATTAGTGAATGGGCCAATGGAGGAGATCTATTGGATTATATTAGAAAACATCATACTGAATTTGAA
>CABVLZ010000012.1_pt1 | contig 11533 bp, 10 predicted proteins | sample 4729511 | NCBI WGS metagenome assembly CABVLZ01 (sample SAMEA5946132, study PRJEB27554) | seawater metagenome | biome: 15; feature: 1000005; material: 2225 | place: Pacific Ocean | collected 2014-03-20 | depth 20 m | reverse complement strand
AATCCCTTATTGTTCAATTATAAATGGTAAAATATATTTTTCTCAATCTTTAAATAATGAGCAATTTAAAAATGTAGGAATTATGTTAGGAAGAGCATATCGATATGGATTAATGGAAGGTCCACGAGGTAGAGAGAGAATAGTTCCTCAAGGGATGCTTAGTACAAATATGTCAAAAATATTTTTATTTGGTTTGTTTTACAACCTACCCGCATCTAGAATAGAATCTTTCAAGGATGCAGATAGTGAACCAACCGAATCATCAATAATCAATTGGATTTTAATGATTATGGAAAATTTATTAAAATATGGACATCAAATGGCACAGCCAATTGATTTAGCGTTAGGAAAAGATGCATTATTAGAAGATATTAATTTGTTTAAAGATAATATTTTATCCGATTATGATGACGATTATAACACTGAAGCATTTCTTAAACAACTTTATTTTAAACCAGATAATCCGGATGTAATAGATCCAAAATTTACTGCTTTTGTAGAAGAATTTAAACGAGAAAATATTCCAGAGGCATTAAAAGATGCTAGAATAAGAAAACTTTTAGATGTTATTAATAGTTCTGGATTTGGTCCTAAATTAGAAGTACTTAAACCTCTTTTAATAGCTGGTTTAAAAATAAAATTTATGGAAGCTATAGATTTAGAAGTTAATAAATTCCTACAGAAGAAAGATTTAATAATACAAGGAATTAATGAGGTTATTTATGGATTTTTTGAATTTGATAAAAGAAGAATTATGAATGTAAATATTGTTAATATTAGAATTGATAAACAAAGACTTATAAATAATACTATATATGAGGGATTTACACCTGCTGAAACTGGTCACCTAAGAGCTGCAGTATTAGAAGTACTAAATATTCTAGATGCTAGAGGCGAATTAGAAAAATATGTAGCATTTTTTAGTGGTATAAATCAAATTATATCTGATGGAGAAACTTATAAATTTTCCAAAGTGTATGATGGTGCGGGATTAAATGCCCATACATGTTTTTTCAAGGTTGATATTCCAGAAAATTTATTGAGTAGTCCGGATCAAAGAGTTATTTTATTAGAGGCTTTAAAAGCGGATATATTAAGTGTAGATTTATCTTTTACAGATATATAAATATAATTAGCCTCCTCTTAGTCTAAGTACTAAATGAAGGGTACTTTCTTTTTGAATATTATAATCAGAAAGTGTCCTTCCATCCTCTAGTTGTTTCCCAGCAAAAATTAGTCTCTGCTGATCTGGAGGAATACCTTCTTTATCCTGAATTTTTGCCTTGACATTATCAATTGTATCTGATTCCTCAACATCAAGAGTAATTGTTTTTCCAGTTAATGTTTTGACAAAGATTTGCATTCCTCCTCTTAGTCTAAGTACTAGATGGAGTGTACTTTCCTTTTGAATATTATAATCAGACAGTGTTCTTCCATCCTCAAGTTGTTTGCCCGCAAAAATCAATCTCTGTTGATCGGGAGGAATTCCTTCCTTATCTTGGATCTTAGCTTTAACCTGATCAATAGTATCAGCTGCTTCTACCTCCAAAGTGATAGTCTTACCAGTCAATGTTTTTACAAATATCTGCATTTTTATTTAAAAAATGTATAAAAATTTTAAGATTTACACATTTAAATTATCAATTTTTTTGCACCCCAATTAGCTTTCAAAATATATTATATTAACTTATATCTTGAGATATGACTATCGAAAGAAAAAGACCACCTTTTGAAAAAATCGCAGTGGGACCGATGTTAGTTCTTGGAGAAATGCTTTGCTTTGGTCATTACATGGAAAGTCTTAAAATAGCTAAACAAGCTACAGGACTACCATATAAACAAATAGCCTCTAATTTTTGGAAATTAGACGGACCAATGTCATTTTATCGCGGCTTTTTTCCATATGGATTTATTCAAATGGGAAAAGGTTTACCTGTACTTTTTACTCAAAGTGAAGTTAAGTATCAATTAGATAAAAATAATGTTAATTTATCAAATACCCAAAAAGGTATAGTTAGTGGAATTTCAGCAGGCGTCGCACAAGCAATTATAATTACACCCTTACAAAGATTAAAAACGGTTGCTTTAACTGATGTACAAAATAAGGGATCCAATACCACCGGTTTATTTAGTAAAATAATTAAGGAAGAAGGTGCTAAATCTTTATTTAAAGGATTACCGCCAATGATAATTAAGAGGTCCTTAGACTGGGGTATTAGATTTGGTACAATATCATATTTAGAAAAACAAATAAAATTATCAAAAGGAGAAGACTATAAATTATCGAATGTAGAAAAAATAGGTATAGGATTTACTGGAGGGATTATGTCATGTTTTACAATACCAGTGGATACTTGGCTAGCCAATTGTCAAAAACATTCTGATAATAAAAAAAATATGTCTGCTATAGAGGTAGGGAAAAATATGTTTGCTAAAAATGGATTTAATGCATTTACAAGGGGTATGACTATGAGAATACTTCATAGTGGATATCATACGGCATGGATAGCAGGACTAGGTTCAATTATATTTTCTAATTAATCTAATTTAATAAAATTTAATCTAATAAAATAATCTTAATAATTTTCTTAAACCTTGATATGACTTTTGTGATTTCTTTTGTAGATTCCTAATTCTTCCTCGGTAATAACAATACTTTCATCTAAATAAATTACTTCTTCTTTATTTGATTTTATATTAATAATTTTAGGTTTTTCTTTTTTAACTACCTCATTGTCTTCTTTATTTTCTTTATTTTCTACAAATAAAGAAGTAACTGGTTGTTTACCCCACATAGGTGCCATTACTTTAGTAGGTGGAGAAGAATTTGATGGTAGGGTTGGAAAATTCTCTAAATTTTGCACAGGCATTTTATTTATAACCTCATTATCTCTACTATCATAATCGCTTCTTCTATTAAATCCTCTTCTATTATCATTTCCTCTTCTATTATCATTTCCTCTTCTATTATCATTCCCTCTTCTATTATATGATCCATCTCTTCTATTACCAAAGCCTGATCTTCTGTTTCCATTATCGTCTCTCCTATATCCAGAATTATAATTTCTGTTACCTGACCCGGCTCTTCTGTTACCTGAACCTGCTCTTCTGTTACCTGAACCTGCTCTTCTGTTACCTGAACCTGCTCTTCTGTTACCTGAACCGGAACCTTCTCTTCTATAACTTGAACCTGAACCTTCTCTTCTATAACTTGAACTTGAACCTGATCCTGCTCTTCTGTTACCTGATCCTGCTCTTCTGTTACCTGATCCTTCTCTTCTATTATATGATCCATCTCTATTTTCTGCTCTATTAAATCTTGGTCTCCCAAAATCTTCGTCTTTATTAAACGCGAATCTGGATGATTCTTTTTTTGGTGGTGTTGTTTTTTTAGTATCCTTTCTTGTTTGTTCAATTCTTTTACTTCTCCATCTTGTTTTTTGATATTTTTCTATTTCTTCTTCTTCTTTTCTTTTTTGTTCTAAAAATTTCTGTCTTTTTTCATCCTCTATTTTTTGATTGAACTCCTGTAAAGAAATTCCTTTTTTCTTTTGACTTTTCTTTTTCTTTTCTTTTTTCTTAGATTTATTTACTGTAAGAAATCCAGTATCAAAATCTTGATTATTTTTCAAAGCATGGCTATAAATCATTTTCCTCTGTTCTTCAGTTAGATCATAACCAGAATCACTTGATTCTTCATCAGAGTTAATATTTATGCTTTGCTCATTATTATTTTCATTTGGATCAAAATGCTCCATTTAATTTAATATATATGGTATAGCTTTTAAATAGTATATTTTTACATTTTCAATTTTTACATTTTCAATTTTTAAGTAATCTAGTCATTTTAATGAAAAATTACTTATTAATAAAAATAACTTAAGTAATAAGCATTATATTATATTAAAAAATGTCATATTTAAATGCACTTGATATTCAAGAGATTGAATGGGATGTGTCGTTGTCAAACATTTTAAAAGACACCAAAGTTACAAAAGAACAAATCTTTCATCCAAATGAAACTATTATTAAACTTATAAAAATTAATAATAAAGTATTATTTCAAGCATTAAAAAAAGAAAAAGACGAATTGGTAGTTGATATTGATGAAAATAATAATATTGAATGCGGACACATTAATTATTTAGCTAATATTATATTAGGTTATAAAGAAATTATAGTTTGCAATTCTAATGAAAATTGTAGTAATGAATCAGAATATGATAATGAAAGCACCGGTTCAAATGAACTTTTTTTCCATTTTGATAGTGATGGTAATCCCGACGAATCTAATGACGTATGGGAATATGGTGATGCATATCATTTATCTCAATCTTAATCTCCCCCTAATCTATTACCTTTACCAGAAAATGGCACAAATCCTTTTTCTGATTTTTGTTGTTCTTCTAACCTTCTTTTTTCTTCTTGTTCTTTTTCTAATCTTCTTTTTTCTTCTTGTCTTTTCCTTTCTTCTTCTTTTCTTTTTTCTTCTTCCTGTTTCTTTTTGAGTTCTTTTTCCAAAAAAGAATTAAATATCTCTACATTTAAATCTGTATTAATAATATTTATTGCTTCCATATTGATATTATTTAATTTTTCTTCATCTACTTCTTCTGTATTTTGGAATAATTCAGAATAATCATGTTCTATATCCTTAATTTTTAATAAATATTTTTTATCCATGATATCTACCTTAATACTCGAGTTATAATGTAATACACCAAATCTAGATAATACAACTTCAAGAACTGCTTCATATTCTGGAATCTTAAAAAAACATTCATCTAAGGGTTCTAATGTTATTTTTTTTCCTTTAATTATATTATTTATCAATTCTATTTCCACAACAGTTGAAGATGTAGCTGCGAGATATTCGTATAACCAAAATGGTACTATAACTACATCTTCATCTTCTGAAAATTCCATAACACCAACATATGTATAAATTCCTAATTCTGGATTAGTAATTTTAAAAAAATAATTTTCTTGCTTAGAAGATAAAATTTCTTCCAATATTCCTTTAGGCAATATTATACTATTAGTATTCTCTAAAGAATCTTTATTAGCTTCATAAGATGATTTAATTATAAGATTTCTTGTGATCTTACTCATTTGTTGCTATATTTATATCTTAAATCAAATTAATTTAAAAATATCAATTTTTTCAAAAATATATTTTTATATTATATAGATGTTTACAAAAGCTAGACAGATACAAATATGTAAGCAAATTCATATGAAAGAAATGTTTATGAAATTTAATGATGGAGAACTTATTCTTAATGATAAAAAAGTGGATAATAAAAAACAAGTATTAGCAGTGGCGTTATCTATTGCAAATAAACAATGTAAAGATTTAAAACCAATTCAACCAAAATATATGTCGAAATTTAAACCTAAACATTTACTTAAAATGTTAAAAACTAAGGAATTAAAAGCATTAGTTAAAACTGATAAAAGAGTTAATCCAAAGGAAGTAGAAATGATGGAAGATAAACAAGAAATATATGATAAATATTTAAATAAAAAAAAATTTTTTAATAAAGTTGTTTATTATCTATCAACACCAAATACATAATTTAAATATATTTATTCTTATAATATCACTTAGAGTTTAAATAAGTAATTATTTTAATGTTAATACAATGTATTTTATTTGGTATACTTGGAGGAATTATTTATTATCTAGCTTTTAGTTCATTAATATTTTTTACTTGTTGTAAAGAATCCTTTAATAAAAATCAAATAATTAATGAGATTAGATTAAGTATTATATCACTTACAATTGGAACACCTATTGTATTTATTCTTAAATTTTATCTTTTTCCTTTTACTCAGGTCTATATGGAAATAGAAAAATATGGTATGCCATATTTTATAGTCAGTGCCTTTTTTTATTTTATTTTATTTGATTTTTTAACTTATTGTTTACACTATTCATTGCATTGTCGATATCTGTATAGTTATGTTCATCATTTACACCACAATTTTAGAGATCCTAGTCCTTTTGGGTCTGTTGCAATTCACCCTTTAGAATTTGTTCTAAATATTTTAGTTCCAAGTACTATTTTATCATTTGCTTTTCCAATCCATATAACTATTTGGAGTTTAACTTACTTGTTTCATTTTACTTGGTCAATAATTCTACACAATGGATTAGATTTGTTATTTATGTCGAAGATTATAACAGGTTCTCATCATCATTTAATACATCATCATAAACCTAGTAATAATTATGGTTTTATATTTAATATTTGGGACAAAATTTTTGGTACAAACAAGATATGATTATTGTGAATAAAATAAACCAAAGTCAATTAACATTTTTTCATTATCATTCAATATACTTTTTTTTACATAAATTGTATAGGAAAACTTATCAAACCATTCTTCTGTCATTCTATAAGAACTTTTTTTGGAATTATTTAAATTTCCCCAAGAATTTTCTACTTCAAAAAAACCATCACCATAACCTATAATTATCATACTATGATCTGGTTTTAAAAGTTTATATTGGATCATTTCACTTTTTGAAAAATTCAAATCAATATTAAATAAATCATTATATTTAAATTGATCAAAGGCTAAGGTCTTATCTTCATTATTTAAATATTTTTTAACATCATTATCAAAGATGACAGCTTCATTTATATCTATCATTTTTTTTATTAATTCTTTTATTCTTTCTTTGGGTAAATTAAGTTTAGTATTAAATTTTTTTACAGAAATTAAATTATTAATTCTATTAGTTATTATCTTTTTAGTAATAATAGGATTATTTACTACAGATATATAATTGTTAGAATCAATATTAGCTATTTTGCTTAACTGTAAGGGAGTAATTAAACTATTATTAAAATAAAAATATTTTGGTGGGACACCTAAAAATTTAATCAAAATATGATAGATGTTTGTCATCATCTGTTGCTTTTCATTTTGCCATCCACCGTTTAATTTACTGTTTCTTATAATAATAGCATATTTTTTTAAGACCAAGTTCAAAAAATTATACATTTCGGATGAATAAACAGAATGAAAAAAATCAGGATAATAACACTTTGGTACCAGTCCATATTTATTAACTAACATCATAGCATTAATTGCTGAATTACCCTCTCTTATAGGTTTTTTAATAATCTTTTGAAATTTTTGGGAATGTATATTCAAGTTTCGTGATTTACTAATATTTTCCAGAAAAAAATTACATTTTTCCAAAATATCATAAAATATTACATAACTTTGAGATAATTCAAAATTTTCTAGATTAGTGATTTTATTCATTATTTTTAGTCGAGTAAAATTTAAAAAAGCAAATATCCAACATCTACTACTTCTTTGTTGATTACTAACATTGACTATATGGGGAATCTTTTTTTTAATTTTTCTATCTTTTAGCTTTTTTAGAAAATCTTTATCTTTACTATGATTTTCTAAAGAAGTAAAAATTAGATTTGAATATAAAATATTATATTGCTGATGATATTGATTAATTGTATTCATATTGATATACTCTTGATCACTAAATGAATGTAACAAACTTAATGGTATAACATGACCTATTGTTTTCCAAGTTTTATCATCTGATATTTTAATTGTATCGCCAATATTAAATTTTATTTTTTTTTCTGTAAAAAACAAAGTAGGAAAATACATTAAATTTTTTTCTTCAGAAAGGAATTGGGGATTAATTAAATATTCATTTTCAGAAATTATTATTTTTAAATTTTTTATATCAGGAATTTTTTTTTCACATAAAATTAAAATATTATTATCGCAAATAGTGTTTGATATATTATTACTTGCATCATTATAGTTTCTATATAATTTTTCATTGGAATTTACATTAATTGTTTTATCTGAAATAAAATTTTTTAAATTCGACATAAATATTATTAATTCATCATTCTTCTTTTCAAATTCAATAAATTCTTTATCTTTTATTGTAAAATTACTTTTATTTTCATTATTATATTTTTTAAAAAAATCACATATTTTATTATAATCTCCACATATTTTTACTCTTAAAAGTTTCATTTATTAATGAAATTATTTAAAATAATTAAAAATGTATATAAATCAACCATTTTTAATTAATTTAATTCTAATACATAATTGAGTTAGTTTTTAGCTAAAGCACCAAGAGGATCCCAAGGTGGAAGTACCTGAAATTCTTCTTGTTCAATTACGTATAATTCCTCCTTATTTAAGTATTTTTTATTAATTAAAACTTCATAAACATATTCATCGAACCATTTATCTGTAATCATACAATATCCTTTAGCTGGGCCTCTATCTCCCCATGAGTTTTCTACCTCCCATCTGTTTACTTTTTGTGAAACTTTATTGCATACTGAATTATTGTCTTCTATTATATTACAACCTGATAAAACCATCGCATGAGTCATTAATGATTCTTTATAGATTAATTTTTCTTTCTTAGTTAAATTAAATTTAACACCCAATGGTTCTTCATATGCTAAAATATTTTTATCCATCAAACAAGATGATTTTAAGTTTTCTTTTCCAACATCGCAACCAAACCAAACTGGTTCATTATCTAAAATCATATTTTTTGATAATTCTTTCATTCTATCTATTGCTACATTTAAATATCTAACCTTATAACCTTCCACAACATTTCCTAAATATTGAATTGAATATAATTTGTTATATTCATTTCTAGGATCATTGATTAAACTATAATATTCATCAACATTAAAAGGTACAATATTTTGGTAAAAATTAATTGGTGTTAAATCCTTTATTATTTTATAGCCATTTTTATTACTATATTCCCAATTAAATACAGAAGGCGGAGTTCCCAAAAATTTACATAACATTTGGTACATTTCTCCTATCATCTTATTTTTTAAATTTTGTACATTTTCATTAGTTTCCATCAGATCTTTAGCATATTCTCTTATCTTTCTAGTTAAAATACTATTCATTTCTCTAGAATAAGAACTATGTCTACTCTCTGGATAAACAGATTTTGGGACAATACCATATTTATTTATTAAATTAGCTACCATATCCCATTGACCACCATCTCCTAAAGGATCAGATAATAAATGTTGAATCATCTGACTATCAACCTTATAGTTATTCTTTTTGGCATCAATAATTGCTTCTAAAACATAATTACTTCTTTCAAGCTTATCATAAAAGAAAAGATAACTTTGTGAAAATTCAAATTCTTTCAGATCATGTTTTTTCATCATTTCAATCCTCATAGTATTTAATGCTGCAAATAGCCAGCATCTACCACTAGATTTTTGATTAGTAATTTTACTTCTGGGGTCTACTTGATGAGAAAAAATATGTTCTGTTGTTTGATATGTAGCTCTATCAATAAATACATCTTGTAAGGGGTTCTGTGTTACAATGTTTTGTACCATTAAATTTATTGGAAGAGAAACAAAAGTACTCTGCCATAAACTAATATTTGCTAAGGATATACTCATAATATTAAATATAATGATAATACTTTAAATTATTTATATTTTTATTTAAAGATATATAAGTAATAAAGGTTTTCAATAATAAGTATGCTGGCTATTTTAAACCAAGTTAGAAATTATTCATTAAAAGAGACTACTCCCTTATCTTTAAAGACAATTTATAATTATGGTAAAAATATAAATAAAAAAAGAATAATAAAACAATCGCAATATCTATATGAAGAGGTTCCTATTAGAATTGCAAAAAGAATAGTAAATTTACAAACATTACCATATAATCTTTGCAAAATGAAGGGATTGCAATCAATACATGACGATTATATTACTACTTTTGAGACTTTGTTGTCCCATAAATATCCAACTAATTTAAATCAATGTTTAGAATTTAAAACTACTTTGGAAGAATTACATAAAAAACATAAAAATGTAGAATTTAATTTTGCTAATGTTTTAAAATCTTATAAAAATACTAATCATCAAGAAATGTTATTAAATGAAAAAACAATTAATTATCAATTAAAAGAATTTTATTTGTCAAGAATTAGTCTTAGATTATTAATAAATCAACATATAGAGGTAATGAATGAAAATATTGGTGAAAATAACGTAGGAATGATTTATATTTTTAATCCTGAAGAAGTGATTAATAAAGCTATAAAAGAAGCTAACCGTGTATTAGACCAAAAATATATTGATATACCTGATATAAACTTACAAATTATAAACTCAAAAAAAATTATGTATATTCCTAGATATTTACATTATATTATTTTTGAAATACTAAAAAATTCAATGGAAGCAACAATTAATAATCATTCTTCTAATCTACCACCAATAGATATAATTTGTGTAAATTATAATGATCAATTATCTATTAAAATAAGTGATAAGGGAGGTGGATTCCCAAAAGATAATATCAATCAAATTTTTAGTTTTTTTTATTCTACTATACAAGATCACGAACATGACCCTTATAATATTAAAATACCAATATCGGGGTTTGGTCATGGCTTGGGTTTATCTAAATTATATGCCAATTATTTTGGAGGAAAATTACATGTCATACCAATGCAAGGTATAGGAACCGATACATTTATTCATTTAAATTCTTTAGGAGAAAATTCAGAAATATTCTTAGAAAGTATGGCTGATAACATAGCTTAAATAACATAGCTTAAGTAACATTGCTTAAGTAACATTGCTTAAGTAACATTTGTGTCAAATACAATAATATGATTATACCATTTTTTTAAAAAATCAATTGGAGAAAGAGAAAAAACTAATTTTTCTCTTATTTTTTTCCTAAGTATTTTAAAATCTTCAATAGTATAACTTTCAATTGGTTTGACTTCATCTCCTGGAAACTCCATCAAAGAATTGCCAATTAATCTAATTAATTTTGATTCTACTCCTAAAATATGAGGATGTTTGGGAATCATAGTAATAATAAATATATCTAAATCATCATCTACTTGAAATCTCCCTTTGTTAGGAATATGAATTTCATATTTAGCTTGAATCTTTTTATAATGTTGAAAATATCCACCGGCTATATCAAAATAACTTGCCTTTTGTTCACCAATAGCAATTATTTTATTATTATATAAGATTACTATATCTATTTCTCCCATCTTATGGTTTTTAATATCTTTCCAATAGCAATTAAAATAAATATCAATACATTGGTTGTCTATATATTTATTTTTTTTTAAATATTGAATCATAATTTGACATGCTGAATTTTTATATTCTTCTTCAAATGTTGCTCCATTAATTCTTCTATCATCGCCTATAGCTCTATCTAATTCATTAAACTTGATTTCTAAAGTTTTCAATCCTGCATTAATCCAAATCTTATTTAAATCATTAAACAACAAATATTCCGGATCTTTTTCATAAAGCTCCTTTCTTAATATTAATTCTTTCTGTATTTCTACTGCTCTTTCTTTTTTACATAAATTGATTTCATCTATAAATTTTTCCCAATTATAATTAGAATAATCAAAATTACTTTTATTAAATTTTTTTTTTTTGTTTATAATGGCTAAGGAAATTTCATCTGCGGTTAAAGG
>CABVLZ010000014.1_pt1 | contig 20289 bp, 12 predicted proteins | sample 4729511 | NCBI WGS metagenome assembly CABVLZ01 (sample SAMEA5946132, study PRJEB27554) | seawater metagenome | biome: 15; feature: 1000005; material: 2225 | place: Pacific Ocean | collected 2014-03-20 | depth 20 m | reverse complement strand
AAAGAAGGAGTTTTAACTGGTTCATATATTTCATCTGAATATTGAATTGAATTTATTATATTATTTTCCAAAGCCATATCAGCGGGCATATAAATTATTTCCTCCATTTTTAATTTATCATTTTTTTGTTTAAGATTTTGTTCTATTTTATTTTTAATTTCTATTTCAACTTGATCAAAATATTCTTGCATTTGTCTTTTACTTGGCTCAGTAAATCTTTTTTCTGTATACATTTCTGGTCCACTCTTATAAATATTTCCCTTCGCTTTAAAAGTTTTCATGGGTACTTTAATTTTTTCTAAAAGATCTTTATAAAATTTAGCTTCATAGAATATACCATTAATATGAATATATCCATAAGGGGGGCAAATTATTGTATCTGCTGCAGATGCTAAGTAGTAAGAAATAATATCATAATTAGAAGAATATGCTGTAACTTTTTTACCAGCCAATGATAAGTTTACAATAAGTCCCCGGAGCTCTTCTAATAAAGAAAAGCTCGAACTTAACGTATTCATCATAAAGGTTACATTTGTTAAATTCATATGAACTTCTTTAATTTTTTTGTCTTGAATAGCATATTTAAGAGCAGTTAATGTTTTAATATAAATTGGAGATTGTACAAGATGATTTCTATCTAAATAAACAACTAGAGTGGTCTCATTTAATAATAATTTATTTTTTTGAGTATTATAATTTTTTAAAATAATATAAATTAATATAATAAAAATAGTAAATTTGTATTTAATAAAAATATCTAGAAAGAAGTAATATAGCACTCCTAATAACTTACTAATATTCGTTTTCATCTGAAATTACTATATATTTTTTTTAAATATTGGAAGACTTATACCAGTCAATATTGCTTAATTACTTTTCTTGACTCTTAATATTTTTAATCAAATCTTCATAAATATTAAAGGAGTTATATTCTAATTTTTGAAATAGCTGTTTAAATTTATTATGAATTTTTTGACTATAAGGAAATTCAATGATACTTATTTTTTTTTGCCCATTATCTAATAATATTCTTTTTCTTTCATCTTCATTTATATTAAAAGATATGATGACTTTATTCTTAATTTCATCCTCATTATTAGGTATACTTATCAGGGGGGTTTCCAATATAGTTTTAAAATTCAATTGATCAAATGTAAAATATGTGTCATCTTTAATAAATAATGCTATTCTTTCATTATTATTTTGGTACTCAGATACACTATAACCTTTAATAGAATCATCTTCTAAAATATATCCGACCCTAATCTCATTATTTACATTATTTGTATTTTTTTTGGCTAATTCATTTAGAATTATTGATATATTTGTAAAATTGAATAGTATTATTATGCAAAATATTACAGTAATTATTCTAGTTAACATTTGTAAAGGTTAATATTTAAATATTATTTGTGAAGATCAATTATCTCCTGTTTATAAATGGTTAAAATACCTGCTAATAACAAAGCTAAGCCTATATATAAATCAATACCTACTTTATCTTTATTATAAAATATTGCCAGTAATATTATAAATATAAATAAAGATCCTCCAATAATCGGTACACTTGTTGAAATAGGACTATTATTTATACTTCTATATAAAAAATAAGTTCCTAAAGTACTATTTATACCAATTAAAAAGGTCCATTTATAAAAATTGATGTTACTAATAATTTTAGAAATATCTAACGATGAACAACAAAAAATAAAAAAATATATTAATAATAAAATTACGGCCCAAAAATTAGATAATAAAAGTATATATATAGATTTACTCATATCCGTAAATCCATAACCCTTTACTAAGTTTAATTTATTTTTAGTTAAGGCATAAGTAAATGCATAAAAAAATCCTGTTAAAATAGGAAATATGAATTCTGTGTTACTAATCATTATGTTTATATTAAAAAATTTATATTAGATACACCTGAAATTTAACACCCATTTTTTTCGATTAATTTTTAAAATTATAATATTAATATATTAATATGGAAATTAATATTCCTGGAGCCAAAAATAGTATTTTACCATTATTAGTAATACCTTGTTTAATAAGAGGGACCTTAAAATATAGTAATATTCCAAAAATTTCCGATGTGGAAACAATGTATGACATTTTAAAGATATTAAATATTAATATTAATATAAAAAATGATTCTGCTACATTTAATTCTTGCAATATAAAGATTCCATTATTAATATCTTATGAATCAAATATACGATCATCATATTACTTTTTTTCTGTTCTATCTCATTTCAAAACAAAAATTATTCATCCCTTTTTCTCAGGCTGTAAAATTGGAAATAGAAGTATTGAATTGCATGAACAATTTTTTCATAAGTTGGGTGTTGAAATAATTAGAAAAAAAAATGGATATTTAATAGACTCGACTAATTTTAAAGAAAATTACTCCTTAAGTTTTAAATTTGATACTGTATCTATTGGCGCAACAATAAATGCTATATTACTTTCAATTATCGGCGAAGGTGAAATAATTCTAAAAAATTGTAGTCAAGATTTATATGTAAATGAGGTAATAACAGTGTTAAGAAAATTAGGGGGTATAATAAATATACATAATCGAGAAATAAGAATCATAAGACAAAAAGTTTTAGGAATACCTATTAAATATAACATTGAAAATGATCCAATAATTTCAGGAACAAGTATTATTTTCGCCGCATTATCTGATAAAAATATTAGTATAAAAGGGATAAATAAAAAATGGTTAGGTGAATTTGATAATATAATTAATAATATTGGGATTATTATTAAAAATAATAAAATAGAGTGTCAAGAAAAATTAAATCCTTTTAATGTTTGTACTAACAATTATCCTGGATTATATACTGATTTAATGCCATTCATTTTTATTTTAGGAAGTCAAATTGGAGGATCATATATTGAAGATAAGATATTTTCTAATAGATTTGAATTTGCTGAAGAATTAAAAAAAATTGGAATTAAATTTGAAAGGGTAAATAAAAAAGTAATAATTTCAAAGTCTATATTTACTTTTAATGAAACCGTGATAACTTTAAATTGTCCTGATTTAAGAGGGGGAGCGGCTATACTTTTAGCTAGTTGTTTATGTATAAGAGATAATCCAGATAAACAAATTATTTTAAATAATTATCAATACATCCAACGAGGATATTCTAATATTAAATCTTTGATTGATTGTTTTGATGTTAAATTGTCAATGATTAATTCTAATCAAGCTCAATTTTCTTCATCTTTAAAACCTATAAATCTACATTCCGGAATTAGAGTATAACCTAATTCCTTCTTTATTGTTTTTATTATTTTAATCTTGTGAGGGATTAGGTGTAAATGATAAAATAGAAAAGCAGATAAATTTATAAAAATATTACTATTAATAATTTGATAAATTTCATTCAATATATATTGTTTCTGAAGCTAATACTTTGTGACCATCATTTCGTAATAAATGAATAGTATATTCGCCATTAGTAACTCGTTTATCTTGGCCTAAATTTAATGTAGCCTTATTATTTTTAACGTAACCATATTTAGTTGCTGTATCCTTACCTGGTATTTCACCTGTAACCCATAGTCCTACCCAATCTTTTTCATATCTATATCCTTCTTTTATATGCACTTCAACAAAAGATTCATTCCATTTTCCATTATTTATTTTTATTTTTTTTATTTTAGTAGATTGATTTTTTTTTTCCTTTTTTTTCTTTTCTTCTTTTTTTTCTTTTTCATCTATTATTTTTTGATTACACTTTGAAATAAAATTTATTGATTCCTCATCTTCATTAAAGAATATAGGATTCCCATTTTCATCATTTTCTATTATATCCCCATTACTATCATGAAATACTGGATATCCTTTTTGATCAAAAAAAATTTCTTTTCCAGATTTACTATATACTGTAGTACTTCTATTATCATTTTCTGATTTATTTAGACTTTTTAATCCGATTCCTGCTAAAGCAGTAATTCCAACTATTTTTCCTATTTTCATTTTACTTTATTCTAAAGTATTATAGATTTAAAATAATTATTTAGGGATAAAATCATTAACCGAAATCAATTCTTTTATTAAAATTTAATAATCTCCTATATTTAAATCTGCTTATAATTCTTTCTAGATTTTCTATAATAATTTTAAATCTATCAATGATTAATTATAATAAAGCTTAATTTTCTTCATCTTTAAAACCTATAAATCTACATTCCGGAATTAGAGTATAACCTAATTCCTTCTTTATAGTTTTCTTAATAAAATTGGCCAGAGATATTATTTCTGATGAGCTGCACTTATTATTTGTAACAAACATATTTTTATGAGTTGAATGTAAAAATACATTTGTAAATTTATATTGAGATTCGATATTTGCTTTTTCTATTTGATATCCAGTCGATTTTTGCTTACCATTTAAGTTATCTAAATTATAAAAAAAACATCCACAAGTATTATTGGATGGATATCTTTTATTTCTAGCTTCGAGAATTTTTTTTCTAGTTATATTTAGATTTTCTACATTATTTTCTTTTTTAAATTTTAAAAAAATGCTAATTACAATATAATTTGGTTTTTCTTTTAAAAAATTATGTTTATAGGTAAATTTAATTTCATCTGAATTAAATGTAAGTATTTCTTTTTTTATTGTATCAAATACAGTAATTTGGTCTATAAAATCAGATAAAAAAAAATTCTTATAGTGAATATTCATAACAGTTGCCCCTCCAATAGTTCCTGGAATTCCTGAAAAATTAACAATTTGTGGTATATTTAACTTAATACCAAATTTAACTAATTCATCTATTTGGTAACCAGCATCAACACTCATCATATAATGATCCTTATATTCTATATAAAAAATATCTTTATTAATTAATTTTATAACTATGTAGTTATTTAAATTTTCATTCAATAAAACATTAGATCCATCTCCTAGAATAAAAATTTTTAAATTCATCTGTTGAGCTTTTATTACAATTTCTTCTAATTCCTTAACATTATTTATTTCATAATAAGAATGACAAATAGCGTCTATCTTAAACCAATTATATTTTTTTAAATTCATTATATATATAAAAAAATATATTTAATTGAATAAAAATTCTAAAAGTTCAATAAAGGTAAATTTATCTTTAAAAAGTAAAGGAAAACTACTTGAATGAGTAAAACCAGGTAATGTATTTATTTCATTGAAATAAATTTTATTATCAGGAGTTAAAAAGAAATCTAAACGAGCATAATCATTCAAATTTAGATATTTAAAAATTTTTAAAGCATAATTCTTTATTTTAGAACATATATCGGTTTCAAGTATTGCCGGGACTTGTAAATAATGACTTTCTTCATCATATGAATATTTTTGTTGATAATCAAATATTAGCCCTTTATTTTTATTAATTTTGAATTCACCGGGAATACTAATTAAATATTTATTATCTTTTTTTAAGATCCCTATACAAATTTCTCTCATTTGAATGTACTCTTCTATTAATATTTCATCACTTAAATTAAGTGCCTTTAAAATGTTATTTTTTAAATTATTTTTAGAACTAACATAACACCCTATAGACGATCCGCCGTCATTGATTTTAACAATTGTATTAGATAAAAATTTTTTATTAATTTCAATAATTTTAGTATCAATATTATCTTCTTTTGATATAAATTTATATTCTACAGTTGAAATATTAATTGAATTAATTAAATCTTTGCACAGCCTTTTATTAAAACAAATTGCTGATTGGTAAATTTTACAGCCTAAATAAGGAATTTCATTTAATGTTAAAAAACCCTGAATAGTACCATCTTCTCCTCTACTACCATGAGTAGTTAAAAATGCTTTGTATATTTTTCTATCATTTATTTTGCCTTGTCCGATTTGAAAAATTTCTTTTGATTTTGGGTTCAATTTTAATTTCCCACCTGACTTTTTAAAGAAAAAGTTATAGTATGTACCATTTTCATATTTCCATTTTTTATTTTTTTCTTTGGGTATTCCAATTAAAATATATTCATATTGACTTAGATTTTTTGCATATTTTATGATATCATATGCTGAATCTAATGAAACAGTATGTTCATAACTATTGCCTCCACATATTAATGCTATTAATTTTTTATTATTAGGTTCCATATTTAATAAAGAATATTTTATTTAAATTATGGTTGAAAGAAACATAACTAAAAAAAAATAATATTTCATGTAGATTAAATGATAGAAGAAATCTTATTTATACTTAATAAAACTAGTGGTCACATTAATAATATGATTGCAGTAGCGGAGTCAGTTCCAAAATGTTATAAAAAAATTTTTTTAATTGGAAATAACGAACATGAAATAAAAATAATGGAAAAATTAAATTATAATAAAATAATTTATAAATCTTGGAGACAACTTTATTATTTTTTTAAAAAAAGAAATATAATCTATGTATTAAGTTCTGGTGGAAAATTTTCAGCACCAGCAATAATATTAGCAAAAGCGTTTGATATTCAAACTGGATTTATTGAACCTAACTATTTTCCTGGTCAAGCGTCTATCTTATTGTCATATAAATCTGATACCTTTTGTGATAATCAGGAATATAAAAAATATTTTTATAACTTTATAAAAGCTGAGAATCCAATTCGAAAACAAATAAAGGATATCAAACCTTTTATTGGTAAAAATTGTAATTATCAAAAAGTAGTTTTAATCATGGGTGGATCTAATGGAATAAAATCATTAAATGATGCTGTTTTTAATAATTTGCATTATTTTAAAGATATTCATATTATATTAATTCTTGGCAGATTATTTCAAATTCCAGATTGTATTTACCCTAATTTAACAATTTATCAATATACAGATGATATTCAGGAATTGTATAAACGTGTTGATTTTGTAGTTACAGCTGCAGGTGCAAATTCGATCCAAGAACTATTATATCTTCAAATTCCATTTTTATTATATCCATTACCTAATTCAAAACATGATCATCAATTGCAAAATGCTATTTATATTAATCATATGTTACCTAATAGTTATTATTTAGACCCAGAAGAAATTTTATGTAAAACTGCTGGTATAGTTAATACCCCCAAATTATTAGAAGCTATGAAAACTAATTTAAAAAAAATTAATTATAAGGGCAACCCAAAAATAATTTGTAATAATATTATTTTTAATAAGAAAAAAAGATTTTCAATAATTAAATTTGTAATTGCGATTTATTCGATACTTATTAATTATTTTAATTTTAAGTTTTTACTGTTTTTTAATAAAGAAGTAACCAAATTTAAAAAAGAATTAAAATATGATTATGTTAAATATGAAGAAATTCCAAAGGATTTAATTAAATGTGTTTTAATTAGAGAAGATGGTAATTTTTTTAATCATAATGGATATCCTTATGGCAATAGAACAATATTTTATTTAATAAAAGGAATTTTTCTTGGATATGGATGTTCTGGAATTGTTCAACAATCAATAAGAAATATATTTTATGAATTGAGAAAAGAAGATAAATTTTATAATTTTAAAAGAAAAATAATGGAAATATTATTAACATATTATGTTAATAAATTTTATTCAAAGCAACAAATTTTGGAATATTATTTTAATGTAATATGTTATTTAGATTTTAAAGCGAAAAGAATTGATAAATTTGGAATTAAATATTTAAGTTATATATTATTTGAAAAAGAAATCAAGGAATTAAGTTTAGCTGAATCGATGATTATAAGTAGAATATTGGTAAATCCAATATATTATATCAAAAAGAAAAACGAATTACCAAAAAATTTAATGCCATCTCTTATAAAATTATTAGATGATTTAAAAAAATTAAAATATATTAATCAAAATGAATATGAAATTACAGAATTAGAATTGAAACAGCTAATACTCCAAGATAATTAAGTAAATAAAAAATGACTATCTCATTTTCTTTCCAACCATAGTATTCTAAATTATGATGAAAGGGTGCTATTTTAATAATTCTTTTACCAATTCTTAAAGCAATTTGTTGTAAAAAACTTGATACAAAACCAATTAAATAAATCGACGATAAAGCTAATTTATATTCATGTTCGTTTATAAGATAGAAAAGTAATGTACCTAAAAATGATGAACCGGTATCTCCCATAAAAATACTAGCTTGATGTTTATTATAATATAAAAAGGGTATTAATGAAAAAATGGCAAGGATACATAATTTTTTACTAGCTATCGTTAAAAAAAATATTACCAATAATGTGATTAAACTTAATACCCCAAGTAATCCATCAATACCATCTGTTACCAAAACTCCACATAAAATTACTGCATATTTAATGAGATTTTGAGTTATTGTCTTAGCCCCTAATTTATGTGTTTTAAAAAGAAGTGAATATATTATAAAATTACATGTATATAATAAAATTTTAGGAAATTTATTTAGTCCCTTTGATGATAACCGATTTTTAATCTTCAAAAAATCGTCTATTAGGCCAATTAATGTACCAATTACTAAAAAAATAAATAATTTAAATTCTTTACAATAGAATAAATATAATAAAATTGGGATAGAAAAAATTAAACCACCTAATAAGGGAGTATTATTTTTTTTTTCATGACAATTTATATTTTGAGATTCTATTGAATTGTTTATTTTATGATTTTTAAAAAATCTAATAATTGATGTTCCCATAATACCTCCATAAATAATACTAATAATAATGTAAACATAATAGAAATTTAATATTCTGATCATTTAATTTCTATTATATTTTTTTGCTATATTGGTGTAAATTAACCTGTCAGTGATTTTACAATATTTTTAAAATCATTACCTCTATCTTTATAATTTTTATATTGATCCCAACTTGCACATGCTGGAGACATTAGAATTGTATCACCTTTTAAGGCAATGCTCATAGCCTTTTTGACAGATTCTTCTAAGGTACTTAAAATATATAAATTATTTATTCTAATATGTTTTACTAATTTAGTAGAAGAACCAAAGGTAATAATTGCTTTTAAATTAGAATTATTTTTCATATAATCAAAAATAATATTATATGGATTACATCCTTTCGGATCACCTCCCATGAGTAATATAATGTTTGACTTTTTATTTATCGATTCTAAAGCAGCTAAACAAGAACATGCCGTAGTAGCTTTACTATCGTTATAAAAATTAATATCGGATATAATATTTAATTTTTCAAGCCTATGCTCTAACGGCATAAAATCTTCTAAAGCTTTATTAATAATATCTTTAGGTTTATTTAATAAATAACTTATCGTACCAGCTACCATTAAATTAATTAAATTATGCCCTCCTAATAATTTAGGTTTATTTATTGAAAATATTGGAATTTCTTTATTTGATCTTTTTAAAATAATATCTTTATTTTTTAGAAAAATACAAGATAAGTTATTTAATTTTTTACCAAAATATATTTTTTCAGCTTTAGTTTTTAAATTGTATGCCCATTCTTCTGAGGGAACTAATAAAATATCATTTTGATCTTGATTTTTGGTAACTTGAAATTTGGCAGTCTTATAATTTTCAAATGTTTGATGATAATCTAAATGATTCGGATTAATATTTAAAATTACTGCAATTTTTGGTTTAAAATATTTTATAGACATTAGCTGAAAAGACGAAATCTCAGCTATAATTGGTTCTACATATTCAATATAAGAAGGAAGTGACGAGCAAGGGATACCAATATTCCCAACCAGATATTTAAACATTTTACCTAATATTGAAACCGTTGTTGTTTTTCCATTTGATCCTGTTACAGCTATCCATTTACATTGTGAATAAATTTGATATGCTAATTCTATTTCACCAATAATGTTTTTAGAATTAATTAAAACTGGGTGTTGAGGAGGAACACTTGGACTTGGAATAATATAATCATATGTATTATATTTTTGATCATTATAAAAATCAATCTCAGAAGTAAAATTAGAAATTAACTCTTTAGCTGAGGTTCCAGAAATACCTTGACCAATAATTAATATCTTTTTATTCAAAAATCTTAATGCCAAATTTACAAAGTTTGTATCATTATAATAATATTTTGTTTTACCGATAATAATATAATCTTCATGACCCTTGCCACATATAACTAAAGTCTCATTAATTAATTGATTTTTCAAACCATGAATAATAGCTTCTTTTCGATCTACTATAATATGATAATCATTTTCTCCCTGAATATCTTTACAAATTTGTAATGGATTTTCACAACGAGGATTATCGGATGTAATTATAAATTTATTTGTATATTTTTTAACAATCGGGCATATTAATTTTCTTTTACTTCTATCTCTATCTCCCCCTGAGCCTGTAATTAATATAATATTGGAAACAATTTTTAATATATTATCTAAAGCATCCGGAGTATGAGCAAAATCAATTATTACTTTAGGATCATTGCTAATTTGATTTAGTCTACCTGGAACATTAGGAAATATATAATTTTCATGTATTGGTATTTTTAATAAATCTAAACAAGCTAAAGCTAATATAACATTTTCAACGTAAATTTCTCCAATATATTCGGTTTTTATTTGATACACATTTTGATAATTAAATAAAGAGAATTTATTTGTTTGTTGAAAATTGGAAAATTTAAAATTATCATTTTCTTTTTTACCATAAGTTAAAACATTATTGAATATTAAATGTTTACATTTACTATTTACATTATTGAATATTAAATGTTTACATTTACTATTTACATTATTGAATATTAAATGTTTACATTTACTATTTACAATTTTATATTTACTATTTAAATCAAAAATTTTTCTCTTTGCATCTATGTAGTTTTCCATTGTTATATGATAATCTAAATGATCTTGTGTTATATTTGTCAAAGCAACTATTTCGAAAGGTAAATTTTCTACCCTGTATTCTACTAAGGCATGGGAGCTCACCTCCATTACTACATACTCACAATCATATTTATTTATAATTTTATTAATTTCTAAAATAGAAGGAGTTGTATTATTAATCTTAATCACTTTGTTATTAAAAATATATCCTAAAGTTCCTATATATAATACCCTTTTATTATTTTGTTCTAATAAAGATTTTATAATATAACAACATGATGTTTTTCCATTAGTACCTGTAATTCCAATTATTTTAATTTTCTTCTTGGACCATTGATAAAAATTATAACAAATATCAGCTTTTAATTTTAATAAATTATTAGTTGTAATCCAGGTAATTTTATTTGTCATTGGACTATTTTCTGAAACAATACATGTACATCCTCTGTTAATAATATCATCTATATATAAGTTTGGGTCATAATTTTTACCTTTTTGACAAAAAAATAAACTTCCTTTGGTTATTTCTTTATCATTTTCAGCTAAATTCAAAATCACTTTATTTTTTCCATATATTTGGCATTCTAAATTGTTTATTAATTCATTGATATAGATTCCTTTAGTTTCTATTTGAATGTTTTCTATTTGTAAATTATGTCGTAAAGGTTTATTATTATCATAATCTTGTAAATTTTCAGCAATTTTAAATATGTTTAATTCTATAGCTTTTGAATCAACAGCAAAAAAGAAGAATATATTATCTAAAGTTGTAATGGTTAAAAGATAATTATAAAGCTCATCGTGAGTATTGAAAAATATACTATTCTGGATATTATCAATTAAAATTTTATTAATTTTATCGTCATTGTGTTTAATAATTAGTGTGAGTTTACAATTTTCAAAACAATTTCTAAATTTATTTTTCTTATTTTTAAAAAAATTAAAACTCCCAAAGGGTTCATAAATAGAAATAATTTTTTCTTTAAGGAATATATTATCTTCGAGATTAAGTTTTATTTCATCTGGATCGTGAGCAAAATTCTTAATTAAAGTTTTATCTTTACAGAGAATTAATGAGGAACGATTTAATATTCCCGAAAAATCATAAAAAATATCTGATAATAAGTTTAATTCACATCCTATAGATTTGCTAATATTTAAGGAATTACATATATTCGAAATATTATATTTACTAAAAAAGGGGGTCTTCATTTTTATGGTATCGATTTCAAATGAAGAATGTGAAGAATTTATTACATTATGTAACTGAATATTTTTTACATTTGATAAATCGAAAGTACATATTCTATGATCCTCTTTAATTTTTTCAAATAATCTTCTACTATTTTCATCTTCCAAATTTAAATAAATTTTTTCTAAATTTTTATTCTCATTTATAAATTTAATTAATAAATTTTGAAAATTTTCAATTGATTTTAAATATTCAACATGATCCAATGCAATATTTGTAATAATTAATATTTCAGGTAATAGATTCAAAAAACTACCATCAGATTCATCAATTTCACATATTAAATAGTCAGTGTCCCAAGAATAACAACAATTAGTGCTATTAAATAATCCGCCTATTATATAACTACAATCATATTTTCTACTCAAGCAATTATACAAGTTTATACAATGTGAGCCCTTACCGTGACTCCCCATAACTCCAATTGTCTTGGAATGTTTTGAAATTAAATATTCTAGAATGTGACTTCTATGAAAAATTGGAATATTTTTATTTATAGCTTGACAATACTCTATATTAGATTCAGGGATTGCCGAACTAAATACTATAGCTTGTATATCAGTATCAATATTTGTAATATAATGATTAAAATTAATTTCTATGTCATGTCTTTCTACTAAATCTGTATAAATTGATTTAATTAAATTAGAGCCTTTAACTTTACATCCTAATTGTTTTAATATTATAGCCAAACTAGACATTCCACAACCCCCAATACCAATAAAATAAAAAGTTGTTTTTGATTCTATTAATTCTTTTAATTTTTTTTTAATATCATTTTTAAGAATTATGTTATTTCTCATTAATTATAAGTGATATTTAATTTTATAAATTAATTTTTAATAGAAGAAATAAAATTGAAAAAAAATATATCTTGAGATTTAACCCTTAAAAAAAAAAAAATAAACAATGTCATCTCTACCTATTATTTTTAATAAATTACCTATGGAATTAATTGATATAATTATGAATTATTATTGGTCGTCTTGTTTTCAACATGTATTAAATGACATTAATGATATTTCTAATAAAACTAAAAAATTAATTAATTCTAGGAATATAACTAATTGTTCAGACCTAGAACATAAATACAAATCTATGTGTAATTTAAATGTAATAATAAATAATTTAGCTCTTAATAAGGGCAGCAAACTCATAGCAAAGCATATTGACAATGATTTGAAATTTATTTTTAATTCAGAAAATAATGTCTACACTGATCTTAATATTGGTAAAATTTATAATTACTTAACTGTTAAAAGTGGTTATATGAGATATTATATTTATGAAGATTATTCAAAATTACTTGTAAATAAATAGATATAGACAAGTAATAGTTTATTTATATAATGACAACAAATAATGATTATAAATTTTTACTAAGCGGAGGATTAGCTGGTTTAGTAGAAATTTCTTTGACACACCCTTTAGATTATATCAAAACTAAGAGGCAAGAATTTTTACATAAAAATATGTCTACAAATCATTTTTATCAAAAAATTTATAATGGAAATATCAGGAATTTATATAAAGGTATTTCATCCAGATTAATAGGAATTATTCCAATGAGAATGATCTATTGGGGTTCTCAAGGTTATACTAGAGATTATTTAGATAGAAATAAAATGAAATCAAAATATAATTTTTTTATTATTGGTACAGTAGGAGGAAGTTGTCAAACTATTATTGACAATCAAATTGAAGTTGTCAAAGTATCCAAAATGTTAGATAAAAAATTAACGTTAAAAGATCTATCTAAGTTTAATGGATTCTTACCTACTTTATATAGAAATGTAATATTTGCTAATGTATTAGCTTTATTTTGTTTTAATAGTAGAGAATATGATAATATTGAAAAATTTGCATATTCAGCAATTGGAGGAGCTTTAGGTAGTTTGTTTAGCCAACCGTTTGATTATGCTAAAACAATTACTCAAAGTGGGTTAGACAATAGATCTACTTTAGCTATAATTTCAGATGGTAATCTATCATTTAATAAATTATTTGCAGGAGGCTTATCACGAGCGATTTTAGGTTTTTGTTCAATGGGTATTGGTTTTTTATCATACGATTCAATATTAAAATTATTATAATTTTATTGTTTGTAGAGGAATTTATCATCCCAATTAAAAAAAATTTATTATATAATATAAAAAGAGAAAAATGACAATCAGTAATAATGAAGCTGTGGGTATTATAGGAGTATTAGGATATATGACTTTTAATCAATATTCAAAGAAATTAAATAATATAGAGGTAGAATTAGATGATCACGAACAAGAAAATCAAGAATTACAAGATAATTTTAATACCAAATTAAGTTCTATTCAAAAAAATATACAAACTTACCAACAAGAGGTACAACAAAATAAAGAAAATTTTAATCAAAATCTAGAAATGACTGAAGAAAGAATAAAGCAAACAATAGAAGAATTAAAAGAATCATATTCAAATGAGATGATGAAATGTGTTAAGGATGGACAAGTTGATAAAACAAAACTACAACAATTAGAAAAAGAGTATAACGAAAAGGTTAAAGCTGTTCAGGAATGTAAAGTTACTAGTGGAAAAACAAAAAATGATATGTTAAGTCAAATAAATGATTTAAATTCACAAGTTGATAAAATGAAAAATGAGCTGTCAATCTCACAGCAAAGAATTAATAAATTAAACCATGCAAATCTTAATTTACAGAAAGCAAATACAGAATTAAATGACAAGCTAAATTCAAGTCAGATGGCATTAAGTAAAAAAACTAAAACTGTATCTATTTACGAAGCTAAAATTTCAGAATCAAATCGTTTACTTGCAAAAGCTACCGCTCAAAATAATTATTATAACCAATGTAAAAACTAGAAGATTGATAAAATTAAAAATTAAAATAATAAATAAAATTAATTAATTTAATTTATTAAAATAAAAAAATTACTGTATATATTTGTTTCTTGCCGGATTAAAAGTCCGGTGCTCTTACCAATACGAGCGCTATAGGTTTCCCTATAGTAGGAATTGAACCTACATTAAAGATCATATGATATGAATATTGCTGGATATATACTTTTTACGGCGTATTTGAGGTGAGAACATAGAATAAATCTATTATCTCGTTTTAGTCTTTCCTAACGTCACCTATAAGGCTGGTTTTATCCATTTGTCTTTCCAAATTGTCAGGTAGCTGTATTTTTACTCCACGTGATTCTACCGGAGCTTTGTGTTTATAATTAATAGTTTAAATAAGATTCGATTTGAATTTTATGCTGGGTGTAATCAAAAATTTAAGGGTACAGATTACAATTTGGTACTTGAAGATGTTGAGTCTAACAAAGTGCCTTTTGCGAATACTATTTGTATTTTTTGTGCCAAACGTTGCCCCAACTCAAAGTCAGGGTCGCGACACACCGAGACATTTTCCCGGACCCCAATGGGTTAAACAGTTTAAGTGTTTTCTTGTCTTTCCAAGTGTCAGAATATGTTATTGCTGCATAGTATTAATTATTTTAGCACCAGTGGGATTCGAACCCACGAAGCATGAAGCATTGCATCTTGAGTGCAACCCCTTTGACCGCTCGGGAATAGTGCCATAAAAATAAAGCCTTATGTGGGGCTTGAACCCACGACCCTCAGATTAAGAGTCTGATGCTCTACCGACTGAGCTAATAAGGCAAATGATGCTCCTAGGCGGGCTCGAACCGCCGACCCCCAGCGTATAAGACTGGTGCTCTAACCGACTGAGCTATAGGAGCTATGTTACTAATTACATTTGGTGAATTTATTTCAAAATAACAATGTTATTTTTAAAGACAATTCGGTCTTTTTTATTTAAATTAATTTAGATAATTTGAATTAAGAGTTTTATTGCTGTATGTAATTAAAGATTGGTACCGGTGGGATTCGAACCCACGAAGCTTAACGCATTGCATCTTAAGTGCAACCCCTTTGACCGCTCGGGAACGCTACCTTTTTTTTGTTTTTTTGTTTTTTTGTTTTTGCTAACTTCATTGTTTGTTTTTTGACTTAAATATAAAACGTATAAAATTGCTGTATGAAGTTAATTATATGGTACCGGTGGGATTCGAACCCACGAAGCTTAACGCATTGCATCTTAAGTGCAACCCCTTTGACCGCTCGGGAACGCTACCTTTATTAGGTTGGTTCTGTTAAAGAACGCTACCTTTATTAGATTGAGATAAATTTCTTATCACTTCTTTTTGAAATGATAAGAAAGTTAATAATTTCTTTTTTAGGAGAATATTTAATCATGCTTATGTTTAGACACATAGCAACCTTTATTCCACTGTTTGATAATGGCAGGAAACGAACCTACAAAGTATCACAAATACTACATTACCTTTTATAGCAACTGGTGGATTCGAACCACCGACCTCCGGGTTATGGGCCCGGCACTCTTCCACTGAGCTAAGTTGCTTTTTAATTATTTTTTTTAATTATTGTTTGATAATGGCAGGTAATGTACCTACAAAGTATCACAAATACTACATTATCTTTTATAGCAACTGATGGATTCGAACCACCGACCTCCGGGTTATGGGCCCGGCACTCTTCCACTGAGCTAAGTTGCTTTTTAATTACTCCTAGATGGACTTGAACCATCGGCCCTCTGCGTATTAGACAGATGCTCTAACCAACTGAGCTATAAGAGTTTAATTACCTCAAGTGGGACTTGAACCCACAATCTTCCGATTAGAAGTCGGACGCGTTATCCAATTACGCCATTAAGGCTTTTTTTACTAACTTCATTTGTTGTTTTTTAATTTAAAGAGAAAACGAAAAAATTGCTGTGTGAAGTTATTTATTTGGTACCGGTGGGATTCGAACCCACGAAGCATAATGCATTGCATCTTAAGTGCAACCCCTTTGACCGCTCGGGAACGCTACCTTTTTTGTTTTACTAACTACAGTATTATTTTTTCCGCTCCTAGAAGGGTTTCGCCTCCTTCAGAATCGAACTGAAGCCGTTGAAGAATTTAAGTCTTTATAAATTTGGAAAATTGCTGTATGTAGTTAAAAATAATAATTTATACTTCCTCCTTAGAATAGGGGAACGTTACATTATATTATCGTATTGTATATTAAATGAAGAAAGTAAGCAAGAATTATTTTTTTCAATTTTTTTTATTTTTATTTTTATTTTTTATTTTTTTAAGAAAAGCCTTGTAGGGGGCTCGAACCCCTGACCCTCAGATTAAAAGTCTGATGCTCTACCGACTGAGCTAACAAGGCAATTTTTTTATTTTAATGTTTTTTATTTTAATGTTTTTTATTTTACTGATAGATGTTTAGCATCTATACGCTTAACTATTCACGTATACCGATTTTCAGCTTACCGGATATGTTTGATTAAAAGTCAAATTTTTGATTAGTTTATTGCTGAATTCTATCTAACGGTTCCAGCAGGGATCGAACCTGCGACCTCCCGATTAACAGTCGGATGCTCTAACCAGCTGAGCTATGGAACCTTTTTATTTTTTTTATTTTATATTTTTATTTTATTTTTTATTTTATTTTTTTTATTTTATACTAATAACAATAAGTGATTACGGTGCTCTAACCAATTCGAGCTAATGAACTAGTGTTCATGTAGGACTTGAACCTACAACCCCCGGCTTAACATGCTATATCGAGTTAATTGCTGTTTGTTATTTAATTTACCCCACCTAGGAATCGAACCTAGATCCAAAGATTAGAAGTCTTTGATGCTATCCATTACACCAATAGGGTTTTTTTTATTTTATTAAAAATACTCCTAGTGGGGCTCGAACCCACGACCCCCAGCGTATAAGACTGGTGCTCTAACCGACTGAGCTATAGGAGTTAATTTTACTAATTTCATTTGTTGTTTATAAATTTAAAAAGAAACGTTTATTAAATTGCTGTATGAAATTTTTAATAGTACCAGTGGGATTCGAACCCACGAAGCATAATGCATTGCATCTTAAGTGCAACCCCTTTGACCGCTCGGGAATAGTACCTTTTTTTACTAATTAGTATTTTTAGACAAATTAAAAGTTTGTGTTTTAAATTTATTGCTGTAACTAATTTTTTTGAAAATGATTTTAACCTCGTGCGGGATTTGAACCACGCAACCATCAGATGATTATTACTTTTTTTAATAATAGCTGATCGTTATCCAAAAACTGATAACATTTTAAGTTTTTTGTATTGTCTGCTGCTCTACCAATTGAGCTAACGAGGTTTATATAATACGGTTCCAGCAGGGATCGAACCTGCGACCTCCCGATTAACAGTCGGATGCTCTAACCAGCTGAGCTATGGAACCTTTTTATTTTTTATTTTTTTATTTTATATTTTTATTTTATTTTTTTTATTTTATACTAATAACAATAAGTGATTACGGTGCTCTAACCAATTGAGCTAATGAACTAGTGTTCATGTAGGACTCGAACCTACAACCCCCGGCTTAAAAGGCTTTATCGGGTTAATTGCTGTTTGTTATTTAATAGTAGCGGTGGGATTCGAACCCACGAAGCATACGCATTGCATCTTAAGTGCAACCCCTTTGACCGCTCGGGAACGCTACCTTTATTAGGTTGGTTCTTGTTGAAAGAACGCTACCTTTGTAAGGTTTGTTTACTAATTAGAATTGAGTTGACAAAATAAAAGTTTGTGTTTTTTAATTTATTGCTGTATCTAATTGATCTAGCCTTGTAGGGGGATCGAACCCCTGACCCTCAGATTAAAAGTCTGATGCTCTACCTAACTGAGCTAACAAGGCAATGTGCTAATTTCTGTTTTGAAAATGGGAATCGAACCCACTGTGGCCATTTAGACCAAAAGAGCTTAAATCTTTCTTCCTGCCATAGGAATTTTATTGAAATGTTGCTGTATGAAATTAATGTTGCCCCACCTAGGAATCGAACCTAGATCCAAAAATTAGAAGTTTTTGATGCTATCCATTACACCAATGGGGCTTTTTTTACGGTTCCAGCAGGGATCGAACCTGCGACCTCCCGATTAACAGTCGGATGCTCTAACCAACTGAGCTATGGAACCTTTTTTTTATTTTTTTATTTATTTATTTTTTTATTTTTTTATTTTTTTATTTTATATTTTTATTTTATACTAATAACAATAAGTGATTACGGTGCTCTAACCAATTGAGCTAATGAACATAATGTTCATGTAGGGCTTGAACCTACAACCCCCGGCTTAAAAGGCTTTATCGGATTAATTGCTGTTTGTTATTTAATAGTAGCGGTGGGATTCGAACCCACGAAGCATATGCATTGCATCTTAAGTGCAACCCCTTTGACCGCTCGGGAACGCTACCTTTATTAGGTTGGTTCTTGTTGAAAGAACGCTACCTTTATTAGGTTGGTTCTTGTTGAAAGAACGCTACCTATGTAAGGTCTGTTTACTAATTAGAATTGATTTGACAAAATAAAAGTTTGTGTTTTAATTTTTATTGCTGTATCTAATTGATCTAGCCTTGTAGGGGGCTCGAACCCCTGACCCTCAGATTAAAAGTCTGATGCTCTACCGACTGAGCTAACAAGGCAAAAATTTAAGAATTTTTTTATGATGAGACACCGCTGAGCTATATCTCCATTTTTTTTTTTAGTTTGGTACCGGTGGGATTCGAACCCACGAAGCATACGCATTGCATCTTGAGTGCAACCCCTTTGACCGCTCGGGAACGCTACCTGCATTTGGTTTGGTTCTGTTAAAAGAACTCTACCTGCATTTGGTTTGGTTCTGTTAAAAGAACTCTACCTTTTTTGTTGTATTGTGCTAATTACTTAATAGTGTATATTTGATGGGAATTGAACCCATGATCGTCAGATTAAAAGTCTGATGCTCTAACCAACTGAGCTACAAAAAACCAAAGTTTTTATTGCTGTAAGTAATTAAAAAAGCCTCATGTGGGGCTTGAACCCACGACCCTCAGATTAAAAGTCTGATGCTCTACCAACTGAGCTAATGAGGCAATAATGTTATCAAAACGGTTCCAGCAGGGATCGAACCTGCGACCTCCCGATTAACAGTCGGATGCTCTAACCAACTGAGCTATGGAACCTTAAATTTCTTCCTCACGGGGAATTGAACCCCGGCCTCTCCGGTGAAAGCGGAGTATCGTAACCACTAGACTATGAGGAAATTTTAAATACTGATAGATTTTTTTGCATTTATATATCATAGATATATACCGATTTTCAGCTTATCGGATTAGTTTGAATAAAAGTCAAA
>CABVLZ010000013.1_pt1 | contig 27805 bp, 25 predicted proteins | sample 4729511 | NCBI WGS metagenome assembly CABVLZ01 (sample SAMEA5946132, study PRJEB27554) | seawater metagenome | biome: 15; feature: 1000005; material: 2225 | place: Pacific Ocean | collected 2014-03-20 | depth 20 m | reverse complement strand
AATATTTCATAATCTTCTTTTAATTTAAAATGATCTTTCCTTTCTATTTCTAATTCATTAATTAAGAATTTATTTTTATTATTTATTTTATCTAATTTTAAGTTATTTTTTTGTTCGTACTTTTCTTTGCACTATCTATTTGTTTCAATATCCATTTAGAAGAATTAATATCGGTGCTTAAATTTAAATCTTTAGTTAAAAATTTATCTAAACTGTTATTTCTAATTGCTATTGATTTATCTGCCCAATCTAAAAATGACCATAAATTGCTTCTATCTTTAGGATCACTTATACCTGCTTGAGAACTTTGAAGTGAAATTTTATCACCATCTGCTGCTATATATTCATAACCAATTCCTAGTTGATCCCATGTTGGTTTATTGGGTTCTGCAGGAGGTGCCTTTAAAGGATCAGTTACCTTAATATTATATGCTGAAATTGAAGCTTCTTTAGGTTTATTGAAATGATTATTGTACCAATCTTTTAAATTTTGTCTTTCAATAAAAGAAGCAATGGCCAATAAAAGTACTATTGATCCAATAGTGATCCACAACCATTTACCGCCTCCAGTTTGACTGTGCGTATTTGTATACATTATATAAGATATAGATATTTTTTTTGAAATAAAAAATGTTTTTATAATATAATATATGTTTCAATGTGTAATTTGTAATACCACCTTTTCAAATGGTGTTTCTTTAGAAAAACATTTTTCTAGTAAAAAACATATTTTAAATAAACAAACTCATGATTACAAAATAAAAATAGAAGATCTTACAAAATTATTGAATGGAACGCAAGAAATCAAAGATAAATTAGATGCATCTTTAGCAGTTAATGTTGCAAAAGATAAACTATTAATACAAAAAAATAAAGAATTAGAGGATATCCAAATCACATTTAATACAGAATTAACTCAAAAAGATAAATTTAATAATATATTAAATGAAAAAAATAAAGAATTACAAGAATCTTTTGACTTAGTTAATGAAAAAAAATTAGAGTTAGAAGAAAAGTACGAACAAAAAAATAACTTAAAATTAGATAAAATAAATAATAAAAATAAATTCTTAATTAATGAATTAGAAATAGAAAGGAAAGATCATTTTAAATTAAAAGAAGATTATGAAATATTAAATAAAACACTAAAAAAAATGATTAAAGATGTTATAAATTTACAATTTCTAGTAGAACATCTTAAGAAAAATGAATGGTCTTTTGATTTTGGTTTTAAATATTTACCTATAATTTCTTTTTTCATAAGTTTATTACTCTATACTTTTTCTCAATTTTATAGTTAATATATTTTAGAAAAATTAATATTACTTACATTTTGACATCTTTACATTTTGACATCTATAGTTAATATATTTTAGAAAAATTAATATTACTTACATCTATTGTTAAAGCATTACTATCTAAATCAATAGTTTTCAAATAATCTTCATATTCATAGTTTTGAATTTTTTCTTTATTATACCAATCTAAATAATTTTTCAAATAACCTTCTCCCTCAATAACATCGTACATTCCGTAATTATATTTTCCATATAATACACAATCAATAAATTTTCCATTATCATAACCAATTGTTATAAATGTTGTATTTTTAACTTTTTCTTTTTTTTCTTCAATATTACCCTTTAAAAAAGTTTTATTATTATTTTTAAAACTATGTGTACCACTATAACATTTTCCAGTTGCTATTAATCCCTTAAATTTAACCTTAATACCTATTTTATTTTTCTTTTTTTCTACATCTTGTTTTATGAGATACATGTCTGGTAGAAATTTGCTACTTGTCCAATATCCATAATTTCTATACTCATTATAACAATCAGATTTCTTTTTGGAAGAAATCTTTGTTACTTTAAAGAAATCAGTTATTTTATCCATCCCTTTATCTATTTGGACTAATTTATTATCAGCTAAAGTCCAGGGTCTTCTCCCTAAAGTCAATTTTATACCTGCTGATTTAGCTTCATTAAAATAAACCCATTTTCTATAACTAGAATTACAATGATTTAAGGCTGACAACCAAAATTTTTTTGGATTATTTATTTTTTGATAGGCTAAAGCCCACACCAATTTAGCATAAGACAAAGAATGTGATTTACAAAAAGAATATTTTCTTAAAGAACTCAATGAATCACATATTTTTTCTTTACCTTCATCGTTGTATTTAAATGTATCAATCATTTTTTTAAAAAATTCTATTTTTTTAATTTTGTTTTTTGCAAAAGCTTTTCTAAATTGATCTGCTTGACCTTCTGAGCAATTCACTAAATTTTTAATATATGATATAGCATCGTCATCGTAAATTATAAAATTAGTAAAATGACCTTGTGCTGCTTTTACAAGAACATCAGTTTTTCCTTTTTCATGACCACCACCAGCTGCAGGTCTTACTAATGCTAAACATAAAGCTAAATCTTGAATATTTTTTGGTTTTATTACTGATAAAATTTTTCTCATGGCAGGAGATTCGGCAAATGTTAATCCAATATTCTTGCCTTTACTAAATAGTTCTACTATAGCAGGATCATTTTCTGGATAATCTTCTATTTTTTTTGTTGATACATCTAACAATACAGCTAACCCTCTATTTGATAAAATGTCTACTTTAAATAATCCTTTATCTTCGACATCATCTTTATTATATTTAAGTTGATTTAGTGTTTTAGTTTCTAATCTTGCCTTGTCAGGTATCCCATCTTTATAAAAAACTATTCCTCCACAATGCAACGAATAACATCTAAAATCACCCATTAGTTCTTCTTGTCTTTTTAAAATTTCGTCTTTTTCTGCAAAATTTTCTGCTTTACAATCATATTTGGATATAAATTTATTATATCCACTATCTCTAATAGCTTGTCTTAAAGCAGATTTTTCCTTGAAATATATGTGGTTTGATATTCTACCAACTTTATTTGGCCATTTTTTATTCATTCTATTAAATACTTCTTCTCTTCTATTGTATGGAAAATCCATATCTATATCAGGCATGGTTTCCCTCTTATCATTTAAAAATCTAGAAAAGATAATCTTTTCTTTGACTGGATCAATGTTAGTGATACCTAAACAGTAACATACTAAGGACGATCCACTTGAACCTCTAATAATATGAGGTATATCTTTAATTAAATCTAATATTTTAACTACTAATAATAAATGTTTATGGAATCTTTTTAATATAATTAAATCTAATTCGATCAAAAGTCTATTTAAATATTCTTCTTTTCTTGGACATTTTCTAACAAATTTTTTTATTAATTTTTTGGAAATTTTATGTTCTAATATTTTACTTTGATCCATTCTAATAAAAATATACTGTGCCCCCTTAAGTGTTTTTTATTTTTCCACTTATTCTTTTATTCCTTTATTCTTTTATTCTTTTATTCTTTTTTTTTAAACCATCATCTTTACTATCATTTTTTAATTCGGCAATATCAATATGTTGACCTATACTTCTTAGGTATATTGTCCCAATTCCAATAGTATTATAATAAGTTATTATAGTATTTTCTTCCTCTCCTTCAATCACGCCTATTCTTATATTCATTAATTTAGCCATTTCTTGTAGTTCTATATGACCACCATAATAAACCTGAACAGGCAAGTTATATTGAATTCTTTTTTCTTCAACTTCTGGATTTCCAGGTCCATTTTTCATAAAGTAAAAATATAAATCTAATATATTACTTCTAATATATTCTTCTGATTTTCCTTCTCTTGTCCATTTATCCATCAAGTCTTTATAAAATCCTTCATTGTATATATTTCTATAAATTTCTTCTATTAAATTTTGTTTATTAGCAATAGAATCAACAACTTTTCTTCTTAGTTCTAATAATGAAGGGAATCCTCCTGTTTGTGATAATACAGCTTCAAACATACAGTTACCATCTGGATTAACTGGTTTTATAAAAAATTCTTTACCGTCAACATATATCTTATCATCTTCATAGTTTATTTTTTTTTCCTTATCTACATAATATCTGGATTTTTTGGATTTTTCATTTATTACTACCCTACCTTTTGAAAATGATAAAGTCAAATTTTTATTAGCATAATCATATAATTGTCCATTTTCTAAATTTATTAAATTTTTAGTAGATGCATTATGAAACTGATAAAATAAAAATGAAATTCTATCTTTAAATTTTAGATAAAATGTTTTTAAAAAATAATATTTATCTATTCCTGGAGCATAATCATTAAAAACAGCATAATTTAAGCATAAATTAGCTCCTCTTAAATCAATAGTTTTATTAACTAATCTATTAATTAAACCATAAAATTCTCCTACAAAGTCAATATCCTTTGGACTTAATAATGTAGATCTTAATTTAGGCAAAGTTGCTATAGCGAAATCTCTATCACGTGAACTTAAACTATCTAATGATTTTAATCTAAAAGTATTAGTTTCTGGATTAATTTCCATTAATCTTCTATATACTAATTTTTTATAATAGTATATTGGTAACATTTTATTAGTTCCTTCTAATTTTAATGCTTTTTGCCCTGGGAGGTATTTAAAATCAGTTGCAACATATTCTGGTATTGGGCACTTGAAGAAAGCATATTTTAAATTTCTATATTTTCTAGATCCAAATACATTTTCATCTAATTGATCCCATAAAAACTCTTTTTCTAATTTACTAATTGTTTGCGGTGGGCTGGTAAGAGCAGGTGAAATTACAATTATGTTTATTAAAGCATCTGGATTTATTTCTAAATAATTAATCACAAATTGAGGAATGTGTTGGTAATAATGTTTGCTAAAATATTCAGGGTCGTCATCCAATAATGATCCTACTATAAAGATGTTTAATGTTGATTCAGTTAGTGAATCCGACAAGTTTCTTAAATATCTAATTAATCGTAATACTTGATTTTTATAATTTGAATCTACAAAAGGAGATTCAAAATTAGGTAAATTATACGGATATAATCTAAATGGAAATGATAAATCTGCCATTATTATATATATATATATTTATAAATAGATATAATAAATACTATTTCTTATATTGCACTTTCTAAACCCCAACCTGTAAAATAAGCCATTATTGCAGCGATCGTAGCAATAACAAATATTTTAAACACATATATCCATCTTTGTTTTGTTCTTCTTATGTAAATTAAACCTAAAATGATAACAGCTAAAGCCGAACAAACATAGGATATAATAAAAATATGTCTTGGTACTAAGCCGTCGCCTTGTGTTCCCATTAATACGAAATAAGGCAATAAAGGAATTAAACCAAATACTAAGAATGAAAAAAAAGTTATTAACGATCCTTTTATTATGTTTTTTTTACTTTCAGGCATTTGTAAATTTAATTCTTTGTTCAGCATTACTTCCAAAAACAGTTGCTTATAATTACTTAATGTATTAACAATTGATGTAGAGTCTTCTACAGATAAATTCTCATTTTCCCTTAATATCTGTATTAACTCATCTTTCTCTTCCTCAAGATTATTATCAAATTCATAATCTTCTTTTTTTAATTCGGAAACTACATAATCTCTTTCCAAATCTGAACTTATATATTCTCCTAAACCCATCGAAAGAGCATCTGCTATTACATTTGATATACCTAATATTATTATTGTTTTGACACCAAATGATGCACCAAAACATGAACTTATTATAGCAAATGTTGTAATAATACCATCCAAGCCTCCAAAAATCATACATTTTAAATTACCTGAATGTAAATTAGGATGTTGTTCTTTTAAATGATGCTGTAAATTTAAATTTCCCATTTCAACTTCTTCCATATTCCTTATTTAATTTTAGTATCTTTTAAATATCATTCAAATAATATTTAAAAAATATCAATTATTACTTTTTAATTATATTAATTTAAATTGTAAATAAGAAAAATGTGTTTCATTTAAAATACCATGTTTTTGTACAGGATACCAAACGTTTTTATATTTATTATTATTTTGATTAGACCATGGATGTTTAACATCAGAAACTTTAAATAATTCAACAGGAACTTGTTTAATATAATATTCATCATTTATTTTAACTGGCCAATTAATTTGATGAGAAATTGTATTGTCAATAATACTTGTTTTTCCAATAAATGTTATCGAGTTATTATCAAAATTAATTGAATGAATTTTCATTCTTCTAGTGTGAGGAAAGATATTATCTTCAATTTTGTATACGCTTGTTAAATTTACTTGAGTACTATATTCAATTCTATCTCTTAAAGCTTGCATTTTTATATTATTAATATTAAATATATTTATTTATATTTATCCAGCAGATATATATAATCTTCTTTGGTATCAACACTAATTTCCGGATCATCCACACATACCGAATTGATTCTATATCCTTGTTCTAAAATTTTAAGCCATTCTATATCTTCATTTAATTGATTAGGTGTGTTTTCTTTTGTATACTCTTCTAATAAGTATGTCTTATCAAAAACAAAAATACCAATATGCCCGTAATAATTGATGTGTTTATCATATTCATTTTTTTTAGTACCTGGAATGATATTTCTAGAACAATACATAATATTATTAAAATTATCTAAGACTAATTTTCCATTAGATCGCTTTCTTATTTCTTCTTCAGAGTCTAATTTATGGTGTAAAGTTGAGCATTTTACACTAGAGTCAGTTTGTTTAATATAATTGGCAATACATTTATCTATAGCTGTAGGATCAATAAAAGGCTCATCGCCTTGAACATTTATTACCAAGTCACAGCAATCAATATTTTTCTGGATATACTTTATAATTCTTTCGGTTCCATTCAAACATTCTTCTGTTACTATTTCACAATTTCCACCAAATGATTCTACTTTATCTTTAATTCTTTTATCATCAGTAAGAACAATTATTTTGTCTACTAAGTGACATTTTTTAACCTGTTGATAAACTCTTTCAATAATTGCAATCCCTTTTATTTCTAAGAGCGGTTTTCCTGGTAATCTAGTAGATGGATATCTGGCTGGAATAAAACAAACCTTATTTTCAAATTGAGTAGTCGATTTTGTAAATTCCTTATTTTCAAATTGAGTAGTCGATTTTGTAAATTCCTTATTTTCAAATTGAGTAGTCGATTTTGTAAATTCCTTATTTTTAAATTCAGTCATTACTTATATTTATATATTTTTTAATAAAGTTTATCTAAGCAATAACTAGACATACTTAAAACACTAATTATATATTTCATTAATGATAACAGATAAGTATTTAATAAGTGAAATATGTAGTTACTTATATATTACAGATATAGTTAAATTTTACAAAATATTTAGAGCAGAATTTTTGGAAAATTTAATTTTAAAATATAAAGTTTTAAGATCATTGAGATACCATACTCTCTTTTCTTATTTTGATAAAACAACTTTTAATAAAAAAATTATTTATAGTTTACCTTATTTAGAATATAAATCTTCTTTTAGTTTAGGTGATTATATTGATAATATTAAAAATAAAGACTTGTCTCATCCGATAATGATTGGATTAGATTATTGGAATAGGCCATTTATTACTTTTAAAGTATTAAATAAATATCAGAAGGGATCAGCAATAACTTTTTTTCAAAGATATTCTAATGATACAAAAAATTGGACCACTGGAGGATTAAGAGGACCACCCCCTGATTTTATTGAATTAAATGATATTTCACGAATGACTCAATTATCCAAAAAAACATTCAGATACATTTTAAAAAATGCTATTTTATAAACTAAAAACATCCCTTTTTTTAACAAACACTTCTAAGGCTATTAAAATATCATTGATAATTGTATCTGGATCATGGTTACCATTTATAATAATATCTGCTTGGTTATATAAAGGAAGTCGATTTTTATATATAAATTCTAAATTTTTTTTAGGATTAGAGTGTAATACAGGACGTTCGTGTAATTCGTTTTTCAGTCTTTTATATAATTCATTAACATGGGTATTTAAAAATATTGTAATATTTTGATTATTAAAAATTAAGTCTCTAGACTTAGGCCCTAATATAGTTCCTCCAGCAACATCTATAATAGAATTCGAAACATCTTTCATGTAATTGCAAAAATATGCTTCTTCTAAATTTCGAAAGGTTTCTTCTCCGTGTTTATTCCATAATTCTTGAATAGTCATATTATATTTTTTACTAAACAATAAATCAGAATTTACTAACTGTTGATATAAAATTTTTTCTAATTTTTTTGATATTGTAGTTTTTCCTGCTCCCGGCATTCCTATCAAAATTATATTTTTATTATTTGTTATTTTTTTAATAAAATCAATATTAGGTTTCATTAAAAATTAAATTATTTTATATTTTATTTTCCTGGCAAAACCCTCGAAGTTTAATTAATTTATTCATAAACTCTTCTAATTCATCTAATGGAAATTGTGTAGGTGCATCACATAATGATTCGTCAGGTTTATCATGTACTTCCATAAAAATACCATTTACACCAAATAAAACTGCCATTTTTCCCATTTCTGGAATTAATTCTCTTAAACCTCCCGCTTTTATTGTTCCATCTGATTGAATTTGTGCAGGTTGTTGTAAACAATGTGTAATATCCATTGAAACTATATTTGTATCACTTTTAAGCCATATTAAACTTCTAGGATCAACTACCAGATCTTGAAATCCGTACATACTTCCTCTTTCGCATAATATAACTTGGCTATTTCCAAAAGCAATTAGTTTTTCTTTACATTTATGCATTACTGAAGCTGGAGCAAACTGTGCCTTTTTAACATGAATAATTTTTCCAGTTTCAGCTGCTGCTTTTAACAGGTCTGTTTGTCTACATAAAAAAGCTGGAATTTGAATAATATCAACAACTTTAGCAACAATAGGAGCTTGCCATGATTCATGAATATCAGTGATTACAGGAACACCTACTTCATCTCTAACTTTCTTTAGTATTCTTAATCCTTCTTCTAAACCTTGACCTCTATAGGAATTAATACTTGATCTATTCGCTTTATCAAAAGATGATTTGAAAATGTATTTAATATCAAATTTATCCATTATTGACTTTATAGCTTTTGCCATTTTAATTACATGTTCTTCGGATTCAATAACATTTGGGCCCGCCATTACAAAAAAGTTATTTTGCAGCTCTGAATAATTTATCATTTATTTAATTTAATATATTTTTTAATAATTTAAACCGCTTTATTTTAAATGTAAAATTTTGATTTTTTTTTAAATGTACTAATAACACTCTTAATATCTATTGATTTTAAAAAGCCTCACCTAATATTACTATAAGCCCTTACCATTTTTATTTGTATTGTTATTAGTAATTAATTATATTTTTTAAATTAAATTATTATTTTGAATAAACTCTTAGTTAAATCTACTTTCTCCCATTAATCTTAACATGTAAATAAAAAGATTAATTATATCTAAATATACTCTTAATCCATAATTTATGTAATCTGGTCGTGTATATGATGTAGATTTTAATTGTTGCATCATGATTCTGAAATCTTTAACTCTTCTATATTTTGTTAACATTTCAGATGTTAATAAATCTTTATTTGCTAATTTTTGACCATAATCAACACATAATTCAGAGGCCATCATAATTATTTTAGAGTCATATAACAACAAGCCAGTAAAAATTACAATACCTGCAAAGGATATTAAATGATACAACTTTGTAGACCTAAAAAATATGTTTACAATAAGTAATGCAATTAAACAAAACAGTCCGCCAATTAAAATATTACTTAATTTAAGAATAAAAATTAATGAGGGTTTTAAATAAACAAGTAAAGTAACTCCGATAGTTACTAGAAGAGTTATCAACATTATATTATCAATTGATTCAGCTGAATATACAATATAAATACTACTAAGGGTTATTCCAAATAAAAATGTAAAAAGATACATCCAAATATGTCTCCAAACAGTTAATCCATAATTAATTGGGGGATTATATATTATTGGTAAAAATAACATACCCATTAAAACAATAAATATAAAAATAGAAGTATAAGGGCTAATTAAAGTATTATATAGTGGACTTTTCTTCCCATCTTGTTTAGGCTTTATAATAAAATAATTAATTAATGTTGTGGTTAATAATGTTATAGATACCATTAAAGAAATATATAAATAAGTATTGAGAATAAAATTACGACAGCAAAATAATTTATTCGGTGAAAATGATTTCTTAAATGCAGTTAGTTGTAAGAAAATCGTAATAAATGTATAAATTACAAGTTTAGTAGATAATTCACGTGGATCTCTAAATTTCATTAATTTATTAATTTATTTATATTTTATCAGGGTTTATTTATTACCCTCAATATATCTCTTGTTAATTATATTTATTTGAATCAGATAAAACTAATGGAATTTATTATATTAAAAACAAGGAGGGAATAAGCTATACCTAAATTAATATAAAAAAATAATTTTAGTATAAATGCAAAAAACCGATGTTATTATAATAGGATCTGGTCCTGCTGGATGTACAGCTGCTATTTACGCAGCTCGAAACAATTATAATGTTATAATGTTTACTGGTGAAATTAAAAAAGGTGGGCAATTAATTAATACTGAAATAGTAGAAAATTATTTAGGATACAAGTCTATAGGAGGTTATGAATTAGTACAAAAATTTTTTGAGCATATTAATGAATATCCAAATATTAAATTAATTGATGAAACAGTAATTAAAGTAAATTTTAATACTTTGCCATATAATGTTAAAACTGTAAACACAGAAGTAGAAGCTCATAGTATAATAATAGCTACTGGTGCTAGAGCTAGATTACCAACTTTTTATAATTTTGATAAATTTTGGAATAAAGGTATATCAACATGTGCCACATGTGATGGTCCTTTATATAAAAATAAAATCGTTTGTGTAATAGGCGGAGGTGATCATGCTTTTGAATCAAGTTTATTACTAAGTCGTTATTGTCCCAAGGTTTATGTAATAATAAGAAATCAGAGAGTAAGAGCTCAAAAATTATTTCAATCAAAGGTTGCGAAAAAAAGTAATATTACAATAATAAAAGATGCAAAAGTAGTTGAAGTATTCGGTAAAACATATTTGGAAAATATCAAAGTGCAATTTAAAAATAAAGAGAAACAAATTTTACCTTGTCAGGGTATATTTGTAGCAATCGGGCATATACCAGAAACTGAAATATTTAAATCACACTTGGAGTTGGATAAGGAAGGATATATTATTACAAAAGGAACAACAAATACATCCAAAGAAGGAATTTTTGCTGCTGGTGATGTAAGTGATAAAAGATACAGACAGGCTATTACAGCTGCTGGTATGGGATGTCAGGCGGCAATGAATGCTAATAATTTTTTAAATGGCATACAACCAAAAGAAAATAAAGAAGGTATATTCAAACTTAAATTTAATTTATTAGGCAAAATAATAGAATTTTCAGTACATAATGGAAATGAAGGAGAAATAAATTTGTCTTAAATATGGTTAGCTAAAAAATTCAATTGATAACTTAAGGCTGAAGAAAATAGATTAAGTTGAGTTATTGGTTTGATATAAAAGGATTTGAATTTAAACGTTCCATCCTTTTTTAATATTTCAAATCTAACTTTATTTTTTTTATAATAAATTCTGCGTATTTTTTTATAGTCAATTCTATAATGATATTTATTTGGATAAGAAAAGCGTAAATTTTCTTCTTCTAATTTGATACGTAAAGGTATGATAAAAGCTTTACTAAAAAAGGCTTGAAAGGAAGTTTTTGGGCATGCTCTACAATAAGGACACGTGCCATTAGATTTAAGCCAAGGAAGTATACATTGAGAATGAAATTTATGATTACAAGGTAATATTAAATCTAAATTAGAATCATCATCTAAGCATATAGCACATATTTCGTTCATTAAACTTGAATTATATTTTAATAAATAAAAAATTTTATAAATTAAAACTACATCCCTTAATACTCTAATATTAATTTTCAGATTATTAAGGATATTTTTTGAGAAATCTATTTTTGTTCGGTGATTTTCCATTAATCTAATTGCTTTCTAACAATAGAGGAATCGAACCCCTTACTCCGGCTTACATAGCAAAAAAACAGTATTCAAACACTTTAAATGTTAAAAACAATATTTGTATAATTAACATTCAGGAGTTTCTTTTCAAAAGAAATATATTTCATTATAGATTACATCCAATGGTAGGACAATTTAAAGACATTAATCGATTTGTTCCTCTGTTACACCCAGGACAAAAGTATTTCCAACATAATGAACAACTTATTGGACTTGGAACACAGTCCCCCTGATGGGAGTACCTGCATCCTGTATAGGAATAGTTGGGTGGAAATAGAATGGGTGGTAAGAAGTTTTGATTACCATTTTGATTAGCATTAGCTAAAGCATTTTGATTAGCATTACCATTAGCATTAGCTAAAGCATTTTGATTAGCATTACCATTAGCATTAGCTAAAGCATTTTGATTAGCATTACCATTAGCATTAGCATTACCTAAAGCATTTTGATTAGCATTACCATTAGCATTAGCTAAAGCATTTTGATTAGCATTACCATTAGCATTAGCATTACCTAAAGCATTTTGATTAGCATTACCTAAAGCATTTTGATTAGCATTACCATTAGCATTAGCTAAAGCATTTTGATTGTTTGTGATATTATTAGAAATCGTATTTAAACAGAACATTTTTGATGATCGGAGTTTACCGTTTTTTACCTAATTAAGTTTTTCATTATTCTACAGAATATATTCTTACTAAATAATAATTCAATATTTGTGATAATGCAATCCTTAAAAAGACGATCATCGAAAGATAATCTTAAAGAAGTTAGTTTTGATTGTTCAGAGACCGCATGATAAATTTTCAATATCACTACCTGCGTTTGCATACCTGATTATTGTATACTCTCTTATCCAGTTAAAAAAAGGTTGGGCTTAGATTTAGTTCTACGGACCAACACCGTATTGCTTTACATTTTTCTTCTAGAATTCATTGAACCAAGGATCTTCATATGATTTACTTCCATATTTATAACCCTATTCAAAATAATAATTTATTAGTAACAAACATATGTGTTGATAAAGGCGGAACCAGTAATTTTTACCTGAGCCATAACATGACCCTTTATCTCAACATGCACTTACCCAATATTTTTCTTGGTAATAAATCGTTATTTTTTTCGATATGACTATTAAGTCAAGTTATAAATATAAGGGATAGTTTAAGTCATAACCTTTATTGGACTTGATTGATTTTCTTATTTTATCTTGTGAGGATAAAATAAAATGTTGTGTATAAATCTATAATTTTATGCGAATAACTCATACTGTCATTAAGATAAGGCTATTCAATTATTGAATTATACAATCTGTCTTTCCAGATGTCACTTATTTACCCATAAGATGGGTTTAAAAGAAAAACCTAAGCTGTAGATAATATTTATACTAAGAATAGCTTGAAACTCTTAAGCTAATAATAGTTAAATATAATGACTACATGTAAACTTTTTTTTTTCAATTTTTTATACATAGTAAAAGACTATTATATAGAAAATTTTTTGGTCAAAAGACCAGGTATTTGTTATGGTCAAAAGACCACTATCATTTATTTGTTATGGTCAAAAGACCAGGTATTTGTTATTGGGATGAAAGCCCACTATTAATGGTCAAAAGACCAGGTATTTGTTGTTGGGGAAAAGCCAACTATAATAATTTTAATCCTTCTAATGATTCCAAATATATCATTTCATTGATTATAGAGACCGTATTGGTACAATATAATTCTCATGAAATGATATATTTTTCATCATTAGAATTAAGTTGTCTTTCCAACGTCACCAATCTTAACCCATGATTGGTTGGGGGAAATAAATATTTAATCTATGTTATAAGACCATATTGGTACATAAACTAGTATTAAATATTTATTTCCATTAACTGAAAATTTAATTTTATACTTAGTCCTTTTATAATGGGAACTACAACCAAATTTTTTTTCAATTTTTTTATAATTAGATTAGTATAGAAGTTATTAGTAAGGTATGAAAAATCCCGGAATATTATGATTTAGGAAATAACATGGATAGATTAAAGTCAGAATAATATTTTATTAATTTAATTGCTTTAATTGCTTTAATAATTAAAATTAGGATGAACTAATAAATTAATTTTTTTTTTTTTTTTTTTATATGGACCTCTCGAGAATCGAACTCGATGTTCAGGGGTCGCTAATCCCTGAACCGCTCCGCAGACGAGGCCCTTTTTTTTTTAAATACCCTACCTAGGAATCGAACCTAGATTTCAAACTTAGGAGGAATGCGTGTTATCCATTACACTAATAGGGCAAAGTATGGGAGCATAGGGATTTGAACCCCGTTACATAGGTTATTGCTTGCACTATAGCCTAGCAGATTAACCAATGATCTTACTCCCTTTTTGTTATACCAAACGTTGCCTATCTTCAAAGAGTTAGGTCGCAGTACACCGAAGTTTATTCTCTCCGAAAGAAACTGATACTTTTTTAAAGGTGGTCAAAATAAAAGTTTGATGTTAAATTTATATTGCTGTAAAAGTATCGAATAGTCATGAGGAGAATCGAACTCCTTCATTCCGCTTATAAGACGCAAGTCTACACCTATAACACGACTTTTTTGCTAATACTATTTGTATTTATTGTGCAAAACGTTGCCTATCTTCAAAGAGGTAGGTCGCAACACACCGAGCCTTTGCCCGAAATTTAAACTGTTCTTAGGGAATGTTTCCTGTCTTTCCAGGTGTCAGAATAAATATTGCTGTATAGTATTAAATGTACCCATCCAGGAATCGAACCTGGATCTCAAATTTTACACCAATGGGTTTTAAGGTTTGGGAGCAGAGGGATTCGAACCCCCGTTGCATAGGTTAAGAGCCTAGCAGATTGACCGCTGATCTTATACTCCCTTTTTTTTTCTGTCTTTCCAGATGTCAACTTGATATAAACCTCAAGAAGGGTTTTTTATTTTTTGTTGTCTTTCCAACTGTCATCTTAAGTTTAATCCCCTTAAGAAAAGGAAGATTTCCTTTGGCGGAAACTATTTTTGTCTTTCCAAAATGTCAGCATATTAACCACCATATGCAGGTAATAAATCCTTCCAAAGATTCGTAAGAAAATATATTTTTAAATTATAGAAACCATATTGGTACAATATAATTTTCAAAAATATATTATCTTATCCCTCTAAGGAATTAAGTTGTCTTTCCAACGTCAACTACTATTACCCCTAGTAGTATGAGGGGAACTAATTAACCTAGTTAATTTTAAGACCTTATTGGTACAAAAAATTAAATATCTAGATTAATTAATTCCATTCTTTTAAATAATCTGTTAAGTTCTTTTATTAATGGGGTCACTAAGTTGATGTAATTTCAATTTTTTTTATGATTAGAAATTTTATTTAATTCTTTTTAATATGCATAACGAATTAAATAAATTAAGATTTAGGATGAACTAATAAATTAATTTTTTTTTGGTTGCTGACATGTTGTTTGAGGCTATCCTCAGAGTCACTAGTCTTTCCTAGTTGTCTATATGTCTTTCCATATAGTCTATCTTGTCTTTCCAAGATGTCATTTTTAATCATAAATAGTTTTTGAAAAAAAATTGCTGTTTCATGTCGAATAGTCATGAGGAGAATTGAACTCCTTCACCCCGCTTATAAGACGGAGGTTTACACCAGTAACATGACCTTTTATTTTACTGACAACTTTAGTCCCCTTTCGTTTACGGCCACCAGGCATGTAACAGGAGGAAAGCACTCGGGAATCGAACCCGACCGTTCAAATTAAAAGTCTGATAAAGTTTTATTTGTTTGGTTGCTGTATGTTGTCAAATAGGAGCAGAGGGATTCGAACCCCCCGTTACATAGGTTATTGCTTACACTATAGCCTAGCAGATTAACCGCTGATCTTATACTCCCTATTTTATTATGCAAAACGTTGCCTTGACTCGAAGTCTAGGTCGCTGCATACCGAAATTTATTCTTTCCGGAAGAAGCAGATACTTTTTTTGGTTTCAAATTAAAAGTTTTGTTTTAGATTTAAATTGCTGTAAAGTATCGAATAGTCACGATGGGAATTGCACCCATTAACACGACCTTTGATTAGGACAGGCAGGACTCGAACCTGCGACACACGGCTTATGATGCTTGATTTTTGTATGTATTTGCTGTAAGTTATCATCTGATAACATTTAAAATTTTTAACGTTGCTCTACCTACTGAGCTACTGTCCCTTTTTTTTTATATATATACCCTACCTAGGAGTCGAACCTAGATTTCAAACTTAGGAAGAATGCGTGTTTTCCATTACACTAATAGGGTTTATGTGCTGACATGTTGTTTGGAACTATCCCCATAGTCACCAGTCTTTCCTGGTTGTCCATATGTCTTTCCATATAGTCTATCTTGTCTTTCCAAGATGTCATTTTTATCAATAAAAGTTATTTGAATTGATGAAAATTGCTGTTTCATGTCGAATAGTCACGAGGAGAATTGAACTCCTTCACTCCACTTATAAGATGGAGGTCTACAACCAGTAACGCGACCTGGTAAAAATGCTGACAACTTTAGTCCCCTTTCGTTTACGGCCACCAGGCATGTAACAGGAGGAAAGCACTCGGGAATCGAACCCGACCGTTCAAATTAAAAGTCTGATAAAGTTTTGTTTGATTGGTTGCTGTATGTTGTCTAAATTTTGGAGATAGAAGGAATCGAACCTTCGACTACTGGGTCGGCGCCAGTTGTTCTACCATTGAACTATATCCCCTGTTTGGTTTGGTTTTCTGTCTTTCCAGATGTCATCTTAAGTAACCCTTAAGAATGGTTTTTTATTTTGATTTATTTGTTGTCTTTCCAACTGTCATCATATTATATTCCAATATGCAGGTTTCACAAAGTGTTGTCTTTCCAACTGTCATCATATTCTCCCCCATATGCAGGTTCCTTATATCCTTCAATAAATTCGGAATATAATATATTTTTTAATTATAATGACCATATTGGTACAATATAATTCGAGAAATATATTATAATCTCTATCTAAAGAATTAAGTTGTCTTTTCCAACGTCACCTACCATACCCTGGTAGGTTGGGGGAGTTAAATAAATTAGTTAATTTTAAGACCATATTGGTACGAAAAATTAGATATCTAAAATATTTAACTCCATTAAATTTATAATTTCTTAATATGCCTAAATATAAAGGAATGATCAAATTATAAAATTTTCAATTTTTTTTATTCTTAATACTCTTCAAAAAATGAATTTTTTGAAACATAAAATTGATTAGGTCAATGAAATGCTACAAATTGAATTTATATTATTTGATAAAAAAATAGCTTTATTAAAAATTAGGATGAACTAATAAATTAATTTTTTTTTTTTTTATTTTTATTATGGACCTCCCGAGAGTTGAACTCGACGATTAGGGGTCGCTAATCCCTAAACTGCTCCGCAGACCAGGCCCTTTTTTGTACTAAAGTACTTATGTTTATGCTGACAACTTTAGTCCCCTTTCGTTTACGGCCACCAGGCATGTAACAGGAGGAAAGCACTCGGGAATCGAACCCGACCGTTAAGATTAAAAGTCTGAAATAGTTTGTTTTAATAGTTGCTGTGTGTTGTCTAATGAAAAAAAGATATTTGACTATCTTTAATTCTTTTTTTATTGTCTTTCCAATAGTCATCATATTATGTCCTATATGAAGGATTTTTTATTGTCTTTCCAATAGTCATCATATTATGTCCTATATGAAGGATTTTTTATTGTCTTTCCAATAGTCATCATATTATGTCCTATATGAAGGATTCATTTTAGTTTATCCTTCTTCATATTTTACAGACCCATATTGGGATAAGTAAAACAATAAAGAATTAAGTTGTCTTTCCAACGTCAACATATTATACCTTATATGTAAGGATTGGAGATCCCCTCCAATTAGGGGGATAGAATCTAATTTCTAATGAATGTAAGACCATATTAGTACAAAATTCATTGTTTAGAAATTATTTCTAGCCATTTTCAATTAATATCTTTCAATAAGAGATACCATATAGAAAAATTATTTCAATTTTTTTTTTTTTAGCTTTTAAAGAAGATAAGTTTTGGGTTTTATAGTATCACATGTTCCTAAGAATATTTTAATTAAACCATGAATGATTGGATAGTATTTCAGAAAAGGTGTCATCTGTCCTACTAAAATATCAGAGTAGTACTCAATTTCTGAAGGATCATTAGTAAGGCAATCGTCATATGATATAAGGGACTCCTCATAATCTTTTTCACCATACTTTTCAGGTTTCCAACAATAATTACAAAAAGTTTCCTCTTTGATTAACTCACAAGCAAAATTAAAAATTTTTTTTTGAACAATGTTTTTAATATTGTTCATAGGTGCCATTATTTTTCCACATTTGTTACATCTTATCTTATCAGATAAATAATGTTTTGAATGTAAATGAAAAGTATTATAAGCATCGAATATCATAATCTTTTCAATAATGGTAGAAGGTAACTTTAATTTGCATAAAATTCTACATTTACAATCTAAATATTTCATAATGCTTAATAGATTGGTACTTATCGTATAATTTAAAAAGTCATCGTCATTGAAATTATGTAATGTAACTATCTGTGCAATTCTTCCTTCATATAAATGTAGATTACTTGATTTATCCACTTTAGGATCACCTTTAAATTCAACTTTAGGCAGAAATTCAATATATGGATATTCAAAGTCTTCGCTGTCTATCTTTTCATCTGGTAATGATAATGTTATAATTACCAATTTAAAATTTGATTTATCTTTAATAATTGGGTCTTTATAGTCATCATGATATTCAATTAGATCCAATTCTTTTTCTTCATCTAATGATTCAATTATTTTGGCAGCCACCTATAATTACCACTCAGTCGCAAGCATCGGTGCATGCTTTTTCAGGAGAAGCTCCCTAGCTCTGAGCTACCTGAGTTTAGAATAAATATCCCTTCCGTATCAGGACCCGACCCCGCAATTTACGGTGGTGGAAGTACGTGGACTATCATGCGAGGTATGCTCACATTAAGACAAAGTCTCGTGCCTGTTAAACTTGACTTTCTATTTGAAAAAGCAGTTACCTGATTAAGGGCACATCGCCGTAACAGTAAGTTCCCGTGAAATTATCCTAATGGTTGGCGTTCCATAAGGCTTCATCTCCTTACTTTATCAAAAGCTCGATTTTGATAAAGTCAATATTCAAAAAAAAATAAGAATTTTCAATTATTCTTTTTTTCAATTTTTAGCCTCTTATTTTTTGAAGTATATTTTGATCGAATGATTACATAATCACATTTGATAAATGAAAATGTTAATTAAATTCAATAATTATTAAATTTAATTATTATTTAATATATAAAATTTTGTGTTGTCTTTCCAAACTGTCATTGCCTAATTCCCCTAGACACCAGGAGGGATCATAATATTAGATGTTAATTGAAAGGCCTTATTGGCACAATATTATCAGGGCTAATAAAATTTTCCAATATTCTATATTTATTAATATAGAATATACGTTGTCTTTCCAACGGTCAATGCCTAATACCCATAGACATAAGGGGGAATAAAAAATTAGAACTTGTATGAAAGGCCATATTGGCACATTATATAAGATTTCTAATAATTTATTCCTTACTAAAAATCATTTATTTATACTATAATCTTTATTAATGGACACATTATAGAAAAAAATATTCAATTTTTTTATATATAAGGCCAAATAAATAAATTGAAATTACAAAGCTTAAAAGAAAGATTTTTAAGAGGTATATATACAAAAAATGGCATATTTAAGACATCATATTCCTAGAATGAATAAAAGTAATAATAATAACATTGTAAATAGTATTAATTATATGAAACAGATTATAAGCAAGAACAAAAAAAGTAATTGTTACATAGGAAAAGGGTATTATGATTCTGTACAACCACCATTACTTAACCATACTTTCCTTAAGAATCCAAAATGGTATACTCCATATACTCCATATCAAGCTGAAATAAGTCAGGGTAGACTAACAATGTTGCATAATTATCAAAAAATGATTTGCTCTTTAACAAATATGGAACTAGCAAATGCATCATTATTAGATGAATGTAATGCAGCATGTGAAGCATCTAATATGGCTTTTAATTATTACAAGAAAAAAAGAAAAAATTTATTAATTCATAATCAAATGCATACACAAGTTATTAATAGTTTATTGTTAAAAGCAAAAGCTTCAGGAACAAAGGTTAAATTTTTTAATAAAATTGATGATCTTAATGATAATTTAATTAAAGAATCTTATGCAATAATGATTCAAAACCCAACAACTGAGGGGGAATTATTAAATACAAATCAAGTAGACATGACTGATATTGTGAAAATCGGTGGAGTAGATGTATTAAGTTTATGTTTAATTGAACCACCTACACATTTTGATATAACCTATGGGAGTGTAAATAGATTTGGATTAGGCTTAGCATATGGTGGTCCTCACGCAGGATTTCTTAGTTGCAAAAAAGAATTCGTAAGATATATTCCCGGAAGAATTGTTACAGAAGCTGAAGATAAATATGGTATAAAAGGATTAAGATTGGGCTTACAAACAAGAGAACAACATATTAAAAAAGAAGGAGCTTTATCAAATATTTGTACAGCTCAAAGTTTACCTGCAGTAATTTCTACAGCATATGCTATGTATCATGGTAAAGAAGGATTAATTAATATGGCCCAAGATGTAAATAATAAAGCTAATAAATTTTCTAAATTATATGATGATACTTTAAAGTTGAGACATACAAATTTTTTTGATACAGTAGCCTTTACACCTATGGATAGTTATGCTAAGAATACTTTTTTAAGAGATCTTATTTACTACAATATTGAATTTAATATAGGGAAGGATTATTTAGGATTTTCATTTGATGAAGTAAATAAAGAATATAATGATTTTGATAAGATATTACATTTTGAAGATAATATCATAAATAATTCGATACCTAATGATTTAAAAAGAAAAACTACCTTTCTAGAAGATGATATTTTTGATAATATGAGTGAATTAGAATTAACAAGGTATTATACTCAATTAGCAGATAAAGATTATTCTTTAACTACTGGAATGATTCCATTAGGATCATGTACAATGAAACATACTTCTCCATGGAGTCTAAGTTTGCTTGATCATCCATTATTAAATATTCATCCATATACAAAAGAGGATAATAAAAAAGGTTATAATGAGTTATTTACAGATTTAACTGACAGATTTAATTCTCTAATTGGACTTCCCGTTTGGTTTTATCAAAGTCAAAGTGGAGCAATGGGTGAATTTAGTGCACTTTATACAATAAATAATTTTTATAAGGGAAAAAGAAAGACAATATTGATTCCTGACAATGCACATGGTACAAATTTTACATCTGCTTCTTTAGCTGGATTTAATATTGAAAAAATAATTACTACTAATGGGGAAATAGATCTCGAGTTTGTTGATAAATTAATAAAAGAGAAAGGAGATGATATTGCTGCAATAATGATTACATACCCTTCAACTTATGGTTTTTTTGATGATAATATAAAAGATGTTATTAAAAGGTTAAAAGAAAATGGAAGTAAAATTTATTTAGATGGAGCTAATATGAATGCATTAGTAGGTGTTAAAAGACTTGATGAGCTAGGTGTTGATATTTGTCATCTAAATTTACATAAAACTTTTAGCATACCTCATGGGGGAGGTGGTCCAGGAATGGGACCAATTGGTTTAACAAATGAGTTAAAGCCTTATTTACCAAAAGATCCTCTGGAAGGAGAATGTATATCAGGACATAAATATGGAAGCGGATCCTTATGTGCTATCACGTGGTCATATTTATGCTTACTGGATGATGATATTAAACACTGTACATTAAAGGCTATTGATAATAGTAATTATATTAAAAAAGCATTAGAAAAAGACTTTAAAATATTGTTCACAGATAATAAAGCTTGTTCACATGAGTTTTTAATTGATACTATTCAATTTAATAAAAAGGGATATAATGATAATTATATTTCAAAAAGATTAATGGATTATGGATTTCATGCTCCAACAATTTCATGGCCAGTTAAAAATGTTCTTATGATAGAACCTACAGAAACAGAACCTAAACAAGAAATGGATAGATTTATTTTAGCTATGAAAATGATAAAGGAAGAAATGGATAAATATAAATTAGAAGAAAGTCCACTTTATAATTCTCCCCATACTCAAAGGGATATTATAAATTGGCAATATAAATATAGTATTGAAGAAGGTTGTTATCCAATGGGTTTCAGTCATAATAAATTTTGGCCTTCAATAAATAAATTAGATGAGGGAAGAAGTGATAGAAATCTTTTAAAAAAAGATTAAGATTTAATTTGACTTATTTGTTTTAATGCAATTAATTCATAAAATGGAGAATCCATATTATTTTCTCCCATAAAGGACATTAAAATATTATTTTCTACATTATTTAATTTATCTTTTCCGCTATTTATTATATTTATTAAAAAACAAAGTAAATTTAATGCAATAGGAGAAATAATTGGTGTTTTTGTATATCCAATACCAAGTGATTCAGCTTTATCACAAATATTTAAAAATATTTGTTCAGCTATCAAGTTATTTTCATTAGTAATTTCATTTTTTGGATCCATTAAATTATAAGATTCACTAGGATCATCATTTCTATTGAATAACATTTCTAAATATTGACCTTCATTTACTTGATTTTGTAACTCGCAATGACTCTTATTCAAAAAAGGAAGTTCCATTGAAATTAGATTCGATCTTTTTTGTTGTATATCAGCTTTAATATCAATATTTTGTGTTTTTTGGAATACAAAAGGAACTAAACTTAGAATAAATAATTCTAAAAATAATTTTAAAAATTTATTTAATTCAGTAGCTTCTTTAATTTTATGTATAAGAGAGTAAATATTTGTATGATTTTTATTTAAAATGTTTTTTATATTTTGTAGATGTTTAGGCTTCAAATTTTTAACTGATGGTTCTAGACTTTCTAATAAAGTAAATAGATCAGTATGATTAGTTAATTTTAATAGTTCTTTTAGGGATAATTGTTTTTTCTGATTTTTTATTATTGTATTAATACTCCACCAAATTACATAATTATATTGTATTCCGTTTATTTCTTTTAAAGAATGAAAACACATAAATTGATAATCCATCACGCTCTGTATTGGATTCAAAACATTTGTTGTATCATTATTGGTTAATACATAAGGTATGCCTGTAGACCAATTCATCCAATTATTAATTATACCAAAGTTTTCATTTGCTAATTTTTCATTTACTACTAATGTATTATTTTTATCAAGACTTAATAAAGACATTCCTATCATTCTATCTAACTTTTTATAATTACCACCTAAGCAAGCTAAAGTAGGATTAATATCATAGGTATTAATTATAGTAGAATTAGTAGTACCCAATAATTCAGGATTCAAGTTAGGAGCACAAATTAGACAAGGAACATTGGTAGAATTTTTATAAGGCAGTCCTTTTTGTTTCAAACCATGTGATCCCGCCATTTCACCATGATCTGCAGAAATAATTACACCAGTATTTGAAAACATATTATTCTTATCCATAAAATCATAAAGTTGGAATAAATAATCATCTACATATTGAATCATTGATAAATATAGATTTTGAAAATTTTTCCAAAATACTATGTCGGATTTATCAGCCATAGTAAAAGCCATTTTTAAACCATAATATGCTCCTTCTAAAAATGGATAAATTGAATTTACCTTATCTGTGTCTGTAACAAAATCATTAATGAACGATTCATAATATAATAGTGATTCAGCATTATTTTTGTAATCCTCCCAATTATCTTCAAAGTAATTTTTATTAAAGAAAGAATTTTTACTGACACAGTATTCAGCTAACTTATTATAATACATATTATTTACACCAAATTCTTCTATCTGTTGTTCCCAAAAAGGAACGGCCCATTGCATTACATCACTATTTGGGGTTTGTTGTGGATTATGAAAAATGTGCATAGCATCATGAGGGTCAGTAAAATGAAATTGTGCATGATAACTTTTATTATCAATAGCTCTTGCCATTAAAAATGGTAACATTCCTTGATATTTAATACCATCTATTTCAATATCATATACCTCTTTATCTGTACCAATTATACTATGAGTCATAAAAGATCTATGGTCTGAATAAAATCCATGTTGAGGATTATAAAAATCATCTCCATATTCATTATGTCTATCAAACCCGATAATCTTCATTACCTCAGTAGTATCAATATTAAACCTAGGTGCAGTAAAATTATCTGATAATTTAAAATCAAAATGACTTTTACCATAGTAACATGTGATATCATATCCTTCGCTTTTAAACACTTTTCCTATAGTATTTAAATTATTAATATTACTTATAGAATCAGCTTGATATTTTTGATCAATATTATCTAAAACACCAGTATTCATCATACCAGACATTATTACACTTCTGGATGGACTGCACATCTGTCTATTATTTGTCATATTGGTAAATTCAATTCCTCTCTTTTTAAAAGATTGATAGCCTCTTAAATTTTTAGTAAAAGATTCAGGTAAATTACTCCAAGCATTGAATTGATCAAACATTATCAAAATTACATTAGTTTTATCTCTTTTTATTACGGGATTAATATTAATTGATTCTTGAGTATCATAATATAATCTTGCTAATTCACAATATGGATCATTAGAATGAAATACAAATGTTTTTGGTATACTTTCTATAAAAACAATTTCATAATTTTTTTTATTAATTAAGGGGTTTGATTTCATTATTATTTCTGCATAAGTCTTAGTAGGACACAAATACAGATATGAATATGATGAATTATGATGATATTTTTTAGGTTTAACCAAATAATTATAACTATCTGCTGAAGTAAATTGAGCTAAAATTTTAACATTTAGATTTTTAGGAATTTCACTTAAATCTACAGTACCTAAAAATTCAACCTTAATATATTTATCAGTTTCAATATAATATGAAACAATATGAATTTTGATATTAATTAATTCTTCTATTTCTTTTTTTATATATTGAATAGAAACATCTTGATAACATAAAGTAATTTCAATTAAATTATGTTTTTTAATTGAACTATTTCTTTTATTAATATTTTTTGATAAACTATATAGACCAGATAATGCTACACCTGTCATAACTTTTTTTTGTTTATCTTTCATCTTAAATATTATATATATATATATTTAATTACTGGTGTATGTATATCGTCTGATACGGTACTAATATATTTTTATTCCTCTATATAAATTAATATAGAAGAATAAAAATATTAATAAATTATTTATTAATTTTAACTAAATATTACATAATAATAAAATATTATTTTAATTTATATTATAATGGTTAAAAAAAGGAAAAATAATCAATTTGATCCAGAAAAAGAATACTCATTACTTAAAGAAACAGAAAAATTAGAAATAGATATTGCCAATCGGGTTTTAATGTATGTTATAGAAAATAAACCCAAAGATGAAATAGAAAAATTATTTCAAAAAATGGAACCGTATGACAACGAAACTACATACAGTTTAATGGTTAGATATTATGCTAAAGTTAATATTGACAACGCCTTGGTCTTAATCAAGAATATGGAAGAAAAAAATATTAAAATTAAAAAAAGAACATTGTTACCTATTTTTAATAAGTTATGTAAAGATAGACCTTTAATAGAATCAATTAATTTTTTTAGACAATACATTAAAAAGCAATATCAATTGGAGGAAGAGGATTACAAATGTATGATGAAACAAATATTTGAAAGTTTTGTAATTAAATATTTTAAAACTTTATTAAGAAGTATGAAAAGAAATATACGTGAAATAAATACTGAAACTGCTAATAAGTTAGAAGCTGGATTGAAAAAAAATAAGATTGGATATCAAATATGTAATGTCACAGATGGAATATGTAATAACGTTAAATTAAAATCTGTTGATTTGAAAAAAAAGGAAATTGATATTATTCTAAGTAATATTGAAAACAATTATGCTAAAGACAAAAAAAAAGATATTAAACAATATAAAACATTTTTAAATGATAATCCACAAACGAATGTGTTATTGGATGGAGCCAATATTATGTTTTTTATAGATAGAAAGACAACTTTAGGTAGTTATAATAGATTAAATACAATGTACAAACTAATGAAAGACTTAGGATATTATCCTTTAATTATATTACATAGAAGACATGAAGATTATTTAGAAAAATCTGGTTTGAATAAGGAGGATATAAGAAAAGTAAAAGGTTTATATAAATCATGGAAAGATAAAAATTGCTTATATCAAACTCCTTATAAAATGAATGATGATTGGTTCTTTTTGTATGGTAGTGTTTATAAAGAAAATTGTATGGTAGTTACAAATGATCATTTAAGAGACCATATATTCAAAATATCAGAAAAAGAAATACATGAAGATATTCTAAAAAAATGGATAGAAAGAAGAATAATTAGATATAATTTTGTATATGAAGAATATGAAGATACCAAAAAAGTAACATTAACTTTTCCATCAGAATATTCAATCAGAATACAAAGAATAAAGGGTAATTGGTATATTCCAATTTCTAAAACAAATAAATGGTTAGTCATCTATTTGAACATAAGGCAAAATACCATAAGTAGTATAGGGAAACAGTAAGGGCTCATGATATCTTGCAGGAAAAGATAATCTGTATTTTATTAATAAACATGTTAAAATACAAATTAAAAATAACCATTCTATTAATACAAAATATATAGGTAACTTTTTTGATTCATAAGTTATAAATATTCCTCCACATATGACAAGAATGATTAAAATTCCATAATATAAACTTTCTCTTGAGCATTTAGGAGGGTCAATCTTACTTTGAGTTTCTTCCTGATTATTGTTTTCAGACATTATATTTTTTTTGATTAACATTAGTAATATTTTTAATTTTTTTCATTTTTTTTTTGCTTAAAGATTAATTATGTAAAAAAAAATTATGCAAATATATTTTGAAAGAATTTGTGGATCAGATTATGATATTGCACCTGAATTATCTACTAATAGTAGTTCTTTAATTTATGGTGAGGTTTCTCATAATGATATATATAAAATTATTAATGAAATAAAATCGAATGAAAGTAATTTTTTGGATATTGGAAGTGGGTGTGGTAAACTAGCTATATATTTAGCTAAAAAATTAAATGTATTTGTTGACGGAATTGAAATAGACAAAAATAGATATGAAAAAAGCAATCAATTAATAGATAAATTCGATTTATTTGATAAAGTAAGTTTTATAAATAATGATTTTCGAAATTTATATTTCGGAAATTATGATTTTTTATATTGTTGTAATTTAGTATTTGACCAAGAGGATAATAATATTTTATATTTGAAAATCGAAAAGGAATTCAATGGCATTTTTATTTTATTTGAATATTCTAATAAACTTTCACAATATTTTATTAAACAAGAACAGGTCCAAACATCGTGGTCCAAAAGAGTTAATATATTTATCTTTAAAAAATAATTTTTAATTTTTAATTTTTAATTTTTAATTTTTAATTTTTAATTTTTAATTTTTAATTTTTAATTTTTAATTTTTAATTTTTAATTTTTAATTTTTAATTTTTAATTTTTAATTTTTAATTTTTAATTTTTAATTTTTAATTTTTAATTTTT
>CABVLZ010000008.1_pt1 | contig 33104 bp, 29 predicted proteins | sample 4729511 | NCBI WGS metagenome assembly CABVLZ01 (sample SAMEA5946132, study PRJEB27554) | seawater metagenome | biome: 15; feature: 1000005; material: 2225 | place: Pacific Ocean | collected 2014-03-20 | depth 20 m | reverse complement strand
ACAAACATTTAAAATAATTAATATAGATTTTTTAGACCAATTGAAAAAAATAGGAAAAGTTTATTCTTACACTCCCAAGGTCCATCACATTATGAACTATTATTATACTGAAAAAAATATAGTTTGGAATAAACTATTAAATAGATATTTCAAAAAACCAAATCTAATAACATTAGATGATATTAATATAGATCTTGAATGTAAAAGAATTTATAAATTACTGGTTGAAAAATATAAACACCAAAAATTAGAATTTATTCCAATAGGTCATTCTGTGGGTTCTATATTTGCACTCCATTTTTCTAATTTATATCCATCGCACTGTTTGGAAATGATATTTATAGATGGTTCATATCATACTAAAAAATTGAGTGCTCAAAGAATAAAAAACCGATTAAAAAAAATAGAGTCCAAAGATATATCTGATCCAAAATTAAAATTATTATATGAAAATATGATTAAAAATTTAAAGGATGATAAATTTAAATTTAATGAAAAAGTAAATTCATTTATTGACCAAATAATCCTTATTACTAGAGTTTATTATTATAAGACTATAAAAGAGGAGTTGAATGGTAAAATAAAGATTCCTTTGATATCCTTCCGAGAACTTAAATTTAATAATAATAATAAATTTAATAATAATAATAAAAATGATAATAATAAGAATAGTAAAAATATAGAAGAGGAAGAGGAATTGTATAGGATAAATGGTAATAAAGTAACAACTCATTATTTAATTAATTCTACACACATGCAATTTTGGGAAAAAAGATTTAGTGATAGAATAATAAAGGAAATTAAAAAATCACTAGATTTAAAATAATGTAAATAAGTAAAAATCCAAATAAAGAAAAAAAATGTATAAATATAAATGTTAAATAAATCTGATTTTAGAAATAACATAATGTATTACAGATTTCTTAAAAGTAAGGAAGATTTGCTTCAGAGTACTTTAAATATAGACTTAAATAAAATAGTGCCCTTTAATCCTACTAAGGGGAAATCTGAAATAACAAAATATCAAAATACTGTTAATTTTGATATTAGTTATGATAAGCAATTTTCTGTTAAAATTAGTTCAAACTTTGAAAGTAATTACGATTTAGAAAATATAGACCATCCTTTGATTGGTATGTATTCGGATGCAAGTTTATTTGTAGCTGAAGAGTGTTTAACTATTAGTAATTGGTTTCAATCTTGGCTTAATAATAATACATTATTCAAAAATAATATTTTTAAATCTATTAATATCAAGGTATTTCCTGGAAAATATGAAAAAAAACAAGTAATGTTAAGTATATATTTTTCAGAATATAAAATTAACCCTGAATGGAAAATGGGAGAACAATTATTTCTTAATTATCTAACCAATATTCTTGTTAAAAATGATATGAATTTAGCTTCCTTATATTATAAATTTGTTGATGATCCTGAATTTAAAATAGTATATTATAATTCAGATATATATCAAGAAATGGATGGATTAAGAATTAAAATTACTCCTGATATTGAAGTAGATAAATCTGATATATTATTGTATCAAACATTAAAACGAGTTTTTTCTCAACATAAAATTGGTAATATTCCCATAGTAAATTTAAATTCCCAATTTAATAATTATCATACATCATCTTCACCACCTACTTATATTTCTAAAATTTTACATAATTTATGTGAATTATTAATAAATGTAGATGAAAATCCGACTGATTCTAATACAAAATTTTCATTAAATAATAACTTAAATGAAATTAATAATATTTGTTGGGTAAATTATGAAAATTCTATGGAAGAAGTTTTGGACAATATAGAAAAAATAAATGTTATTATTAATGATTCTACCGAAGCTTTGAATCAAGAATCAATTCAAAAAATCTATAAATACAAAGATAAGATTGAATTAATTATCTTATTATCGTTTGATACACAAGATGTAAGACATCACAAATTAAAAAGCAATATAGAACTACTAAGGGAAAATTTTGAACTAGAAAATATTTATCTATTAGATTCGCTACCTTTTTCAAAATTCGTCAAAACCTTGTCAATTTTTACTGTTTAGATTTTGGAGGAAGTTTTCAAAAAGCGATTCATGCTTTTTTGATTGTGGAGTCTTATAAAATCCAAGCTTTTCTATATAGCTTCCGTCCCTTGGAACACGACGGTCGACAACAACAACCCTATAAAAAGGACGTTTTTTCGCTCCTCCTCTGGCTAATCTTATTTTAAGAGGATCTATAAATAAAGCACCCTTAGCAAAATTTGTACTTATGACTTCGGGTAAATGTTCCATATCAGTGTAAATAAAATCAAACTCTAAAGTATTATTATCCAATATTTTGGGATTACTTAATGTTATAATACTTATCTTATCCTCTGTATAAAAAGCAGCATTGGGATTATCTATTAAAAAATCATCTGAGCCTAAACCTTTATTCCACAAATGATCTAAATCTTCCAGAGACATTTTTTCGACTATTTTATATGGCCTATCAGAAAATGTAATAATATGTTCAACATCATGTAAAGTTAACTTTTTACCATTACATTCTCCTGAACTAAAAGTTAAAGAGAACAGCATTTCAGGTTCATCTTGAGGTATAGTATTATCATTTTCTTGAATTATAGTATTATCATTTTCTTGAATTAAGATTAATTTATCTTTTGTCAACTGACTTGATTTATAAGTTGCTTCCGAATTATAAAAATTATCAATTAAATATTTAGCGATTTCTGTGTTCATTAAATATATAATTTTTAAATAAATTGTAATAACAGGTTATTATCACTCAAACTAAATTTTAATATCTTGAATTAATTTTTCATTTTCTACACAATTGGAAATATAATTTACTCTTTGAATATAAATATCTATTTTTTTAGCTATTGCAAATCTATCATTAGCATTACAATTTGATTTTAAACATTTGACAACAATATCAATACCTTTATTGTATAAATTAATAGCTTCTGGAAAATCTCTAGCTCTATCTTTTTCTATTGCTTTCTTTAAAATATTTACAGCTTCAACAAATTGACCCCCTTGATTATTTTCAATAGCTTCTTGTAAGGGATTCTTTACTTGATAAAATTTTAATTCTTCATCAGTTAGTTGAATAGCATTATGTTTAGAAGCAGTTCTATTAGTGCATAGTTTTTTAATATTAGTAGGACCTTTTTTCAAACCATAAACAAATCCAGCAATTAACAAAATAAAACCTAAAACAGAACCAATAGATATACCTATAGCTTCTCCATAATCTCTTTTTTCTCTGTTATTTTGTTCAATATTGGTTTTTGGAGTTATTGCTTGATTGATAAAAAGACTATTGGAAACATTAGTTAAATTATTTTGACCTACTTTATTAAAATTAGGAAATTTATTTATTTCTTTATCTGAATTTCTAAAATTATTAGTATTTTCTATATTTGTATTATTAGTATAATTTTCTGAATTTGTATTGTTGATTTCATTTTTTAAAGTTGTATAATTTGTTATATTTTCAAAAGATGTATAATTTGTTATATTTTCAAAAGTTGTATAATTGGTATTATTTTGATAGATTGTATAACCTGTTATATTGCTAGAATTCGAATAATTAGAATTATTTATTATACATAAATCTAATTTATCCATAAATGGTATCAAACAAATAGATTTCAATCCAAATGTAAATAACAAAACAACGACTATTAATAAACAAAATATAGATGAAAAACAACAATATTTCAATAAATTACTTTTTTCATTTATATCTCGATCAATTTCTAAATCTTCATCGCGATATGTTAGCATTAATAAAAAAACAAATTAATTCTTTATATATAAGGATTATTAATTAAATTGTAATAACTGATTATTATCACTCACGTTTCATTATTTAAATGTATTAATTTACTAATATCTATTATATTATCCACTATTTCCATTATTTCGTGATCATGTGTAATAATTATTAATGTTGAACCAAGGCTTTTTAAATATTTTATAATTTTAATAACATATTTTTTTGTATTTGAATCTAATGAGGATGTTGGTTCATCTAATAGTATTATTTTTTTAGGATTAAATATCAATCTTATTAATAATATTATTTGTTTTTGTCCACCTGATAGTTTAGCTTTTTTTTGTTTTTCTTCTAATAATTCTTGTACAATTTCATATATTCCAATTTTTTTTAATAAAGCTATTTTTGAGTCTAAAGCAGTAATAGAAGGATAAAAAATATTTTCTTCAATCGTTCTTGATAAAATAGTACTTGTTTGTTGAAAATAATTAAAATTATTTCTCCATTCTTCAATACTTGTTTCTTTAAAATTTTGTTTTCCTAAAAATATATTCCCTTTTTCTATTTTTTGTATTCCAAAAATTATCTTTAATAAAGTAGATTTTCCGGAACCTATTTTTCCTATAATACCATATGTTGGTCCCAATTCAAACTCCATGTTAAGATCTTTAAAGATCTGCTTATTTTGATAGGAAAAACAAATATTAGTCAATTTTAATATTTTACTATTATTAGAATTCAGATTTATATTTTTTTGTCTTGAAATAGTTTCATTATTTATTATATTATTATTTACATTATTTATTATTTTATTATAACTACTATCAATCATACCTAAGAAGGCCGAAATGTTATTCAAAATATTAAGACTATCTCCTGCTAAGTAAATATAATAAATATAAATAAAAATAAATTGTTTTAATAGAGCAAGCTTATTGGTACGCAAAATAAATATAATTCCATAAATCAAAAATAATAAATTAGAAAAAATAATAAACCAAACTTGTGAAATTTTGTAGAATTGAAATTTGATATAACTAGGGAACATATTATCTGAATTTTTTTTTAAGCTAATCTTTTCTTTCTCAAAACCATTCAATGAAATAATCTGTTGCATGTTGGTATTTATATCTTGATTAAAATCTATTAGTTTATGACGTATAAAATTAAATTTACTTATAGCATTTCTGGTTTTTTTAATGTAAAAGAATAAATATACACCTTGAACTAATATCAATAAAATAAAAACAATATTTAATATTGGAGAAATATTGCGATATAAATAAAATCCAATGAATATTGTAGAAAAAAAATAAGGTATAATTTCAATGCTAGAGTTAATCAATGATGTTAAATAATTTACATAAGCCACTACACTTACATAAACCGATGAATCTATTTTCTCATCCAAGTTATTTGTATTGATTATCATTAATTTTTGAAAAATATAATTATAAGAGAACATGTGTACAGATCTACAAACTAAATTACCATTGTACATATAAAACAAATACAAAATATAATATAATATAAATGTACTCAACAAGGGTATGATTGACCTTATATTAGTAATATTAATATTAGCAAGAAGTTTAGGTACTTGAATGGATCTTAAGTAATTGTGAAATGAAAGAAGTACACATGATAATAATATTAATAAATTATATTTTTTAGAAAAATAATCTTTTAGATATTTTGGAATTGTAAAAATCTTTTCTGCCATTATAACTAAAAAAAAAAAAAATATAATTTAACCTGATATATATCAGTATAAATAAACAAAGCTCTTACTAAAACTAATTTTAAATTTATAAATTGATATACATCCTCACTTAATATAACAAGTCATCATCCTCTAGTAACCAATTTGAAAAAGATTTAAAAAAATTATTGTATTCATTTTTCTCTTTTTGACTTAATTTAATTAAGTCATATTCATATACTATACTTCCAAAATCGCATTCTAATTGATAAATATACCCTCTATATTTACAATATTCTACTATCTTCTTAATTTTAAAAATACTTTCATGATGAACAATTTTTAATATAACCAACTCTCCAACATGAAATTTAGGTTTAGGTGGTAAATAAAATTTATATATTATTTTACAAACATCATAATTTAATTTTGATTTATGATGTTTCATTAATATTTCGTAAAATTCAGGAAAAGTCAATATTTTTACCATTTTATTCTTATTAAATAAAACTTAGATTAATAATTTTCATTATACCAATCCTTATGAAATACATAATACATTATAGGTCTATCACCTAAAGTTTTATTTTCTCCTGCTTTATGCATAATTCTACCATCGAATATTATTGCTGAGCCTACATTTATATCATATTGGGTAAAATCCAACAAGTCGACCTCTTTATAACATTTTTTATGAGATCCAAGAATAAATTTAGTTGAACCATTGTCTTTATTTAAATCTACTAAGGGAATTAAAACTGTAAAATAAAAAGGTTTTAAATGTTTTATAGTAAGTGTATCATCGAATTCTTCTTCTTCTGCGTTTCCACTATTTAAATTTAGTGTGTCTCTGTGTAAATCACCTTCTTGACTTATACCTGATGACGATAAAAAACCGTTAATTATTTTATATTTCTTTTGTTTTAAAAATTTTTCAACTAATTTTACTATTTCTGAAGGAGGAGTAATTAAATTAGGAATAGAAAAATCATATTTACCTTCTTTAAGTTCTATTATAGTTATATCCTTATCTTGATAATAATTTTTATTCAAATAATCCTCTTTATTAATATGAATTCTGTATTGGGTATTTTGAATAATTTTATTAGAATCTTTTAATTCTTTTACAATTGAATAATATTTGTTATAAATATGAGTTGTTGCTTGAATTTGTTCATTATCTAATATATTATGTAGGACTGTTACACCATCATTTTTTAATTCTTCCATATATTTTTGATTTGAATTAACTTCTTTTTAAATAATAATAATATTGAAAAAATTTTAGTATATATTAGTATTTTAAATAGAATTAATAAAGATGAGTAAAAGATCAAAATCTACTCAAAATAATACAAGAAAAAAGGCTAAAATTAATCACCAAAAATTAGAAATTAGAAGTGATAGATATTATAGAGCTGTAGATAAATTAAATCATTTTTTTGGAGAAAAATCCATTATAAATGTATCTACACCATTTCTCTTAAGTCCCGAGGTAAAAAAAGAATTAAAAGATAATGGTGTTACGAATATTTCACCAGAACCTTTTTTTGAAAGTAATAGAAATTTTTTAGTAGAACTAAAGGTAGTGAAATTACAACCGTGCAGATTAGGACCTTATTCTGGTAAAGCAGAATTTGTTTTAGCTGAAAAATTTTGCGAAATAACCAAGATTTGGTATGATGAAAATATAACTTATGATAAAGTAAAAGAAATGTATAATATTTTGGAAAAAAAATATAAAACATCATCATTTGAAAAAATTAACATTCAATCTATAAATCTAAAAAGTAAAGAATCATGGGATAGTATTAAAATAGTTAAACCGAACCCCAAAATCCTAAGTGATTACATGGGTTTTGGATTTGATGCTATTATTATTCCAACTGAAGGAGAATATGTAGGACATGACATATGGCTAGCTGAACAATTATTTGGTTGTTTTAACTCAAATATTAATCCTAAGATTAAATATATAGAATTATTAAGAGAATTAGATGAAGAATGACTTAAAAGTTGATAAACTTATTTTATGCTTATAAATACTATATATTTACAAAAAATGACAATACTTTTAAAATGTATATTATTAATATTGTTTAATTTTGAATTTATAAATGGATTAAATAATAATTCAAAATTTAACAATATTCTGAATAATAACGATTTATTGAATGATTTTATTGATTTGAATGGATATGACATGAGATATTCTTTAGTTGAAGAAAAGGATTATACAATATATGAATCAATAAAAAAAAATGATGTATTATCGTTATTAGAAAATCCGGCATTATCAAATGATAGAAAAATAGATATCATCAATGAACACGATATTTTTAATAATTATATTAGATTTAATCTTTTAGCTGGAGGTTTATTTGATGATTTTGAATTTGTAATAGAATAAATATCTTAAAAATGAATATGGGTAAACAAACGATCTAAAGAAAAGATATATTTGAAATAGATTATGAAAGTTTTTATTTTGTTTATGTTAATCCTACAAGCCAGTGCATTCGTCATTAAGCCCGGTTTTAGTAGAAATCTTCAACTCAAAGGAATTGAATTTGATGACGAACCTTTTCCTAATCCTGAATCTTCTGATAATAATAATAATAATAATAATAATAATAATGAAGAAGAATCAGAAGAACCACAAATAGGAATAAGAATTATATTTCCTACTGGAGATCCAAGAATGAATGGTTTTGTAAGATCAGCCCAGAATGATAATGACAAAAAAAATAAACAAAGTGAAAATTTTGTTGTAATAGATGATTCAGACATAACTTTTAAAGATGTTGGTGGATATGATAATGTTAAAAAAGAGATGATGCAATGTGCTGATATTTTAACTAATTATACAAAATATTCAGAATATAATGTTAGAACACCAAAAGGAATGATACTAGAAGGTCCCCCAGGAAATGGGAAAACTTTGTTAGCCAAGGGTTTTAGTGGCGAAACTAAATCTTCTTTTATTCCTGTATCGGGTAGTGAATTTCAAGAAAAATATGTGGGCGTAGGAGCCTCTAGAGTAAGAGAACTATTTGAATTAGCATCTAAAAATACTCCCTGTATTATATTTATTGATGAAGTTGATGCCATAGGAAGAACAAGATCAAATGATTTAGATTCTTCTAATGCTGAAAGAGATAATACATTAAATGAATTATTAGTTAAACTTGATGGTTTTAAAAAATCAAATGGTATATTTTTAATTTGTGCAACTAATAGAATTGATTTATTGGATAAAGCTCTCTTAAGACCTGGTAGAATTGACAAGAAAATATATATCGGAAATCCTGATTCAAAAACAAGACAAAGAATTTTAGATATTCATCTAAGTGGTAAACCAATCGAAAAAAATATTAAATTAGAAGATTTAATAGAAATAACAAATGGATTATCGGGTGCTGACATTGAAAATTTATTAAATGAAGCAATGTTAACTGCTCTTAGGGAAAATAGAGAATTAATAACAAAACAAGATTTAGAATATGTTATGGGTAGATCCTTAGCAGGATTTCAAGCAAATGAAAATATGTTTAGCGAAGATATGATTAAAAGAATAGCAATGCATGAATTAGGGCATGCAATAACAGGTTTAATATTAAAGGATCATTCCAAAATGTCAAGAGTAAATCTTAATTTATGGTCCCCGAGTAGTCCTGGATATACTATATTTGAAACCGAAGAAATAGATGCTAATATATTTACAGGTGAAAAATTATTTGCACATTTAGTAGTATTATTAGGAGGCAGAGTTGCAGAAGAAACCTTTTTTAATAAAAGTGTTACAACAGGTGCATCAAAAGATTTTTCCGAAGCTTATAAATTAGCGGAACAAATGATTGTGACTTATGGTATGGGAAGTAAAAATATTTTTCCCTATGCAAGTGATAAATCAAAAGAAATGATAGATAATGAAGTTTCAAATCTATTAGAAAAAGCATTAGAAAAATCAAGAAATATTATTACAAATAGTAAAGAATTAATGGAAGAATTATGTCCAATTTTAATAGAAGATCAAGCTCTAAGTAGAGATACTATAGAAATGAAGATGTATAGAAAGTATCCTTCATTATTTAAGTTAGATTAGTGCTAGAAATAATTACTAATTATAATTTGCATAAACATGTAGGCAGCTGCTAAAGGAATTATTAAATTCAGATAATTATAAAAAATGTAGACTAAAAAAAAATAATATATTAATAAATTAAATCCGAAATTCAACAAACTTATAAAATCATTAAAAGTAAATCTAATATTATTATCTATGGGCTGAAATTGTTTATCATTATTATTATTATTATTATTATTATTATTATTATTATTATAAACATGACCTATAAATCTAAATTGGTTATTTAACCATGTTTTAAACTTATCTTCCGATCTCGGTATCTTATTGTATTCAATTTTTTTCAAAAAAATATTAATTTTACTAGGAAAAATTTTATAAGTTTCATCATATCTAATTATTTTTAAATAAACATCAATTTTCTTTTTTCCTAATATGGCAAAAATTCCATTATGTTTTGGAGGCAGAGTATAATCAGTTAAATTATATTGTTCCGTATATTTTTTTAGGTAATTAAATTTTTCTTTTGAAAACCTTGTCCCCTCTGGATATATAAGAGCTCCTTGATATTTTTTAATTTTATATTTTTTTAAAGTTTCAATTGCTGATTTATTTCTTTCAATAACCGGACATTTCATTTTATGACACCACCAACCTATACCTGGAATTAATGTTATACTTTTTTTGAGAACTGGATTAATAATTATTTCAAAATTAGCACATAAATGAAATATCATGGGAATATCATACCAGCTTCGGTGATTACTAATAACTATAAATCTTCTATTATTGGATAATTTATCTCCATGTATTTTAATTTGAATGTTACAAATACTTAATAAAAAGGACGATAATTTACAAAAGGTTAAAAATACTATATTTTTATTCAAACATATTAAATAATTAACCGATGAATATAATATACATATCCCAGAATAAAAAATAAGTTTAAAACAACGTCTTAAAAATTATTTCTTTATTAGGATTAGTTATTTCGATATTTTTATTGAAATCATCAATAATAATTGGATATACATCATTTGAATTTATTATTCCAATAAATATTCCCGTAAATGTTTTAGATAATACTGATTTTTCCATTAATTCTATAACAAATCCAAAATTAGAATTATTATTAAGTTCTTTTATTAATTTATCATATTTTTCTTTACTATTTATTAAAATACAATCACTTAAAAATCCTTTATAAATTTCTTCATTATTTTTCATATTACTCAATTTAATAGTTACAAAATTAGGTTTAATTTCAAATAGACAGACTTTAGGTTTAGTGTATGGTTCTAAAATATGAAATAAGGTGCTAATAAAACTATTTATATCTGATTTATGATAATCATCTATATGTTTTACCATATTTATTATTCTTTTTGTAAGATTAGAAAATATTTTTTTAATGATCAATTTTCAAATTTTTCATATATCTACCATCTTATTAAATATAATATTGTAATATATTAGATGAATTGCAAACTATACGAAACATTATTAAAAATGCAGAATGATATAGCAGAAATGAAAAAAGATATTAAAGAAATTAAGGAGGATGTCAAAGATATTAAAAACAGTAATAAAAATATGGATCAACATATTAATTTTATAAATTCCGTCTATGATAAATATAACAATTCATCTATATTTAATTTAGGCTTTTTTAGAAATTCTTGCGATAATGATAATGATAAAAAAAAATGATAAATAAATTTACTTAAATATTAATATTAATATTTAAGTAGAAATGGATGACACAATATCAATTACATTTGGAGAACAAGCAGTAACACATATAGGTATGGAAACTAGAGGAAAGGAAAAAATTAATGGCTTTAGTCTGAAAGAAATGACTTCAATATTAAAAGAAAAAAAAATAAAGTACGAAAAAATAAAATTACATAATTTTTTACCAGAAGAAGGAGAAAAAAAAGGTAATAAAGCTTATGTATTAATTATAAGAAATGGCTTAAATATTTTTTTAAATGATAATAAGGCATCAGATACATTATATAAAAATTTAAAACAATTACCCGTTGATAAAAAAATATTAATGAGAGGAAGAGTAGTTAATAAAAGAGCTAGATGGAATACATGTTTTGATGATAATGATCAAGAACCGGATATTCCTAATGGAAAAGGCACAGTAATCGCCTTTAAAAAAGTAGATGTCTTAGATAAATTAAGAGAATCTTTACCAAAATATTTTGGATCAAAAGCATCCAAACTTTTAGCAGAAATGAATTATTATTATGACCTTAAAAATTGTGGAATTGGATTTCATGGAGATACTGAAAGAAAGATTGTTATTTGTGCTAGATTAGGAGCTTCTATGCCTATGCATTTTCAATGGTTTACAAGACATAAACCTATAGGTGAAAGAGTAAAATTTAAATTAAATCATGGAGATATTTATATTATGTCTGAAAAAGCGGTAGGTACTGATTGGAAGAAAAGTTCAATAGTTACTCTCAGACATGCAGCCGGTGCAGAAAAATATACTACTATCAAAAATTAATTTTGTTTTTTTTTAATATCCTCTATATCTATGATTTCATCCGCGAGATCTAAAATATCTTTATCATGAGTGATTAATATTATTGTCTTTTTTTCATTTCTTAAATAATTAATAATTTTGAATACTATTTCTTTTGATTTTGAATCTAATGAAGCGGTTGGTTCATCTAGTAAAATTATTTTTTTAGGAGAATATAATATTCGAGATAATATTATAATTTGTTTTTGACCACCTGATAATTGTTTATTCTTTTTACTTTTGTTTAATATATCCATGATATCAGTGTATATACCTACTTTTTTGAATAAAGTAATTACTTGTTCCTTATTAGATGACGAATAGAATAAATTTTCTTCTATACTACGATTAAATATAACAGCTGATTGAGGAACATAATTAAAATTTTCTCTCCAAATATCATAATTTTTAGGGGTTAATAAAATATTGTTTAATTGAATATTACCCTCTTGAAATTTGATAATTCCAAATAAAATTTTTATTAACATTGATTTACCAACACCAATTTTTCCTATTAAAATATAAGTTTTATTTAATTCAAAGTTAAAATTAAAATTTTTATAAATAATATTATCATTTAAAACTAAAGTTAGATTACGTATTTGTAAAGTATTATTAATATTTGGAACAATTGTTCGTAGATCATCATTTTTTATATTAAAAACTCCCAAATTCTTCTTAATTTCATCATAATAATTATTAATATAACTGTATATAAATATACTCCAAAAAATATTTTTTATTTGCAAAGATGAGTTTATGATATAAATTAATAATACCAAGAAATATGCTAAAACATTAACATTTTCTTTAAATTTAAAAATATAATAAGTTGAAATAAATGTATATACCATATTAATTAGTGTAAAATTTGCAAAAACAGTAAGCATATTATTGACACCTTTTCTGTAATAAAATGGTAATATAGATGAAAATTCTTTTAATTTTTCTATTTCTTCATTTTCCATATTTAATGATAATATTTGTTCAAAATTAATATGAATATCTGAATTTAAATTAGCAAAATTATTCCTTTCATCGTTAAACTTATATAAATCTGGTGTTAAGCTTTTCATTTTAAACTTAAGTATAAGAATCTGAATAATAATTGTGATTATAAAAAATATTCCGCATTTCATACCAACAGTCTTAAAAATGTAAGACAATATCAGAAAAAAAGATATGATAAAAGGTAATAAATATCCGCTAACAATAATAACGTCATCGAAAAAACTTACAAAATTTATAATACTCACGTATAATGAGGGATCAATAGGTGCATTTAAATCTAATTTTCTTATCTTAAGAATATTTTTAAAAATATATAAATAACCAAAGGTATGCAATTTTGTTGATATTAATCTTATTAAATAAAAATAAACAACTCCGAGTACTTGAAAAATTGTAAATATTATAAGAATTTTTTTTAAATGAAATTTATTATTAATACCAACTGAAACTAAATATGTATGTAAAGATAATAATATAGTGCCAACAATTAAGATAGCATTATATTTCAGATAAAAGAAATCTCTAATAAAGGATTTAACATTAAATATTTCCATTTATACATTTTAATTTTTTATTTTATTTTATGATGTCATACACCCCCAGTTAATTATCTGGAAATAAATTCATAACCCACATCAAATAAAAATTTGGCTTCAAAGAATCAATAGGAGTAAGATAAATATCATTTCCAACATAATGAAGTATCATCTTATTTAATCCTATTTTAGCAACAATCCCAATATGAGTATTAAATCCAAAACAATTTTTATCAGAAAATATTTTTGCTGGTGTAAATTTTAAATCTTTTCCTAGATCTTCGGGCTGCCAATTTTTATTATTATTTTCATAGAATCTACCTTCACCATAAAACATATGATTATAAGAACTAGGAATTACAATTTGTTGTCCTTCTACTATAACGTCGGGATTTGCTATCTTATTTATTGCAATTAAATCTTCAATATCACATTTATTTTTTCTTGCTATCCCCTCCAAGGTTTGATTTAATTTTATTCTATTAAAAATTGTCCAATTACATGCACCTTCGAATAATGCCTCCTTATGATAATCTGATTTTTTAAAAAATAATCCTACAACATTACCTTCTTTTAAATAATTTACATATTCATCTTTATTTGGAGCTATTGTTAATAATAATTTTTTAACTTCATCTTCGATATCAATACTCGGATCTTTATTAATTTTATTAAAATAATTAGTAAGTTGATTTTTTATTAAAGCTACTTTGTTATTGAATGCAGAATAAATTAAATATTTTCTATTGAAATTGTGGCAATGCCATGAACTGAGTATAGTTTTGTTTACTAAAATTCTTATATAATAGGCACAACCTTTTAATTTTGTCTTATCATCTGTAGCTTTACCAATAATATTATTTTTTTCTAATGATAACAATTTATTTGAATTATCTATTACTTCACTAATATTTACTAGGCAATTTAAACTCGGACTTGATAAATAATTTTTAATTTTTTTATAATACTCAGATTGGACTATTTTCCCATTTCTTTTAAATATTACATTTTTACCCCTCCAAGCTCTAACAAATTTATTAAAATTATAATTATTTTCTTTATACACAATCTCTATTATTTTAAGAGCAACACTTTTATATAAAAATCTATCTGAAATAGTATTTAAATCTCCCTCCCCTCCATAATCATATTTAACTAAATTTTCAGCTAGATTTTTTTTATCACCATAACGCAAAAACAAAGATGCTTGTTTTTTGAAACGTAATAAGTAATTAAATTCGTCATCATTTATCTCAATATTTATTTTTTTTTTTATAATTCTGTTAATAATACTTCTTTTACCTCCAGTTAATTGCACTGGTCCGTATGCAGAAGATTTACTTCCTCTAACGCGTGTTCTGATAAATTTATCTGAAAATATACCTGTTTCAGCTTCACTTAATGCACAATATAATTGACGAGTAGTATATTGCATTATTAAATATAATATATTAATTTAAATTTTTAATATCCATAGATACTCTACCGCCCATAAAAATGAATACATATTTCCTACTAATCGACTTTTAATAAAAAAGATCTAGAGAAAAAAAAAATTATTATTATAATATGGATTGTTGTTTCCATTGTTGTCAAGTTATGTGTACTACTACTACATCCTCAGATGGAGGAGTTTCTACTACAACTACCACCTGTTCGTGGTCATTTTGTTTTGACTTTGTTAAATCAGGATATCCCTTAAAAAATAATTCTTCTTTTAAAGAGAAATCTATTATTTTTTCTCAACCTAAATAAATTTATTAAAATACCATTTAGAATTTAAACCATCCTTAGATTCTACTAATAATCTTAAATATTTTGATACATAATAATATGCGTGAAATTGTTTTGAAATATCTTGATTAATATTTGCAAATAATATTTTACAATTTAATTTATCATATTCATTAAGAATAGATTCAGCTTTATTAATATCTGAAGAATTTAATACTCTACCTATAACAAAAAGCTCCATTCTTTTAGTTTTATATTTTGGATTAACCATAATAAATAATTTTAGTTTTAAAATAAATTTACTTAGATTATTAGTATTATGAAATTTTTCTTTTGATAAATGCAAGCAACATACAAAAGGTAAATCTTCATATTTATAGGATGTGAATATAAATCCAATTGATTCATCTGATAAATCATACTCAATTATTCCTATTTTTTCTGCATGTTTGGGATAATTTTTTGTTGTATTTATTTCAATTATATCCCCTCTCATTTTATCTCCCATATTCTTATACTCAATCGGGAATTGATTAATTATCATTTGATAATTTACGGATTTTAAGGCTGTATTCTTATTATTTTAAATATCAATTTTTGAAATAAAAATTGATATTTAACATACTTAAAATTAAAATTATAAGTATCAATAAGATGGAAAATAATAATGTTTTTAATTATCCACCAGAAAGTTTATTCTTAATAGTTGATGTTGAAACCAATGGACTACCAAAAAAAAGAAAATGTCATTATTCTGAATTAGAAATATGGCCTAGAATAGTTCAAATGTCTTGGGGAATCTATGATAAAAAGGGAGAAAATATTAAATTTGAAGATCATATTATAAAACCAGTAGATTTTACTATAGACAAAAAATCAGAAAGTATTCATGGAATAAGTCAAGAAAAAGCCTTAGAAGAGGGAAAAAGTATTAAAGATATCTTAAAAAAATTTCAAAAAGATGTATCATTAACAAATATCAAATCTATTATTTGTCATAATGTAGAATTTGATATTAATGTAATTAAGTCAGAATTTTGTAGAGCAGAAAGTAAATTAAAAAAGAAAAATATTTCAACATTATGTACTATGTTAGCTACAACTAATTTTTGTAAATTGGAATTAAAATATGGATATTCTAATTATAAATATCCTAAATTAGAAGAATTATTTAAAATTCTATTTAATAAAAATATGGAAAAAGCTCATGATTCTAAATATGATGTTATAAATTTAGCAACATGTTTTTTTAAATTATTAAATGATGAAAATATTAATTTGATAGTAAAAGATAAATCAGCTTATTTTGTAATAAAACCTAATTTAATTATTTGACCAATTTTAATTTCTTCATCAAATTCAGAATTGTATAATTTCTTATTATCTTTATCAAATAAAAGTCTATTTTTACTTAAATTAGAAATATGTATAGTATGCTCTAACATATATTTAATTATTTGTACTTTAATACCAGTTCTAAAAACATCTAGTATTAACATATCTAATTCTTCATTACTTTCTTTAATTAATTCTTTTTTATTAATTTCTATTAATTCACTTTCTGCCTTGAAACTGGCAACTTCTTTTTCATTAGATAATTTACATATTTCTTTTAATTCTTCAGTAGTATATGTGTATTCATTCAATAATATTCTATGGATTACAATATCAATATATCTTCTTATTGGTGAGGTAAAATGACAATATTTTGTAATATCTAAACCATAATGCCCATCGTTCTCAATAGCATAGTAAGCATTAGAATATGACTTTATTTTAGATATTTCTTGATACATTTTATTGTTTGAATGATTTAAACTTTGTCTATATTTTTCTAATTTTTCTAAAGAAGGTGCTGGATGTGTTCTATAGGGGAATATCATATTTTTTTTATTTAAATGATTACTAATTATTTCATTTGCAATTATCATGCATTTTTCTATCATAATATGAGCCATATCATAGGGTTCTAATTCTATACTTGTTGCTTTTTTTAAATCATTCAAACTAATATGAACACATGGTAGATTATATGCTGTGGTAATATTTGGATATAGTATATTTATTAAATTATACAATAATGAAATATTAGAATCCATATTATTATTATCTATTTGTTTTCTAACCTGGTCATAAGTATATCTCTTTTTACTTATAATATGAGTTCTTTGTATTTTATAATTTATTAATTCTCCTGCTAAATTATATTCTATTTCTAGACTAACTGTTTTTCTTTTTTGCCCCGGCACTAGACTACATATATCATTACTTAATTTAGATGGTAACATATGAATAGTTAATCCGTTTAAATAAGTTGAATTCATTTTCTGTCTAGCTAACATATCTAATTGACTTTTTGGTTTTATAAAGTATGAAACATCGGCTATATGAATTCCTAATATATATTTATCTTGTTCCTTCCTCACAGATATAGCATCATCAAAATCTTTAGAAGAAGTTGGATCTATGGTAAAGACATTTAAATTTGTTAAATCAATTCTATCATCTATAATATTATTGAGTTCAAAATCTTCTTCTGGAATAAATCTATTGATATCATATTTTTTACATAAATATGCATACCTTCCAATACCATAATATTGTCCTAAATTCTCAATTATTTCATTTTTATTATTAATCCTTATAATGTCTTTAATAACAAAATTAAACTCCGAGATATCAATATATATTTGTTTTTTTACAAAAGTATCCAAATTTTTTAAAACATATTGTTTTTTCCAAATATGAGATACTATATAATAATTGTCTTTAGAATGGACAATATTAGTAATATTTCCAATATTATCTTCTGAATTAATTATTTCGTACTCGACAATATCTTCACTTCTAGCTCCATTTGTATTACTTTTGGGTATAAAAACTGTTTTATCATTTTCATTAATAAAACCAAAACCTAAATGATTAATTATAATTTTTGACATTCTACTTAATATAATAATTTTTTCTTTAAATCTAACAAATGATATAATTATTTTAATCAAGTAAAGATTTATTTTTTATTAGTTCATTTAAAGTTTTTTTTTGGTAGCCTAAACAAAATCTACATACGCCATTTTTAACAAAAGGATGATCCTCTAAACATATTTTTTTTTTGGATTCTTTTTCGATGTAATACAATAATTCCATATCTTTTTGAGATAAATTTTGATATTGTCTTTTCAATATAATTGATAACATTAATCATTGAAATGGGGGGAGGCTTAAGTAAATAAATAATTATTTTATTTTTTTCTTTAAATGGATAATATAATAATTTCGAAGATTTTAGTAGATTTTTTTAAAAAGAATTATAAACTCATAATTGGATTATTAATATTTTCAAGATATAGTATCATTAAAAATATTGTAATTCCTAAATTAATAGTTCAATCTACGATTAACATATCCCTTTATTATAATAAATTAGTATTATACTTGATTTTTTATACAATTTTATTATTATGCTATAAATATTTTAATTATTTGATGGGAATTAAATTAAAATCTTTCATTCAAAATAGTATTTATGATAAAATTTTAAATATGAGAAGCTATAATTTAAATGAAAATTATTCAGTTGGTATTGATAAGCATTGTAAAGATATTTCAAATTTTGAATCTCTTTCTTGGAGATATTTAGTTCAAATAATTACTTATTTTATAGTCATATTTTCTCTATGTATAAACTTTTACAAAATTAATAAGACGGTAGGTGTAATATTTTTTGGCTTTTATATAATGTTAAATATAGTTTTTCTATATAATATTGATAAAATTAAATATTATAAAAGAAATTTAATTAATAAAGAGACTGATCTGTTAAACTTCTTTCAAGATATTAATACTAATTTAAGCACAATTTTGTCATTTAATAAAAAACAAGGAGAAATTCAAAATTTAAATAAATATTTGAAAGATCATGAAACAGCGGAAACAATAATAAACAATAAATATTACAAATTAATTGGATCATATAATATTTTTTCTAATGTTTTATTTATTTCAGTATTACTTGTATTTTCTTATTTAAAAACAAAAAAAAATATTACTATGACACAATTTATAGGTGTTGTTGGTATTATATTTAATTTCTTGATTTTTAATGATACTGATTTTATGGACTCTTTAATCTATTATTTTATTTATAAAGAATATAGTGTTTACGCTGTTAAAACATTAAATAAAAATCTTATGACATATCGCCCCTTGTCAGAACATAAAATAACTAATTACAAAATTTCAAACTCGTTGGCCTTATATAATATTGAATTTAGTATTCAAGAAAAGAAATTATACAATGATCTTAATATAAATTTTTATCAAAAAAAAATAAATTGTATAATTGGAAAAATAGGAACTGGAAAGTCTACTCTACTAAAATTAATCTATGGAAATTCAGTAAAATATTCTGGTACTATTTCTTACCAAAGTATATATCAAACAAATAAAAATTTAGAAGATTGGAGAAAATTAATTCATTATATACCTCAAACTCCTGATATATTAAATACAAATGTTAAAGACAATATCTTTTACACCTTAAAAGTAAATGAAATACAAGAAAAATACAAATTATTAAAAGAATTAGGTTTAATGACTTTTGTAAATAGTATGATATATAATAAAAAGAATATATTAACTCTATCTGGGGGAGAAAAACAATTAATTTCTATAATTAGATGTGTCTTAATACCTAAACCGATTATTTTATTAGACGAACCCACCGCATCATTAAACTTCAAAAAAAAACTAGATGTAATAAAGTGTTTAAACTATTTAAAAAAAACGTCAACTCTTATTGTAGTTTCTCATGATGAAGATTTAATAAATATATCAGACTCTATTTTTGAATTAAATAATGGAAAATTACCGGAAGTTACCCACATTAAAAAAAAAAAAATAAATTAAAAATTTAATGAATCCAGAAATAAAAAATTTAATAAAAAAGATATTATTAAATTTTAAATTTGAATTATTTATGATTGGAATATTTGGAAATGTAATTTGGATTAGAAATATATATGTAATTAATTCTTTAAAGATTCTTGTTGAAAAATTAAAGAATAATATTGGATTAGGATTAGAAACAAGAAATATATCAATATTTTTTTTTAAAATATTAATAATGCAAATAGCAATATATATATATAGTTTTTATACAGATAAATATATTATCTCTTCCAAAAATTTTATTTATAAAGAAATTTTACATGATATAATTAAAAGAAGAGAAAACAGATTATCCAAAACATTGCCATATTCAATATATTCTAATATTAAAGCTATTAGTTTAGATATGAGAACTTTAATTAGATATTCGATATCCTTATTTCCTAATATTCTTCTTCAGTTTGCTCTTTTTACAAAACTTTATCAAATTAATAAAATTATAGGAACTATCTTCTTTTTACTTTATTTTATATTGGGTAAAATTATTTGGACAAACCTACCGATTCTTTATAAACATAAAGAAAAACTTATAACATCTTATAATTCAATTATTAATAAAAATCAGGATATTAATAAAAATTTAGTCACTATTAATTCTTTTAATAATTTAAAAAAAGAAAAATCAATAACTGAGAATTTAGTTAAAAAATTTGTTAATAATAATAATATATATTCATTTACTTACAACAAAATAAAGGCTATTTATTACTCATTTCATATAATTATATTAGTTTTTTCAATAAAATTCATTAAGAATAATCAAGAAAGGAATTTTTTCTTTTTAGTATTTTATTTTATATTATATAATTGTAACAAAATAATTGGTTCTATTTTAGATACCTACTTATATTATATTTCTCTAAATTTAAATCATAAAATTATATTTCAAGATTTTCCTAAAGCTGATACTTTGACTATAAGAAAACAAATTTTTAACAAAAATATAAAAATTCAAAATTTGAACAATCATATATTTAATAATTTAAATTTGAATTTAGTAACAAATGAAACATCAATTCTAATTGGAGAAATAGGTAGTGGTAAATCCTCTCTTTTAAAGGCACTTTTTAATATTGAGAAGACTAAAAGTGGAAAAATAACATTTCAAGGTATATGTTCTCAAAATCCTAAATGGAAAGATAATATTCATTATTGCGAACAATTTCCAAATCTTTTTTCCAGATCTTTAGATTCAAATATATTTTATGGTCAAAAAAACAAAAATTCCTTTAATAAACTTATTAATAAATTTAAAATAGAATTAAAAAATTTAGAAACATTAGACTGTGTTAAATTATCAAACGGACAAAAACAAGTGATCACATTATTGAGGGTTGCAATTAATCCTAAACCTATTGTTATCTTAGATGAACCAACATCTTCTGTTGATGCTCTAAACAAAATTATTATTTATAAAATAATTAGACATTTACAAGAATTGAATACAACATTAATTATAGCAACACATGATTTAAAATTAGTAGAAATGGGAAATACAATAATTCAATTAGATAAAGGAAAAATTATTAAACAGAAAAAGAATATGCAAAATCTGGATATCTCTCTCTAATTTCCGGACATATAACCGCCAATCCACCTATCATTAAATAATTGCCTAAATTTTTTAATGATGGATCTTCAGAAGATCCTATTACTTTTGCGATATTTTCTAATATATACTTTTGAATTTGAAGTTTATTACCATCAAAATCATTTTTTAATTTTTCGGATGTCTTTGTAAATACTTTTCCATCAGGTGGTACCATTATAGATCTATCCGCGATTGAAACATTATTTTCATAAAAATCTTTTAATTCATAATTTAATTTAAAAAGTTTATCTATTTTTAGATTTAAAAAACAAGATGAATCTACAAATACTGAAATAAAATTAAACATCTGAAATACATCAAATGCTAAATTTTTAATTTTAGTTTCATTTAATTCATCATTTTCTTCTTCTTTAATTAATATTTTATTTTCTTCTAAAATTTTTATCATTAGTTTGCCTCTTTCAAATACTGAATCATCAATTTTGTCATTTGTCAAAGGATGAGTAGAAATATTATTATCTATCATATTTTTTATTGATTCTATATTAAAACATCTGATATTAGATTCATTATCTCTATAAGAAAACATTTTATAGATAGGAATTTCACTACTTTGTTTTCTTTGATCTTTTTCCATTATCCATATATCTTCTTGACTGATTGGATCCTTATTATCAAAACTTTGTGTATAATCAGAATTCAATGGACCTTGATGTTCTTTAACTAATAAATATATTTCATCTTCCGAAATATCTTTTAAATCGTCTAAGCTACTTGAACTAGTAGAAGAATTATCTTCTTCTTCTTCAATAACAATATCTTCTTCAATTTCCCCTAAATTGACTTTTTTTTGATATTCTTCTTTAAGATATTTATAAATTGGGGAGGAGGTTTTTATTTTTCTATTCGTTCTTGGATTCACACTCTTTTTTTGCCTCCATATTTTAAGCTCCTCCAAAGTTACTGGCACGTTCTTATACAAGCTCATTATATTTAGTAACATTTTTATCTTTAAAGTATTACTTAATATATTCAATTTTTTTTATTTTTTTTTTAATTTTTTTTTATGGGGTTGACGTATTGGTACCTAATTTATATTATTATAATTTTTTTTTTAATGTATAAATTATTATATCCGATTATTTTTTTAGGAATTGTAAATAGTCTTACATCTAAAAATAAATATCAAATTATAACTAAAAATAAAATTTTAAAAGAAAAATTAGAAAAATTTATGCAAACCGAAGGAAAAGAAGAAGTGTCAAATTTATTTTTCCATGTTCAAATTATAGTATATACTATTCATTATTTGTATTTATTAGAACAACCTAAAACAACTTTATTGCCTATTTCATATAAAGATGATATATTCCATTTAGAATATATAGATACATCTCATAAGAATTCTAAAATTATTTTATATGCTCCTGGCTTACTTGAAACTAAAATTGACAGTATTATACATTCCCAAATCAAATATTATACCAAAAATGGTTATGATTTTTGTATTTTTTGGAAACAAGGGACTAAAGATGAATCTGATGTGTTGGATTTATTAGGCAATGAAGATCATTATAATTTAGCTATAAATAACATAATTAATAGAGATTATGAAGAAATATATCTTATCGGTATGTCAGCTGGAACTTATTCCGTGCTAAAATATTTAAGTTCTCCAAATTATAAAAATATTGTTAAAGGTGGATCTTTATTGTCTGGGAGTTTGGATCTACAATCTAATTTATTATCAATGTCTATTATTTGGCAATATTATTTTAGTTATCGTCTAATTAATATTTATAATTTAAATAATAAATTAAAAATTTTTAGTAAGACTAATTTAGTTAAAGTTGTTGATAATGTTTTAGATCAAAAATATATTGAAGATAAGATTTATGAAATTAATAATGCAAAATGTTTACAAGCTCCATGTCTTATGATAAATTCTAAGGATGACCCAGTTATAGCAGAATATCATAATAAAGGTTTCTTTTTTGAAGATTGTAACAATTTTGCTAGAATTGTTACTAAATTAGGAGGACACGGTACTTACATTAAAGTTGATATGAAACAAATTAATTTCTGTTCATTACCTGTTACTATTACTGATTTCTTTTTTAGAAACTGTATTGAATTAAATTGAATTAAATTGAATTAAATTGAATTAAATTGAATTAGTGATTCAAAGGTACTTATCTTGATATTTTACATTCTACATTATGATAATTATTATTATTTAAGCCTCTTAAATTCCAGGTTTGTTTTAAATTATCTGTTTGTTTTTCATTATTTACATCATATGCTCTAACATAAATATTATACTTACCCGGAATAATATTTTTTGTAATATTTTTATCTAATTTATATTCCCAAAATGTCCAAGCCCATGCTTGATTAATATTTTGATCTGCTCCCGATTTTAAATCGACTGGTAACCAATTTATTTTGTCCACCGATACTTCTACTTTTGTTATATTTTTCCCTCCGCCACTATAAGCTATTCCTTTAATTTTTAGATTTTCTAATTCATTTATTTTAAAGGTTGAATTATTTAATGGGTAGCAAATAAATGACTGTATTGGAGGTTTTTCAATGGTTGATATATTTTTAATCTTTTTTGGATCTATATTTTCTACCTTTTTTATAAAATTAGGAAGAATCTTATATGCTATACCACTTTGCCAATTACTATCATTTTCATCATGACTAAAAATAATCTCTTTTATCCATTTTACATTTTTAGAGCCAGCATATCCCGGAGCAATAATTCTAATTGGATAACCATTATCAGGTTGTAATTCTAAATCATTCATTTCATAAGCTATTAAAATATCTACCTTATCTTCTAAGAAATCTTGAATTGAAATTGAAGTTGCAAAAGGAGCATCGTATCCAATAAAATGAATATGTTTATTATTTTTAAATTCTTGATCATTTTCTTTCAAATCATTTATAACTTCTTTTAAGGATATACCCGACCATTTAGCATTACTAATTGCTCCAATATTCCAATTTAATCCTAATGTTTTTTCTAAATTATTGAATTCTTTTCTTCTATTACCTGCACATTGTATAGTAGAAATAATGTCCTTCTTATGATATTTATTTTTAATATCTTCTAAGGATAAATTAATTGTAGTTAATCCATTTCCTGAAATCTTGACTGAATAATCCTTATCTAATTTGGGTACAGGGTGATGATTACGGATAAACCAAATATTTTTGGGAGTTAAATAATCATTTATTAGATCTTGAGGAAAAGGTTCACAATTATATGGTTCTTTTTTGTGAATAAAATTATTAGTATGTCTGATAGGATCTTCAATATAATGATTATAATTATCTTCATCTATTGTTTCTTCTGGATCTAAGTATCCAATAAAATATTGATTTAAAATTTTATCTATTTCTGGAGTATTATGTTGTTTGTATAAATTCCAATATGGAGTTATAGATGAACCTCCTGCCAATAAGATTTTATCTTTTCCTCCTGGATGGTTATTTACAAAATCAGATACATTATATATTTTTCTTTTATGCTCAACCCAAATATCCCCTTCTTTATTGTGTTCTTCTAATTCTTCTATAGTATAGTATTTTTTTTTATTCATATTATAAAAACAGCCTGATCCGAGCAAAGCTCCACTTCCTAATAAAATTTTATTATTTCTAATTATATTTTTTAAATTTGAAAATATCATTAGAAATAGTATTTTATATTTTTCTAAGTGGTATTCAATCATTTTTAAATACTAAGAAAAATGTTGATTACTAAATTGTATATTCAATCATTTTTAAATACTAAGAAAAATGTTGATTACTAAATTGTATATTCAATCATTTTTAAATACTAAGAAAAATGTTGATTATTAATTTTTGATATAACTGCTCTGGCCTCTTTTAATTTTGTATGATCTAACCTTTTTCTTGTATCTAATTCATAATTTTTTATAAACATTTCTTTTGACATAACAAATAAAGTATCTGTTATGAAATCATAAACGATAACATCATCTAATTTAGGAATCATATTTAAAGTTGTATTTCCATTCTTTTTTTGTTCTACATGGCTAATTCCATACTCCTTTTTAACATTAAGAGCTATAACATTAATACGTATTCTATATCGTTCATTATTATTATCTCTCTTTTTTACTTTTTCATATAATTTCTTAAAATTTTCATCTTCTAAAAAAAAGAAAGTATTATTACTAAAATGAATTAACCAACTTTTAATATCGCCTTTTAATATTTTACTGTTATGTCTTAATTCCATTTTATCCGATAATTGAGTTGCCCAACATGTTTCACGTCTACGATATAGAAAAACGTATTTTTGATTGTGAAACATTGTTTTCATTTCATTGGCATTTATAATAGAATTAATATTATATTTGGGTTTACCAAAAAACTTTAAATAAGAGAAATTATGCATTGTAAATTCACATATTAAACCTATAAATAATGCCATTATACCTAATCCTAAACATGAAAATATAAAGACAATGATTCTATTATTGTTAGGATACATATCTCCCAAACCAATAGTTGTTATTGTAATTATGCTAAAGTATATTGAATCTAAATAATTCCAATCTTCTACTATAGAAAAGATAATCATACCAAATATTAGATAAATTATTAATAGTATAACAATATAGAATATTTGTGTTTTTGCATTATTTATTCTATCGAAATGAATATTTCTTTTTTTCATTAATTCAGCTAATTCATTAAAATCAATATTCCCATCTTCGTCAATATCAGCATCGTCAATTAAATCATCCAATTCTTGAGCTGTTAATTTAGTTCCTAAATTTTCTAATACTAAAGATATTTGAGATGGTGTTAAAGGAGAGTTAATATCTAAATTTAAATATTTATATACTTTTAAAAGTGGATTTTTATTTAACCACATACATTCATCAAATAGTCTTAGAATAACTTTTGCAAAAAATCCAAAGGCATATGCTCCTAAAGGGACTCCTATTAAGATATAAAAAATAGAAAAGAGCTTACCCTCATGAGTATTGGGTGTCACATAGCCGTATCCAATAGTACTAACTAGAGTAAAACCATAAAATATTGCATCTGGTAAACTTTGCCAATAATTATACATATTATTAGGTCTTCTCATCATTCCTATTTCAAATAAATCTTCATATTGTTGATCGGAAATATTTAATTTAATATTATCTATAAATTCTTTATAAACAAGTAAATTTTTTTCTTCATTAATTATTTCTAAAGACTGAAAAATTAAGCCCCCAATGATTAAATATCCTAAAAACATGAGTATAACAAACCAAATCTTTTTATTTTTAAAAATATTCAATATTCTTTTTAAACGATTTTTCGATTCTATTTTTTCTGATGTAAGCTCTAATATGTCATTGTCATCTAACGTGTTTATAATTCCTAAAAACCCTCCTAATTGGATATTAAGAGATTCCTGACGTTGAAGAAAGTTATCATTTTGATCCATTAAATAAAAGAAAAAATTATCTTTTAAATATATTTTTAATATTTTTTTATTTAATAGATATTTTTTTTATTTAATAGATATTTTTTTTATTTAATAGATATTTATTTTATTTAATAGATATTAAAAAATATCTATTAAATTATCTTTAATAGCAATTGTTCCCTTATCACTATCATCTTCTCCCTGCCAATTAACTGTACCTGTTACTTTATATTTCCTTGGTTCTAATATTACATTAATTATATATTTAATCCATTCTATATAATTATAAAATTTCTCACCTTCATCCCATTTTATAGAATTTGTTGTTTCAAAATAATACCATTGGCACCATAAACTTGGTTGCCTTTTAGGTGGCGTATTTATATCTATTATTGTAGAATCTTCTGATTGACCAAAATTACAGAAATCACCTTTATCAAAATAAAATTCTCCATCAATTCCAAACTTTAAAAGAGCCAATTCTTCGGAAATATTAAATTTTTTAGCTAAAATAGGTATGCTTCTTTTCATTCTTCTTGTTGTTGCAATACCTTTAATTAAATCGGCAGTATTTTTATCTAATGTAGTATTTAATTTAAATTCTCCATAAAAATTTGTAGTGTAGCCCATTACTATTTTAATTTAATAAATGTTATTTAAAGGTAATAATAAAAAAATATCAATTTTTACTTCTTATACACTTTCAATATATTCTTGTGTATTGTCTAAATAAAATTTTACTTGCGGTACTTCTATATCATCATCATCTGCTAAAATTGTTAATACCACTAAATCTTTAGCATCAGAGTTCTTTTCTTTAATTATATCTCTTAATAGTTTGGATTTATTAGTATTAGGTAGAAAGAAAGCATATAACAGTGTAACACCATACATTATTGTGCTTACATTTATCTTATAATTTTGCTCAAAGTATTCAATAAATTTTTCTAATGTTATATTTTCTCTAACTTCAATATAATTCCATAGATTGTATTCTTGATCATTGAATTTATATTTACTAGCTTCTATTGGATCTGCAAATCCAAAATATGGTAATGCCAAATTTACAAAACCAGAGTTATATTTTTCTATTTTCTTATGTCCTTGAACAATTTTAAGTAATTCAAGACTAACTAACCCTGCTACTAAAGAAGTAGTTGTAGCAATAGCTGGTATAATTTTACCTGCTATTCCCTTAGTCTTATGATTTGTAGCAATTGGGATTTCATAATTACAGGCTCTCATATTTGAAGCACATGTTATGAATTCAATATGAAAATTAGAATCATCGTCTTTTTCGAATTTATGGGATAATAACTCAATATTAAATTGTGTTCTATCAGGTAAACAACTTTCATCTAACTCGTCTTCAACTTTATTTTTTTCTTCTTCATCGGTAACACTAACTTGGTAATCTTTATTATAATCTAATTTGGGAATATCAAATCCTTTGATTATTTTTATAATTTCCGTTCTATCTTCTAAATGCTGCATACTAAATATACCAGATCTTAAATTTGCACATGCTATAATATAGTTTATATGAAGATCATTATCAGAATTAAAATCAATAGGTGTTGGACATCTTTTACCCCCTGACCAAAATGGTAATCCTGATGATGTTAAAAAGTCTTTAGGAAATTTATTCAACATATTAACAATATCATCTCTATATTTTTTATGCCAATGTTTAAAAGCCCACAATAAACAATCAGTATAAGTCTTAGGTTGATACTTAACTAATAAATCCATAACACTTCTAATAACACCGTTTTTATCTGAAGGAGAAATTTTCTTCATAAAATTATTATCCTTTAAAAACATTCCAGCATGATCAGGAGCTTGTGAAAATAATCCTTCAAACTCTTCTCTAGCCCATTGAATTGTGTGTTCGATGGAATTAGGAAAATTTTTAATAGTACATACTGGAATTGTTTTTTCAGGAGGATCTTGTGTTGAACCATAAGATTCTGTAATATTAGGAATTACAACTTGAGTATTACCCTTTGTACCCAGAGTTCCAGATTCTAATAATGGTTTACCATTTAAGACACATTGTCTATCTACATATAATCTAGCTGGGATATTATCTAATGCATTTGCTACTCCATCTAATTTTTGATAAAAATTCATATCATAAAATGTTTCATTTTCCTGACAAACTTTATTTAATTGAGCTTCAATATTAAAATCCGGATTCATAGCTTTAATTGCAGTAGCCGCACATGTAGACTTTGCCTTACCAATATCAGAGTTTCTGAATAAAAATTGCCTGTTTAAATTTGATCTTTCAATAGTATCCATATCTGTTAAAGTTACTTTCCCGGATTTACATCCTAATCCAATCATGGCAAAATTTTTAAGAAGCTCGCATCCTATAGCACCAGCACCTACAACAAACCATTTTTGATCCATTAATTTTTCTTGAAACTCTTTTCCAAAAATCATTGTTTGGTACATATATCTATTATCATTTTCTGAAGGCAATGGAAAATCTCCTAAGGTTGAATCTTCTGATAAACAATCAAGTGCATCAAAATAAAGCCATTGATTGATCGGAGAATACTTATAAGAACAAGCTTTAATTACTTCTTGTGAAGCTATTGATCCTATTACAGATTGCATTGGACATGTTTCACCTTGGCAAATTGCACTAAACGTTTTAATTATTTTTTCTTCTACATCTGGATTTATAGCTTTTGCAATATCAAAAAATCTATTTGAGTCTTCTTTATTTCCTGGCATTGGATCCATAGAATATTTTTTTCTAAATATATCTAATGTTTGAAAGGCAACGTGTGACGTCATTGGTCTTGAGAAATTTGCAAAATCTGTAATTACAAATTCAGGTGATGTAATACTTTCTTGTAATGATTTAAATTTAATAGTTTGAGGTATTTTAATTTGTTTAATAATACCTCCTGAAGTATAATTTCCTTGTGGAGTAAAATCTAATAGTTGAATACATGTTGGTGATACTACTTTAATTTCATATTTATTACCATTTACATTTTCAATACCTTCTACTTCTGAAATTTCTATTTGATCACTATTTGTAAGACCATGAGGTGTTGTATCTGAACATTCTATTCTTCCTTCTGAATCTATAGAAATAATAATAGATGTTAAAGGAGTTTCACCATCGATATCTTTGACTAAAAAGTTATCACCAAAATCACAAAAAATCTGACCAAATAATCCTTTTGTTGAACAATTAATAAATTTGATGTTATTTCCTCTACACCAGTTATTAACTTGTATTTGATTATCCAGATTTGAATCGCATGTTATAACTACTGAATATTCCTTAATTAATTCTTCATTAATTGGTATTGTTAAGACATCTATTTCTACATACATATTTAATTCTGATAATTTTGAATAAACTGATTCTGCTCTATTTTTACCAAGATCATCAACCGTCAAATAGAATTGAGATGCTAAATCCCTATTAGTAGCTTGTTTAGTATCTTGAAGTGATACTTTATTAACACCACTTAAAATTAAATTTTTAGCCACTTCAACTCCTAAACCATTTAATCCACAAATTAATACATTGGATTGACTCATACTTTTCATAGCTTCGTGGCCTAAAACATATAATTGTCTTGAATACAATGATTCATCAATTTCGTTATTAGTATTTTTTAAATTATTCATACTCATAATTTTTATTAATTTCATTATAACCTTAAATATTGGGCAATAAAATTATCAATTTTTTAGTAATTTTATAGCTTTTAATTAATGTTTTTTAAAATTTCGTCTAATACTAAATATTGCTTAAAATTTATTCTTTTTGCATCATTTAATTGAATTTCTTTTGCTTTTTTGATACATTCAGAATTAAAATATTTTTTTAAATACTTATTATAGAAATCTGTATCATAATGTATACATAATTGATTAAATAAAAACTTAATATCGTCTTCATCCCATCCATAGCCTTCTAATGATAATCTCCAATATTGTTTAAGTAAATTTCTAATAGTATATACATTTTCTATTTTTTTCCCTTTACATATAACTTTTTTTGATAAAATACTATTCAAACAGTAATGATCAGCTGCTATTAATATTTTTTTATTTAAAAAATAAATCATTTTTGAACATAAAGGATAAAAATAATCATTTTCTAAATTTAAATTATTTATAATGATTTTTCCATGAAATAATTCTTTCTCTTGGTTATTAATACTAAAATAAACTACTTCATTTTTTTCAATATAAAATGTTTTTAATTTAATAAATAGTTTTTTAAAGAAGCAAAAATTTAATAAGCTGTTGAGATTATTAATTATTATATTTACATCAATATCTTGAATTTTATTATTATTTATACAATTTCTTATTACTCCTCCAAAAATACATACATCTTCAACTTCTTCCATTTCCATTATTTCTTTAATTAATTGACTACATTTATACTCTCTTAAAACAGTGTTAATATTATAATCTAATTTATCACACTTATATACCTTATATACCTTATATACCTTATATACCTTATATTTCTTGTATTTTTGATTATAATCTGAAGGTAATAGTTCTTGAAAATCATCTTTTAATATTGTTATCATTTTTAAATCTTATAACAATATTAATTTCTAATATGGTGGAGATTATCTTTTCTATTGGATAAATTTTTAACATAAACTAATTGCCATAAATGAATAGTACCTAATTGAAAAGCTGCAGCACATCCATATAAATAAAAATCCCACATTCTTCTAAATTTGGTATCATAATTATCCAATCCTTCCCAATTTCCAATATTTTTTCTCCAAGCTCTTAATGTTTTAGCATAGGAGAATCCAAAATTGTGAAAATCTTCAAGTATCCATTTATCTTGAAATTTTTCGGTTAAATTACTTAAATGAGGTAATTCCCCTTCTGGAAAAATATACTTGTTTATAAAAGCATTACTATCCCATTTTCTATCTTGAGTTCCGATACTATGAATTAACATTATCCCATCGTCTTTTAATAAATCATAGCATTTATCATAATATTCTTTATAATTTTTTCTACCTACATGTTCAAACATACCAACCGAATAAACTCGATCATATTTTCTATCTAGATGTCTATAATCTTTCAAAAGTATATTTACTTTTGAATTGGGGAAATGGAATTGAGAGTAAGTTTGTTGCTCTTTTGAAAGGGTAACTCCTGTTACTTCTACATTATATTTTGTTGCTAAATGATGAGCCATTGACCCAAAACCACAACCAATATCTAAAACTTCCATACCAGGAGATAAGTTTAATTTTTTTGCAATTAATTCCATTTTAGCATATTGCGCCTCATCTAAAGTCATATCTGGTTTATTAAAATAAGCACATGTATATTGCATATGTTTACCTAACATTTTTGAATAAAGATCATTACCGGCATCATAATGAGATGCAATATTTTTTTTACTAGATCTTAATGTATTATTGGCTTTAATCTTTGATACAAAATGTTTAGCTTCTAAGGCTGCATAATTTAATGATTTTTTGATTAAATAAGAACTAATTTTGTCTTGATTTTTTCTTAAATTAATAATAACATATTCCAAATCATTAGTATCCCAATCACCATCAATATAAGATTCAGCAAATCCAATCTCCATATTTTCAAAAGTTTTTTCAAATATTCCATTATTATGAATTAAAATTTGATTTTTTTTTAATTCAGAGCGATTTTTTGATGTTGTGAATTCAATATCTGTAGTATCTTCAACG
>CABVLZ010000010.1_pt1 | contig 54507 bp, 52 predicted proteins | sample 4729511 | NCBI WGS metagenome assembly CABVLZ01 (sample SAMEA5946132, study PRJEB27554) | seawater metagenome | biome: 15; feature: 1000005; material: 2225 | place: Pacific Ocean | collected 2014-03-20 | depth 20 m | reverse complement strand
TTGTCATGATTGCTAAAAATGGTGTAGCTCAATTAACTAGTATTAATACTCAATTACAACAATTAAATATGAAGGGGGAACAGATGAAATTGTATAAAAAAGTGAAATAATTTAGTATTATTATTATAAAATAATAATAAATTCTAATAAATATAATGGCAATAGATAACGAAACATTGCTTTTTATTAATCAGATTAATACGAAAAAGGTAAAGTTAGAATCATTAAATAGACTTTACAAAATTTATCACCAATATGATAATGAAATAGTTACTTTTGATATTATTAGATTAATAATCTTATCAATTGATAAGGAATTTTATGAAGGTAATCTTTTAAAGTTTTTAGAAATTAATATCCATGAAATTGATATGGAAATTTTAAATAATGACATTAAAACAGCAGAATCTTTCATTTCTTTGGAATTTAATAAAAATAATAGATTTAAATTAAATATTGAAATGCAAATTTTAAATTCATTACATTTGTTTGATGGTTTTATATACTATTCAGGAGGATATTTAACGCATAGTAAAATAGTGTTTATAATTCTTATGTTGCTTCATGAAACTATTCATATGATTGAATTTAAAGACTCTTGGTTAAGTATTGGAGCTCATGATCATTCAGTTTTTTTCTACAAACACGCTAATTTATGGTTTGGGTTTATATCTAGACTTTCAGAAATTATTAAAATTACTGATCAAAAAGAACTAATTAAATATAATATCAGAAATCATTTAAGAATATTTGAAGAAAAAATTTTAAATAAAAATATTAAATTTAGTAGATTTGATGCTGTAAATTTACTAAATGATCATTCTATGTATACTGATTTTGAAGGTAATAAAACAAATCTAGGTTATTTTGTAAAAGATTCATTTATGACATAAAATATTATATAAACTACTTATATAATGTTTCCTTCAATAATAAAAAATTCATCTTTTTACGTTCTTTTATTTATTGTACTATATTCAGTTTATATTATCTGTAAAAAAATCTATGAAAAAAATTTTAAATATACAAAATTAGATCAAAATACAACTTTTAAATTAATTTTAATTATTATTTTAATTGGAGTTGCTCGTTTAACACAGTGTGTATATTATAAATTCTATTTAAAACAAGCTATAAGTTTTCTTCCTTGTCCATTAAATACAAATGGAATTAAAAACTCTATCTCTATTTTTATGAGTTTTATTATTATAGTCCTATTATTGAAAAAAAAATCCTAAAAATTATTTACCTCCTCTTAATCTCAATACTAGATGAAGGGTGGATTCTTTTTGAATATTGTAGTCAGATAAGGTTCTGCCATCTTCTAATTGTTTTCCAGCAAAAATCAATCTTTGTTGATCAGGGGGAATTCCCTCTTTATCTTGAATTTTAGCTTTTACGTTGTCAATAGTATCACTTGCCTCAACGTCTAATGTAATTGTTTTTCCAGTTAGTGTTTTTATAAAAATTTGCATTTAATATTATTTATATATATTTTTGACTGTTCAACTTTTATCTATTGTTTATTTGCTAAACTATATTTAAAAAATTCTTTCACATTTTGATCTTTCATTACTATTTTCATTTGCCACGTGCAAAAATTAGATATTAATAGGGCGTCTAATTTTTTCGGGATGTATTTATCAATACTTTTTGATTGACATCCCTTTTCTAAAAAGAATCCATTTTGTATACCTTTTTCATTAACTGTGTTAGATTCATTTTTAATATAATTTTGTAAAGTATTATTTAATCCATTATACCATTCGCTTTTAAAAAATAAATTTGATGCTGACTGTTTGGATTTTTTTTGAGAAAAAGTGGGAACTAAATTCAATATAAACATATTTTCGATAACATAGGATTGTATTCCAAATCTTTTATTATCTATAACATTGACATCTTTTAATATTGCATATTCTACTCCTGTAGTTTCAAAGTTTTTTGTACACTCATCAACCATTTTTTCCCATTCTCCTTGAGCAAAGACTGGTTCAATTAAAAAACAGAAAGGATCATCGCCTTTTGTTTTGTAATAAGATTTTAATCCTCCACATTGATTAATATTCAAAACAAGTAAATTTCGGGATTGATTTATTAGATTAAAAATTACGGCATTTACGTCTACTAAGCCCCCGTCTGTAAAATATAATTTTTCTCCATACCATTTAAATCTTCCTTTTAAATATGCAGTTTCTACGATTTTTTTAGTCAAAATATTCCAAACTGTTAAATTTTTTATTATTTTTTTTAGAGTTGGATCGTCCTTTTTAACAGTTATATTTTCACATTCATTACAATCTGAATATTGGGCAAAACAATCCGATAAATTTTTATTTCCATCCTGTCCTTTTTTACAATGACTTGTAATAGAAGTAGCTGATATAATACCCATGGCAGATGAAGCCCAAAATGTTTTATCGATTTTTTGATTCGTTTCTTTTAGATAAGGTTTATAAATTCTTCGGCCGCTTTTAATATTTTGAACGATTAAATCAGTTCCCATTTTATTTAAGTTATTAAATAATAAGTAACTGTATTTAATCCAACTTTGATCAAATAATGTTGGTTTAGTTCCACATACTATACTCATAAAATTTGGCATAGGTGCATGATTTGTTTTGTCTCTTTTAGCATCTATCTTATCATACCAAGATTGTACAGTTTCGTCCCAAATTTGTTTTTGATTATTTTTTTGTTCTTGCAAAATTGTTGTTAATTGATTATCGTTAACAACAGAATTAAAAACGTTATAACTAGCTAATAATAGTCCGAGTTCTGTATCTGTTACAGATTTTGAATTTTTATATTCTTTTAATTCTGTATTTTGTACATAAGGACCAAATAGATTTTTATCTGGTTGATATCCATTAAATACTGGCCACATAAAGTTCCCACCAGAACAAACCGAAAAAGTTGTATTTTTCGGATTTACAAATTCATCATATTTTATATAAGATTCTTCATCAAATAATGCTCTATAATATCCATTAAAAGTTATTAATGAACCAAAGGCACATCCAGGCATACATACTCCTAAATTATTAGATAACTTTTTATAATTTAAAAGTCTTCCTATATTTCTACTTACATATATTATTAATAAAGTAAATACAATTATTATTACTGCCGTACTTTTACTTTCCATATTTTTTCTATATTTTAAAAATATAATTTTTAACATACAGGTTGATTTTTTTACCCTAATTATTAGCAATTACGAAATATAAATCCAATATTTCTTTATTATTTAAATTGTACATATTTTTAATAGAATATATTAAATTTATTACTAAGCTAAAGTCATTATAGTTGATCTTTTTCTTTTGAGAATTAAAATCTATTGACATATTCCATACGTTATCACTTCTTTGTTTTATATCTATATTATGTTGTAATTGATGATTGGTAATTTTACATTTTTCTTTTTGTTGATTAAATTTTCTAATAATATCATCTTCTGTTATTAAAAACATGGTATCTTTATTTTTTCTTTTTACTTTTTTTAAAAGAAGTTTAGCAAAGTTCTCTATTTTTGATTTTGATTTTGCTATTTGTTTTTTTTGACAGATTTTACAATATGATTGAATCCCTAATTTGGAATTTTTTTTTTTATAAAATTGTGTTAAATCTTTTTGTTTTTTACAGATATTACATATATAATAATCTAACTGATAATTAGCTTCTATAGTCTTTCTTTTTTCTTTACGACAATCTTTACATACAGAATTTCTACCTAAGAACCCAGTTTTTAATATATGAAATTCATCTAAGGATTTTGATTTATTGCAATATGTACAAGCTTTATACATTTTTCTTAATTCTTTAATAAAGAAAAATATATTTTTATTTATAATTAAACTTATTCATTTTAATTCCTCAAGACAATCATTATTTTTATTCATTAAGACATTCGTCATTATAGAATATATAATCGATTACACCAATAGGTGCTTGTTGGTCAGAGTGGAAACCAGCCAGATTGAATATTGATAATTGATAAATATCAGAATTTAGTGTTGTGTCTGTTTTATTTGGATATTTTTTCCATTGACAAACCATACTTTCATCCTGAATTGGTTTATTTGCACTATCTTTAATTAAACTATTACTAGCATTCTTAGTATATCTTAATATAGTATCATCCATCTTTGCTAAGATACCAGTCGAACTTATAATAATAGCTTCAATACCATTGCCAGCTATTGCACTTGAATTAAAAGTCATAGGCCATTTGTTTTGATCAACAGGTATACCATTATTATCAAAACTAGGTTGCTGATTGCCTGATATAGTAAATTTAAATGTCGAAAATTTATCACCTTCTTTTATCCAACATTTTTCAGTTCTGAAAACCCTAATTGGATTACCTAATAAATAATCAATTTTCCAATCACAAATTCCATAAATATCTGTAATTGTATCCTTATTTTTAATAAATCCACTAAAAATACCTCGTTTGCAATCTTTAATATTAAAGAAATTTAATGTTTGCTCAATTGTGAGATGATTTTCTTTTAATTGATTTATAAATTTGTTTTCATCTTCTTTTGGAATATTGTTACTTGTGTATGGCGTTAAATTGGTAGGCGTTACTGATGTAGCATATTTGCCACCTATTGCTTTTTTTAAACTCTTAAAAATTATAACTTTAGGATTTAGAGTTGTAATTTGGCTTACTGTATCTGCTAATGTTGCAACTGCTGGTGATACTTTTGCTACTTTTACTTTTTCTTTGGCTGCTTTTACTTTTTCTTTTGCTTTTTCTGCTTCTGCTTTTGCTTTTTCTGCTTCTGTTTTTGCTTTTACTGCTTCTGCTTTTACTTTTTCTTTTGCTTTTTCTGCTTCTGCTTTTACTTTTACTGCTTCTGCTTTTACTTTTTCTTTTGCTTTTTCTGCTTCTGCTTTTACTTTTACTGCTTCTACTTCTAGTTGTTCTGCTAGTACTGTTTGTCCTGCTGCTTGTCCTCCTGCTTGTCCTGTTGCTAGTACTGCTTCTCCTGAACCAGAAGGTGCATTGGCCACAGAATTTTCTGATGATATCTCTAGATTATCTTGACACCTACTTTTTTTAGATAATGCATTATTTTGCTTTAACATTCTTAATTTATTACTATTATTATTTATTGTCATTCTTTTTCCCTACTAAAGTAAATATTTTTTTTTTTAAAGAGGATGAAACGTCTGTTATGTCATACACTTAAAAGTTGTCTTGTCTCGTCAGTACTATGTGAATCATAGTCTAAAATTTCATCATCAGCTATAAATCTATTTTTAAGATGCAAATGATATATTAGAGTATACAGTTGCTTTATAATAAAAAAATTAGTTATTAAGGCTATAAAGTAATTAAAAAAGAACATACAAAAATTAAGAATATTAATAGTCAAGATAGAACTTGGTTTTATTCTAATTTCCATATTATTTAAAATATTTTGAAAGTATCTATTACATGGCAAAGCTATACACAATATTAATAAGTATATAATTTGTAAAGATGTATTTATAAATGTTCCTGTTACATAAAAATTTTCAGCTAATGAACCATATTTTAATTTATATAAAATTGTATCAATTACAATTCCAAGAATAGAATTTAGTGCAAAATTTAAAATTACTAAAATAGAAAAATATTCATTTAATATAAAAAAAATTTTCTTACAAAATCTAGCCAATAAGCTACTTTTTTTATTTCTAATAATAAATTCTGTTCTACACTCGTTACAACGATAAAAATTCTCGCTGTCTACATCTTGATATCTCCATGTATTTAAACAATGTTTATGAACGTATTTTTGAGTACCAGAACATACACATGGAGAAATAAATTCTTCGGGGTAATCAGATTCTAAACAAATTCTACAAATTTGTTCATTATCTTCATTGATAGTTGGGAGTTCTAAATCTGAATTTGTAATATTCAAAGGAATTTGAGTATTTTGATCTTCATCTTCCATTATTATTATTACATATTTTTTTTTTATCTAATTTTAAAAAAACTAACATATTTAAGAAGTTTTTAATTTAAAAATATAAATAAATGTTAAACAAAGCTTTTATTCAAATCGCAGACTACATAAAAAGTGTTGATCTTGAAAAATTAAATATACATCTTAAGAAGTGTAATGATATATTTAAATCTTACATTAATGATATTAATGATATTAATGATATTAATTTAAATATTATTGGAATTATCTCAGAAGAAAAAGAAAGTATACAGTATATTAAAAATAAATCTAATAAAGTGGATAACTATATTATAGCTTTAAAATCTTTAGACGGAGTTGATAATATGTTATCAAATATTACTTTTGGATCAATTTATTGTTTATATAAATATGATACAGAAAAAGAAGAAATTATATCAATAGAAAAAGCAGGCTATTGTATTTATGGATTAAATACTTTTTTAATTGAAACAAATAATGGAAAATTAGAATTATATAAATTAGAAAAGGAAAGTTTTGTTTTTAAGAAAAATATAAATTTTCAAAAGAAACAAAATATATATTCTATAAATGAAGCTTATAGTTATTCACCAGAAATTACAAATTTAATTAGATGTTATAAAATGAAAAATTACAAGCAAAGATGGATAGGAACAATGATTGCAGATTGTCATAGAATATTATTAAATGATGGTATATTCTTTTATCCTCCTACAAATGATATTTCAGACTTAAAAATATCTTTATATTATCAAGCTTATCCATTGGCATATATATTTGAATTAGCTGGTGGAATAGGATTAGATAGTAATTACAATAAACTTTTAGATAAATTAAAGGGTAGTAATTTTAAAAATATACATTTCAGAACCTCTGTAATTTTGTGTTCTATAGAAAAATATAATGAATTAATAGAAATAACAGACTTGTATGAGGCTAATAGATATTAATCTTAAAGTTATTAATCTTAAATATATTAATCTTAAATATATTAATCTTAAAGATATTAATCTTAAAGTTATTAATCTTAAAGATATTAATCTTAAAGTTATTAATCTTAAAGATATTAATCTTAAAGATATTAATCTAAAAGTAGACATATAGAATTTTCAATATCAATTCTATAATTTGGGTCCCATCTAATAACTTGTTTTAGAAATTCTCCAATTTTATCATCATTAATTAGATTAAAAGATTTAATAGTTTTAGAAGGTTTAAATTTTTTCCATTTGTAGAGTTCTTCATTTTCAAAACATGAAGTATATTTACACTGCTTTAAAAAATCAGGACTAGGTACACCAATTATTTCAATCATTTTAAATAATTGATGCATACTATCTTTACCATTAAATAAAGGTATATTTCTATATGACATTTCAAAAACCATACATCCCAAACTCCATAAGTCTATTTTACAATCAATTTTATTATGACCTAAAATTATTTCCGGAGCTCTATACCATCTACTTTGGATGTAATAATTATTATGATCCTCTTCTATAAAACTGGATCCGAAATCAATCAAGACTAATTTTTCAGCGGTTTCGTCTTTGATCATTATATTTTCTGGTTTAAAATCAGCGTGGATAATTTTTAATTCTTCAAGATATTTCAAAGTTTGTAATAACTGTAAAGTATAGTTTTTTACAAGACTTAATTTTATATAATTCGTCTTCATATATTCATATAAATTCATGTAGTAAACATCAAACACAAAACATTTATGATTTCTAAATTCAAAGCTTTTTAAACAATGTATTATACTATCTATATTAGGTATTTCTTCATTTATTTTGGTAAGTATATTTAATTCTATTTTAGCTTGTTTATGAAACCTTACTTCATCTCTTATTATTTTAATAACTCTTTCTTCTTTATTTTTATGATCTAAAACTTTAACAACGTTACTAAAGGCTCCATGGCCAAAATTTGATAATATTTCAAATCTAAATCCAATATGATCCCCTTTATAGCTTAAATATCTATTTTTATCATCTTTATCTCCCAATTTATTTTTATTATTAATACCTGTAAAATAAATACTTTTATACATTTTAGCTTCTTCTTGTTCTTCAGGTGTTAATGATGTAATATCACAATTCATAATTATTACTTTTTTTAACAAGTAATGATGATTTATAAATTTATAATCAATTTTTTTGTTGATATAAAAATATTATATAATAAATAATGAGCGAATTAAATGATAAAATAATATATAAGATCATGGGAATACTAATAATTTCCATTTCCTATGTTATGGGTTTAACCTGGAATACAGCAGTTCAAAAATTTTTAAAAGATTTTGTCACTACCAAAAATAGGTGGATTCACCCAATTTTAGTTACACTTATTGGTGTAGGAATTACATTATATTTAGAAACTATGAGAATTAAAATAAAAAAAAAACATGAAGATACAGCTGAAGAAGTTTTTTTTGAGTAATATCTAAAAAATGCCTAATAACAATTTTTTGATTAATATCTAAAAAATGCCTAATAACAATTTTTTGATTAATATCTAAAAAATTTCTAATAACAATTTTTTTTGAGTAATATCTAAAAAATTTCTAATAACAATTTTTTGATTAATATCTAAAAAATGCCTAATAACAATTTTTTTTGATTTTGGTAATATTTTTCAATCTTAATTCTAATATCGCATGAATTATCTTCTTCATTGATCTTAGGAATTGATTTATTTTTAATAATAAAGTCTTTATGATTAATATAATTATTCAATTGACTACCATACATATTAGTATTTAACACAGTCTGATATGGCGTCTGATTTTTCATATCCTTATAATCTAATAAATTTAATTCATATTTATTACAAATTTCAATTATATCTTTAACATAATCATAATTTAAATTTTCACATGCTAAATGTAATGGGGTTCTATGATAAATATCTCCTTCATCTAAAGATATTCCTAATTCTACAAATTTTTCTATTAAACCAATGTTATCTGACGATAATTTAAAAAATAACGGTGTTGAGCATAGATAATGAAGTATATTTTTACCTAATGTAGAATATGTATTAATATTAGCATTTAAATTAATTAATTCATTAACAATTTCTATATCATTTTTTGCTACGGCTAAAAATAGAGGGGTGATACCATTTTTATCCTCACAATTAATATTAACATTATTTTGTATTAAATATGAAAATATATTATTATGATCTTTTTTTGTTCCAATTTCTTTGAATTTTATGCATAAATGTAGAGGAGTTTCTTGGTCTACATCACTTGGTATATCTATATCACATCCGGTATCAATTAAGATTTTTGTTATATTATAAAGACCTATTTTTGCAGCAATATGAATCACTGCAAGACCATCTTCCACATAATCAATAATCTCTGGATATTGATCTAACATATTTTGTAAAGTTGCAACTTGAATCATTGATTCTTTTTTACTAAATGGATTAATAATTCTATGAAGACTAAATTCCAAAATATTATTAGCCCATATTTCTTGCAACCAAAGATACATATTTTTCATTATTGTGACCATAGCTAAATGAATTTTATCTTGATAAAGTTTAAAATATAAATCTTTCCCTTTTTTTGTTTTTGTTTTCATTTTACTTATTGATATATTATTATCAAATTCTTGAAGTCTTGAATCAACAACTTTTTTTGGTATAATATTAATTATAAGATAACACAATCCCCAAAAAGCACAGCACCCCAAATAATATTCACCGTTATTTTTATTTATTATTATTTCTTGGGGACCTAAATTAGGATTTGATTCATCAATATTGAAATAATTGTAATTACTTAAGTTTGGAATTTTACAAGAAAGCATAAAAAATTCAAACAAAATAGTGTCAATTTTTTTTTGTACTTTATCGTACTTGCTTAATATTTTTCCATGAGGTTCATATCTATAAATGATTTTATCATTAACTTTTATTACAATAAAATTAAAATGACAAGAATTATCTTCTTGAATTAAAGTTAAAGGTAAAATTATTGTATCAATGCAATTATTTGTGACAATATCATTAATTTTATTAGATGTTCTTTTTTTTCCTATTAATTTTAAATTTTTATTCTCAAGATCTTCAATAATTAATTCATCATTAATTATTATAACATTTGGAATATCTTGATTTAATTTCTTAAATATTATATCAATATTGGAATGTGTTAAACAATAATATAAATAATCTATATCGTTTATATCATATTTATCAATTAAAGCTTCAGTTTTTGGAAAAATAATATTCATTAAATTTTTAAGATTAATATCTTCCATCTTTTAATAGATAAGATAAAATATTTATTAAAAGTATATATTTTTTATTCAATTTTTATCACTCAATTCGATTAAAATCTACCCTTTAATACTCTATCACCCATTTTCAGTAGACATTATTAATAAAAAAAATAAAAAAAAATAAAAAGCTTAATATATATTAATATGCCAACAGATCAAAAAAAAGAATTAAAGAATAAAATTAAAAAATATGTGATGTGTGAAAAAGAAATTAAAAGATTGAATGAAGAAATTAAAAAAGTTAGAAAAATCAAAGACGAAATCTCACCTGAAATTACTTATTTTATGGAAAAACAAAAATTAAATGAATTAAGTATAAATAAAAATTATATTATAAAACTACAGACTCAAAATACTTTTCAGGGTATAAGTAAGGGTTTTATACAAGAAAGATTGAGTAAATATCTTAAAAATGATCATCATGGACAAAAAATAACAGATTTTATTTATGATAGTAGATTTAAAAAGGAAAAGAAATCAATCTCTTTAACAGAACTAAAAAAAGAATCAAGTTAATTGAAGAAATATTTGCTTTTCTTCATATTCAAAATTTAATCTTGGTTGTAAAATTCTAATTTTATTTATACCTTCTTCAATTTCTGGAATCTCGAGTTTTTTAAAAAAGATATGAAAAACTAGTAATGGAATAAATTCTCTATCTGAAGTTTTCGTTCTAAACCAATTCATATGAATAGCCATTTCTTTTTCCATGGTAATTATATACGTAATTACAAAATAATTATGTTCTTTGGCTAATTTAATATAATCAGCTCTAATTTTTTTATCAGGATTAGTACTATCTATAATTACAGAATTTTCATCTTCAAGATTTTTTTCAAGTGCCTTAAAAACTTTGCCTTTAGTTTTTAGCTTGTCTTGATTTATATACTCATAATCTGGATAATAAGTCTTACAGAATGTGGATTTACCACTACAAGGACAACCAACCATAATTATCATTTGTTTTTTCTTTTTCGGCTCTAAATTAAATTTATTTGTTTCAAAATTGTAATTAAATGGATTAAAACCTTGAATCATAAATTTGTTATTAATTGCTTGTTTTAAAAAGAATTCTTCAGGTGTTAAAAATTTAATTCCTAAATTGAAGGCAAATTTCCTATCAGAACATGAAAAATCTGCTTTTATTTTTCCTTGTTTTTTTCTACCAGCAGCATCTCCAACATAAAATGAGTCTCCTTTATTAATTGAATATTGTGTTTCTAAATATTCAAACATACCTATTCCAGGTTTTCTATATTTATCCTTTTTAATTGATGCCATACATATCCAATTTAAATTGGTAAAATCCATAAACTGTTGGAATCTTGCTTTAACTTTTTCTAAAGTTGTTTGTCCTCCAGAAACTCCATTTTGATTAGAAAAAATAACAAGTTGATAGCCTTCTGAAACAAGTTTTTTTAATTCGGGTAAAATGCTTTTATCCCATACAATCCAATCATTTTCATTTTTAGGAAATTTAGCATTTGATTTTGTTTTTACTAATGTGAAATCAAAATCAAAACCTGCTATTTTGATATATTCATTTTTTTTAAGGTTTGTATTATTAATAAAAATAACAGAATCCATATTTCTAATATTTTTATTAATTTTTTATTAAATATTCATAGATTTATTCAATTTTTAATTATTAATTTAGTCTACTCAAATAGTTCATTATAATAATATAACTTTTCTTCTTCCATTTTATCAAAATTTTTATTATTTAAAATATCTGTTTGTGAAATCTGGGGAATATTAGTATCCATAGTATTAGAAATTAAATCAGAAGTTAATTTATGTTTTATAAAAGAATTATCTGAAAATTGAATAATAACAATATATTCTCTTTTAATTATTATTTTTCCAATAGTAATTTTGGAAGGTAAAACAACTTCTACATAATCATTAACTTTAAGATCTTTTTTCCAAATTTCAGTTTGATGAAATAAAAAGTCCATTTTACATATATCTTGGGGAATTTTTATTTTAACTGTATTTGACATAAAAATACATGGTACTCTAATTGTTACATTATTTATTCTCTCATATTTATTCTTAGTATTAACTTTAATAACATGAGTGATATAAGCATGAACCCATTTATAGTTTCCACTATAAAAATCAAATTCTTGACCTACTTTTAAGTTAAGTGCCCATTCGTATCTTTGATAAATATATTTGGTATTCATTTGATGAATTGGAAAAAAACATGCCATTTCCATTATATTCCATTTAATATGACTAGAATCAGGAAAACCATATTTACTTAAAAAAGGAAAAAAATCAGTCCATAAATAAGATACAGGTAGTAACGAAGGAATAATTATTTCTTCATCTAAAAATTCATTTACAGTTTGAGATGATTCATTGTTTTCATTAATCCATTTAATTAATGTTCTACAAAAATTCTCTTCACATGTTCTTGGATAATTTTGAAATAAATTTTTTAATCTTTTTTTATTTATCTTTAAAATTGATTCTTCTTCCAATATTTCCTCGATGTTTTTTTCCATAAAATCATTTATAATTTCTAAATATGAATAACCCGATAATCCGAATGACTTTACTAATACATCTATATTTAAAATGGTTTTATTACTTAAGTTATAATTAATACTCCATTCAATTACTTTTAATTGAATATCGTCTATCCCTAAAAAATCAGCCCCCTTATAAATTTGTTGGTAATTAGAATTAGATAAATTAATGGAATTTAAATACATACAATCTCTTATTTCTTTCATAACTCTGTATTCTAGAGGTAGTATAATTTCTATTTCATTCGGATTTTCCATTAATATATTATTTAAAAACGGCGATTTACGACATATACATTTGTGTAAAATAATTATTTTATCTTCATTACATTTAATCTGTATTATACCATCTTGAATATATTTGAATTTTAAACTTTCAAAAAGAAAATGACCTATGTGATCCATTTATTATACGCTAGAAATAATTTATTAGATATTTTCCCAGTAAGTTTCTCCATAATCTGATAATATTTCATCTCCTTCTTTAATCTCTTTTATAACTATAATTAAAATAACTCTTTTATTATTAACATTAGTTTTTTGAAACATAACATTGGGATAAGATTTGATATTACGATAATCATTAATAAATCGAGTCTCATTCCCCTCTAATTCAGCATCAATACACCATTTATCTCCTTTTTTATTATAATATGCAAAGGCTACATATTTCCCTCCAATGTCTTTTTTTAAAATCCCACAATAACCGCCAATGACTTCAAATGGTTGCCAATCTCTTTTGGCAAATAAACCAATTTCTCCTCTTAAAATATGGTTATAATCTTGAATTTCTTTTAATTCTACTCCTTCTAAACTTTGTAAATGCTTTTGACTTTCTTTACTTATAGTATTAGAATATTTAATATCTTTGGGCCAATTATCGGGAACTAACATTAAAATCTCAATATATTATTTCTTTAAATACCTTAGATGTAATACCCACCCCAAAAAAAAAATATTTATATTATATAGATGAAAAAAGAAAATAAATTAGCTTTAGGAGTTTTACTAACATCTCTAGCTTATAGAAATATTAAAAATAATGTAGATAATGCTATTCATTATCCTACAAGAAAAGTTGTAGGGGATAAAATTGTTTTAGGTGCTGCGATATCTCTTACTGGTAAATACTCAAGAAACGGATATAACACACAAAATGGATACAATATGGCCGTAGATAGAATTAATAGTATGGGTGGAGTTCAAGTTGGTGGAAAAAGTTATAAGTTTGAAATTATATATTACGACGATGAGTCAAATCCAAGAAGAGCAGCAAAACTTGCAGAAAGATTAATTTCACAAGATGGAGTAGAATTTATGCTGGGTCCATATAGTTCAACCATAACAAAAGCAATTGCACAAATAACAGAAAAGAATGGTGTTCCAATGGTTTCAGCTAATGGGGCATCTAGATCTTTATTTACCAATGGTTACAAAAATCATTTTTCTGTATTATCACCAGCTAATAAATATCTTACTGTAGCAATTGAAACAGCAGTTAAGTTAAATGGTGGAAAAGGTGTTAGAATTGCTCAAGCATTTGAACAAGATTCTTTTTCACAGGATGTTAGATTAGGTATTTTAGAGGCTGCAAAGGAAACTGGTTCTAAAATCATAATAGATGACATACTAAATAATGCTGCTACTTTGTTTAAAGTGAAAGCACTAAAACCAGATATACTTGTGGTATCAGGTCATACTAAAGGTGCTTTGACAGCTATTAGACAAATTGCTGAAATGAAAGTAGATGTTCCTATGTTAGCAATGACGCATTGTGATGCTAGTAAGTTATCTAAACAGCATGGTAAAAATTCAGAATATACTCTTTGTGCAAGTCAATGGCATAAATCTTTAACCTATAAAGATGATTTTTTTAAAGATGGTATGACTTACGATGCCCATTTTACCAAAGAGTTCGGGTACGCACCTCCTTATCAATCAGCTGAGTCTTCTGCAGCTTTATTAGTTTTTAAAGATGCATTTGAAAGAGCTAATTCTTTCGATCAAAAAAAAGTAAGAGATGCTCTAGCTGATACTAATATGCAAACATTTTATGGTAATATAAAATTTGGTTCTGGGGGTCAGAATATAGCAAAATCTATGGTGTTATTCCAAGTAAGATGTAATGGTACAAAATGTGAAAACAAAGTTGTTGCTCCATTACAATGGGCAAATGATAAATTAATTCATCCTATTCCTAAATGGAGTGACAGAGACAGAGAAAAAAAGGATATAAGTGTAACTCAAATAAAGGTGATAGACGGTGATACAATTCGAGGAACATATCAAGGGGAAGAAATTAAAATAAGATTAGCGAAAATTGATTGTCCGGAAATGAACCAACCATATGGTGTGGCAGCTAAAAAATGTTTAAAAGGATTAATTGAACAAAAGGATGAAATTAAATTTATATATGAAAAGAAGGATAGATATGGAAGATCTTTAGGATGGCTTTATCATAATGACATAAATATTAATTATGAATTGATAAGATTAGGATTCGCTTGGGTCTATGTTAGATATGTTAATCCAGAAAATAAAGAAAGTTTAAATAAACTACAAGATTATGCAAAATCTAATAAACTTGGTTTATGGAATGCTGATTCTCCTATATCTCCTTGGGAATGGAGAAAGAATAATCATTAAAAGTATTAGTATTTTTAATTTTTTTTAGAAAATGTTTAACTACTTTATTCCATTCATATCCATGATATTTTAGATTTATTTGTCTAAATTGTAAATCAAATAATTCAGTTCTATTTGGATCTTCTGGATTTGTATGGGATAAAATTATTTTTGCATCTAGTAAGTTTTCTAAATCTTCTTTTTTAATTAATACGATCTTATAATTTTTATTGCCAACTTTTCCAATTTTTTTGATTGGATAATTCTTACCAGATAAATATGTATAAATCATTTGATTTACATATGTATCTTCTAAAATATTTGTGTCCTTTATAAATTTTACTTCTTCGGATATTTCTCTAGCTATTGTTTTATAAACATCCTGTTCATCATTCAACTCTTCATTACCTTTTATAATATCTAATTTATTATTCACTTGGGATATAAACATTCCGTTATGACTTTGTTTGATATTAAATTTAGTATTCTTTTTAAAGAAATCGTAAATTGTATTTCTATTTTTAAAATCTAAATCTTGATATACTTTGGGAATTAATTTGTAATCAATTGAATTTTGTTGATTTAAGAATTTTAAATCAGTCATAGTATTAAGTAATTTAATAAATTCTATCTGTTGTTGGGTATTTAGAGTTTCATGTGAATAGGCTCCATTAATTCCGGATAATATCTGACTATCTTGATATATAATTACGGCAGCAGCCTTTTTCATTCTTATTTATAACTAATAATTTATAATTAATAATTTAGTAGAATACTTTTCAATATTTATCATTAACTTGATGTAATTTGCACTTAAGTTTAATAAATATAATATATAGTTTAAATAGAAAGAAAAATGGGAAAAAATAATAAAAAAATTGGAAGTTTGGTTGCTACCGGAGTAGCAATTAATTATTTAAATAGATATATTGAAAATAAAAAAATAATTAATAGGGAAACAAATGAGATAAATATACTATTAAATAGTTGGGCGAGTGCAAAAATTATAGCATATATATATGGAAAATTATTAAAAAATCAAGGTTATACGGTAAATTATATTACTGATACAAAAGGTTTTGAGGAATCAATGAGGGATAAGGACTTTATCGGAATCCATCCAGAGTATGGATGGTATCCAAATTATAATCAAAATCATAAATATGTTGAAATAGCAGAGCATTATGACAATGCATTTGAGGGATTATTTCATATAGGAAAAATTGATGATTTACCAGAAAATATAAAAATTATTATACCAACATGGGAATACATAAATATAGAAGAAGAAAAACAATTTTTATTAAATAAAAACCACAAAATCGAAGAAGTGATTTTAGAGGATAATGATTATAATAATAAATTAAATAATATGAGAAATAAAAAGAATTTAAAAGAGAATGAACTTATTTGGACTTGGACTGGACATATACAGGATCATAAGCCAAGTGAAGGTATTAAATGGTCGTATATGTTAAAGGATAATCAAACTCTTTTGCCTATTAAAATAATATGCTCAAAAAAATTTAATACTACGTATCCAGGCTTAGTTAAATTATTAAAAGATAATACTTTTAGTCAAAAAGATATTGCAGAATTTAGTTACATATTTTATACGAAAAATAAATTAACTGCGGAAATTGCCGAAAATTGGATACCGAATTAGGTAATGAGATTTATTAGGCATTAAATAAATTAAAAAAAAGCAATTGGTTTACTTATAATGTAAAAATCGATGGTACAGAACATACATTCCCACTAGCCTACTCAAAAGATAATGAGGATTCTGAACATTTTGACTTACATTCTTATATAATGACTAAATTTAATCAATATTTAGACTCTATGTTTAAGGATCCTAAATCAGGAAAAGAAAAAGATACAAAATTTGAATATAACAAAAAAGATGAAAATATTAGCGAGATAATGTTAGGTGATAAATATAATCCAAGATTAATAACTTATTATTCAGGAAATAATATTAAATTATTCTGCAATATTTATGTATGTCACAAAATAAATTGCTATGATAAAAATAATATGGAAGGATTTAAGTATATTAAGGGGATATTAAAAAAAAATAATCATTCAATTATGCTAGAAATGAATATGAATATTAATATTAATGCTAATGATAATTATAGAATAAATAATCAACGTGATTATTTACGATTAATAATCACGTTGATTATGATAAAATAGCAAAATTTATAGATCAAATAAAAAAAAATGAAACAATAAAAGATCCTCTATTTAATTAAAGTTATATGGTAATTAATTTATTTTATCATTAACCGGATGTAATTTGCACTCAAGTTTAAGAAATATAATATATAGTTTAAATAGAAAGAAAAATGGGAAAAAATAATAAAAAAATAGCAACAGCCTTATCTTTAGGCTTAGCTTATCAATATATAAAATCAGATGAAAACCAACGTTTTAAAATTTTTAATATGTTTTCAAATAAAAATAACAATACAAATAATAATAGAGAAGATAATATTAAAATGGGAATAATCTTAGGATTTACAGGTCCTATTGAATCATTAACTCCTGCTATGGCTGCCTCTGCAGAACTAGCTTTTAAGGAAGCTTCAGATTCTGGATCATTATTAGGTGGTAAGAAAATAGAAGTAATACGTGCGGACTCGACATGTGTTGATTCTGCAGCTGCAACAGCAGCAGCAGAAAAATTAATCTCAGAAGGTGTTGTGGCAATTATGGGAGCTGATTGTTCAGGTGTTACTGGGGCAATGGCATCAAATGTAGCCGTACCAAATGGTGTAGTTATGATTTCACCTTCAGCTACTTCTCCAGGATTAACAACAATAGATGATAATGGTTATTTCTTTAGAACTGCACCATCAGATGCTAGAGGTGGGCAAGTTTTGGCAGATATTACAAAGGATAGAAAAGTTAAATCAGTAGCTATAACTTATACCAATAATGACTATGGTAGAGGTTTAGCAGATGTTTATGCAGCAGCGGTAAAAGCTCATGGTATTAAAGTAACTACTGTCACAGCTCATGAAGATGGTAAAGCAGACTACTCGTCTGAAGTTGCAACTCTTGCTTCTGAAGGTGGTGATGCTGTAGCAGTAATAGGTTATATTGATCAAGGTGGTAAAGGAATTATACAAGCATCTTTAGATTTAGGAGCATTTGATACCTTTATTTTATCGGATGGTATGATTGGTGATTCTTTAACTGATACATTTGGTAAAAGTTTAAATAAATCATTTGGTTGTTTACCAGGTTCTCTAGCAAAAGGTGCGGACCAATTTGCTAAGGTAGCAAGTGCTGGTGGTATTGACAGTTCCGGACCTTATACAGGCGAATCTTATGATGCAGCTGCCTTAATAGTTTTAGCAATGCATGCTGGTAATTCAATCGAAAGAGCATCAATTGCAAAGAATATAATGGAGGTTGCAAATGGACCCGGTACTAAAATTTATCCAGGCGAACTTAAAAAAGGTCTTGATTTATTAGCTAAAGGTAAAAAGATAAATTACGAAGGTGCAACTGGAGTAACTTTTACTAGTGTTGGTGAAGCTGAAGGTTCCTTCTTGGAAAAAGAAGTTAAAGGTGGAAAATTTAAAACTAAAAAACAAAGATAATTTTTTTTTTTATATATCGTAAATATAAATATGCCTGAAGCAGAAATATTAGTATTGTCATGTATTGATCTAAGAATTGTAAATAATCTTAAAAAAAATTTAGATAATTTAGGTTATCAAAATAAATATGACTTTGTATCAATAGCAGGAAGTTCTCTTTCTTTAGGAATTGATACAAAGACTTTAAATTCAGAAAATAAAGAAATGATCCAAAGATGGCGAAAAACAATTTTAGATCAAATAGATATTTCTATTGATATTCATAATTTAAAAGAAGTATGGCTAATTGATCATCAAGATTGTGGAGCTTATAAAAAATTATTACCTGAAACTTGTCAAGACAATGAAAAATCAATTCATTATCAACATTTACATAATTCTTTTATATTTCTAAAAGATAGATATCCTAAATTAAAAATAAAAATTATGTATGAATATTTAAATGGAGACTTGCTCTATTTTCATAAAGATAAAGAAATTTTATTGAAAAATGGTGAAATAGATTTCGATATTTATAAAGATAAATATGTAAAATATATAACCAAAAGGCAAAAAAGTCCTTATCATCATGGTGAAGATGGTCTTTTTAGAAATCCTAAAGGAACTCCAGATATGCATGATGATATTACACCATGGTCCTTTTGGAAATTTTATAAAGGAAAAAACAAATTGTTATCAAATGGGTTTCCTCAAAGCCATGTAATATCATCCCAAGAAGCTTTGATTCAATTAAAAGAAATTAATCAAGGGATAACATGGTTGGGTCATGCTACATTTTTAATAAGATTAGAAGGAATAAATATTTTAACAGATCCTATTTTAACAAATAAAAGCGGACCTATAATCTTTGGAGCTAAAAGGTATGCTGAAATGCCTATTGAAATTAAAGATTTACCTAAAATTGATTTAATATTAATTACTCATACACATTATGATCATTTAGATTTACCAACTTTAGAAAAAATAGTTGAAAAAAATAAGGATGTTCATATAATTACTCCCTTGAAAGTAGAATCATATTTAGAGTCTATTAATAATGTAAAAATTAAAGAACTTGATTGGTATAAAAATACTGAATTCGATAAATTTAAAATTACTTTATTACCGGCTATCCATTGGTCGAGAAGATCTGTTTTTGATTTAAATAAATCATTATGGGGAAGTTTCTTGATGGAAATAGGTAATAAAAAAATTCTTTTTTGCTGTGATACAGGATATGATAAATTTTATGAAGAATTAGGAAAAAAATATGGTCCAATCGATTTAATTTTTGTTAATATTGGAGCATATAATTTTGAAGGTATTTTTGAAAAATCTGATTATCATACAAATCCGGAACAAGCAGTTCAAATATGTAGGGATATGAAAAGTAAAAAGATTATCGGAATGCATTGGGGAACTTTCGTTTTATCATTTGAACCTATATTAGAACCTAGAGAAAGATTTTTAAAAGAGGCTAAGAAATATGAAGATATAGAAGCAATAGATTTTAAGATTGGAGAAACCAAAGATATTTCATTAGAATAATTCTTTTATTAAGTCAATTAATTTGTCAGTTTCAATTAATCCAGAATCATGGCCATAATCTGATTCTAGAATTAAATGTTGTATTATATTATCTTGATTTGATTGTTGTATTATATTATCTTGATTTGATTGTTGTATTATGTCAAAATAATTATTGGATTGATCTATATCAAATAACAAATCAGACTTTATAGATACCATATAAATATTTGTATTTAAAGTACCAATAATTTTTGATAAAGATGAATTATATCTTGTAATATCGACTTTACCTAATAGATTAATTAAAAAAATAAAGGCAAATATATCTGTATTATCTTGCTTTTTTTCACCATGATATGTTAACCAGGATTCTATCTTATTACCAGAGGTTATACCATTGTTTATATTATTACCGGAGGTTATACCATTGTTTAAAAAAGCAAATTTTTGATTTATCGTTTTAGGATGTCTACAAAACATCATGTTAATCATCTGAGCATGAACTATAGGATTACTATTAGTTTTAATAATTTGTTTAACTATATAAGAATATCCGATAATCCAATCACTGGCAATAGGACCTGAAGCTATAGGAATAAAATTTATGCATAATTCTGGAGCTAATGCTACCATTTCCCAAGCAATACACCCTCCTAATGAATAACCAATTAAAGAAAATAATTTTTTAATACCTAATTTTTTAAAACCTTCTAAAAACATTCGAGCAATATCCCCTGGATTAAAATCATTATAATTTTCATATATTACATTGTCTGGGCCACTTCCTGGGCCACTTCCTGGGCCACTTCCTGGGCCACTTCCTGGGCCACTTCCTGGGCCACTTCCTGGTATATTAAAGGATAATACCGTATATATGTTAGTGTCAATAGTTTTTTGAGGACCTACTATTTTATTCCATAAATATTTATCTTCTAATAAATTAGAATTAAAATTAATACTAGGAATGATAAAAACAATAGGTGATGATAATAATTTGGGTCCAAAAATATCATAAGATATGTTAACTTTTGGAATAAGAAAAGATGAATCTAATAAAAAATCATGTAAAATAATATTTTTAGACATAAGTATTATTTAACATTAATATAGAAAAAATTATTTTTTAGATCCTTTCTTTTTAGCTGTTGTTTTTTTCTTTTTTGGAGCTGATTTTTTCTTCTTGGGAGCTGATTTTTTCTTTTTGGCAGCTGGTTTTTTCTTTTTGGCAGCTGGTTTTTTCTTCTTTCTTTTTTCTAATTCTTTTTTAATTTCTGTTAATTCGTCTTTTATTGAATCGATTTGTTTTGTTTTTTCTTCTAATTCACTGTCTTTATCTTCTAAATCTTCTTCCAAATCATCTAATTTCTTTCTTAATTTTTTTTGTCTTCTTCTTTCTTCTCTTGCTTGTTCGTCGGGATCAGATAATGGAGATTGATTAGAAGACAATAATATTGTAGGACTATTAATACTTAAAGGACTCATTGGACAGTTGAAAGATTTTTGAATTAATTCAATATCTATATATCTTATTTCTCCGGTCACGGGAACTCCTCCAGAAGTAACGATATAACTTTTATATACAATATCGAAATACCAATCACTTGAACAAAACAAAGGAGAAACATAAACTGTTTTATTTAAACTAGGAATATAAACTGTTTCAAATCTTAATTGATTGTAAACCGGAATAGTGACTTGAGCATATTGTCGCAATCTCATAGCAGTAATTGTTCTGACAGCGGTATTTACATTATTAATTATAGATCTTTCAAATGTTGCTCTATATTGTTGTTCTACCATATAAGGTGTATAACCACCTTTTTGCGTTGGTAAAGTTTTTTCCATTAAAGTTTCATTATTATAATTAATCTTATATTGGATCTTTTTTGAGTTAACCATTAATTATATAATAGATATTTAAAAAAAATTTTTATAAACTATTTAAAAAAATAATATATATATTAATTATAAGTTGAACGGAAGGATCTCTATGATATATCTATGATTAATCTATGAGAATCACTTTGATAACTTGGTTTTTATTGAAGATACAATTAATTTAATTTTTTAAAATATTAAATTAATTTTAAAGTATATAAAGATATATTATCTTATTATATTACTGCTAGTAATAATGTGGTCCGTAAGCTTTTATCGATAATTCGATAATTGACTTTGATTTAACTAAAAAATAAAAAAATTAAAAATGTTATTGATTATTTTATTCAATAACATTTAGTTTATCAACTACATCATTAATTTCTGGATTAGAAAAACATAATTCCATTACTTCTGCTGGAGTTAGGGAATTTTCTTTAAAGGTAGATAATTTAGACAAAGGTATCTTCTTTTCATAAAAAAGTTCTAATAGGTTTTGTGCCATAACTTTACTACATTTGGTAAAATTAACTTTCATATCTATTCTACCCGGTCTAATAAGAGCTTTATCAAGTGTCTTTTCCTTATTGGTAGTCATAATAATTATTCTACCTGGACATTCAATAATTCCATCAATAATATTTAATAGACAGGATAAATTATTCTTATTTTTTTCGGATACTTTTAAAGCTTCCGCCAAAACCATAGAAGTTTTATCCGTAGTTTCTCCATCATTACTTTTAATTTTATGAGTTTTTTCTTGTTCTATAAGATCTCTATCCTTTACAATATCTCCCATTGCATCAATATCTTCTAAAATAAAAATTCTATTTTCTTGTGGTATCATCAGGTCAGCAACTGATTCATCTAACATTAGTTTCTTCAGTTTATCTAAATCAAAATCATTTGAAAGATTTATAGAGATAGCATGTCTCTTAGTTTCTTTCATAATTGCTTTAATTAAACTAGTTTTTCCGCATCCTGGGTCTCCATAAAATAGTAATCCTAGAGTATAAGGAATTCCTCTTGTATTATACCAATCTTTATTATTTAAAAAGAATTGAATTTTAGATAATACTTCCTTTTTCTGATCAAAGAAAATATTTTGATAAGATCTATTAGTGGAGAAAATATATTTTTCATATCTTATTCTATCCTTCTTAGAGTCATAATTACATTCAATAAAGTATTGATTTTTAATAGATTTTTCCATGATATATTTCTCATACTGTTCAGTTATAGTCTGAATAAATTCTTTCAAGTTCTCTAAACTTTTATTATAGGTATAAACATCAAGTTCGAAATTAACAATTGTTTTTTGCGTACCGTCTCTCATTTTTTGATTTTCATCAAAGGTTGAAAAACATACGTAGTAATTATCTGCTATTTTAATTTCCTTATCTTCATCAATTACAAAAAAATTTTCATCTTCATCCATATCTGATTTACTATTATATTTTGTATCTGTAATAAATTTAAGATGTGATAAATGATCATTTGGACATTTATTAATATAATATAAAATTGCCTTAAAGGTATCAGGATATCCATAGTCTTTTTTACAACTAAATGTTATCATTTTCTTTTCTTTATTTGACCTTAGTTTATTGTAAAATTTTGTAATAAATTTAAATATATCATTAAATTTAACTAATGTTATCAGCGTAGTCATAAGTGAGCATAAAGTCATTCCAATTAACATGTCTATTGCAACATTTCCTGTATTAAACATTGTTAATATTTGGTTATTAAGCATAAATTGTAAGCTATTCATAATTATAGAGAAATTGAAATATTAATCAAACCGTGAAAATTAAAATTTCAATTTTTTTGGGGTATTATTAATAACCATTTTGTGTAATATATTAATAACCATTTTGGTAGGAATATTAACCATTTTGGTAGGAATATTAACCATTTTGGTAGGAATATTAACCATTTTGGTAGGAATATTAACCATTTTTGGGGTAATATTAATATTAATAACCATTTTGGGGGTAATAATAACCATTTTTTTAATAAATATAAAGAATTAGATATATGAGAAATAAAGAATTAGATAAAGTATTAAATGAAATTGATGGCATCAAAAGATGGAATCAACTTCAAAATCGAGAATTTTTAATCAAAAAGATATTGGAATTAAATGAGGAGCTTGATTTTATTTCAAAATATCAAGAAATAAATAAAATAGAAATATTAACCCCTTTATTGAAATACTTCTCATTTTATCTTCACCCTAAACCTGTTCATGGAATTCAACAGTTGACTCATCAAATGAAGAGATCTACATTAAAGATTATTATTCCCAAACATAATATAATTAAGGTAATGTTAGAAATATTAAAACATAAAAAATTATATAGAGTTAATTGGGAAGATGGTAATCCTTATCAGGTTAATAAATCTATATATTTTGATAATTCGAAATTTAAATGTTATTCCCATAGAATTCAAAAATTAGATAATAGTTGGGTGTTTAGATTTAGAGAATATGAAGATATAAGAAAAATTTTAATGATGGAATTTAAAAATCATAAAAAATATACAGATTCAATTAAAGAAAGGGATTTTATTTCTTCAAAAGATATTAAAAATATTATTAATGGATCTTTTAAAAAAACTATCATTGATTATGATCTTCTTCAAAAACATAAATTAAAACCTAAGATTCTAACTTCATATAAAAGATTTTATTTTCAAGAGGACGAAAATAGTAATTTGCGAATAACTATGGATTTGGATATAATAGGAAAAAAAGTTATAAAATATAATCAAAATGGAAATTTTATTTTTGACGATGATCAATACTCATTTGAAGATGCTGTAATTGAAATTAAATTTAGAGATTGTAAATTAGAGGAAATAGATTGGTTACAAAAATTAGTAAATAGTGATTTGATAGATAAAGATATATCTAAAGCAAAATACTCTAAATTTATATCTACAATCTGGTATTTTTTTGGACAACAAAATGGATTAATAAAACCAAAATGGCAATAAAAATGGCAATAAAAATGGCAATAAATTGAGAAATTTTTATTTAGTATATTTATAATGGCTAATGAGAATAAAAATAAATTAATTCAAGATAAAATTAATGAATTTTCTTCATTCACAAAAAAGGATATTGATGAATATATCAAAGTAGGAAAACAACTAATTAATTTGTCTATCAACCAAAACTTAGACAAAAATACCTTTTCTTACTATTGTAGAAATTATTGCAATTTCTTAATAAATCATTCTGACTTTAATTACCTGTTAGAGGTACAAAGTAATGTAAATTCAGAAATAATTAAAAATTATTCAGAGTATGATGGTATGATTCCGAGGGTTATAATAATAAATAATATTTTATTAGAATTAATTAAATCTGAATTTCAAATTGATAATTATTCCCAATTAAAAGGGCATTCGTGGATACATTTAGATGCTTATATTGATACTCTAAAAAATATTAAAAATAGAAATAATGAAATATTAAAATTTGGAGATCATAGACACATGAGAATTTGGGTTGATATTAAAGTATTAGAAGATAGAATATCTAAATTATCATTAAATAGTTTAAATACTAAATCTGAAATTGCTTTTTGCGATCTCCTTAGATTTTTTGATTGGATTAGTTATAGGTTATTAGTATTATTAAAAGAAAATAATGACATTAAATTTACTAAAACTGTATCATTTTATGTTAAAAAGTCATCCCGAAATTTAAAAGATCTTTCCAGATTAAATTTAATCAATGAGGCTATTGGAGTTTATCAAAATTATTTGTCTAAACAAAAAGAATTAAAAGATATTCTTCCTAAAGAAGAAACTAAAATTAAAGTAAGCAACCGAACAGAAATTTTTGAAAAGAAGGTAATACCAACTGTATTAGCTGTTGGGACCGTACTAATTTCAGGGGTGATTTATAAAGTTTTATAATGATTTAACTACTCTAAATCCAATATTTAATAATCTGTTCTCCGGAAAAATCCCTTCTCTATATTGAGGATTAATAAAAAATTTACTTGAATTAGAGGACCCTCCTTTAATTATTTTTTTCTTTTGACTAAAATTATTATAGGATATTGATGTATTTAATAAATCCATCTGAAAATTAGAATATGGCAAATAAGAATCTAAACACCATTCCCAGGCATTTCCAATCATATCTGTTAATCCATATAAATTATTCCCCTTTTTATATTCCATCACATTTGATTCATTTATTTTTTCACATTCTATATTACATTTTTTTAAACAAGGTAAATCCGTTCCCCAAGGAAAAGGAGTTTTTCCTCGATTAGTAGCACAAAATTCCCATTCTGACTCTAAAGGTAATCTGCCTCCTACCCATTTGCAAAAAGCATCTGCTTCATACCAACTAATATTAGTTACCGGGAAATTATAAAATAAACCTATATCAATAATAGTATCATAATGATATTTGTACCAGTTTGAATCTTTTTTAAACCAATACTCTGGACAATTTATAATATTTTTTTCCCTCCATTCCCAACCTGGTAATGACCATAACCATTCTTTATAATAACCTCCGTCTTCAATAAATTTAATATACATTCCTTGGGTAATTAGGGTATTGCTAATTTCAAATGATTTTATAAATTTTTTAAAAGAAGGACGTTGATTATCTGGATAAAAATTATAATCTTTAATTTCTTCGTCATTCCCCTGAATAAAATAGCCTCCAATAATTGTTTTAAATAATATTGAGTTAATATTATCTTCTAATAAATTTATTTTTGAAAAAGGAGAAAGTCTATTTCGAGTATGAATATTAGTTTTTAGATTTTTGTAAATCGCAAGCATTATTTCATTCACTCTACTATTAAAATGCATACTATTTGTTATTAAATAAATTTCTTTTTGTGAAACATTATTATTAGGATCATTAATCCATAACATGATTCTATCAATTAAATCTTTATAATAAACAGTTAAAACATTTATATCTTCATAGTTATCATTATTATAAGTATCTTTATTTTTAACATAAGCTTGATCATAAAGATGTGGTAAATTTGTTAAAAATCTTTTTCCTTTATCGCATAAAAAAAGATAACAATTTTTCTCTATAATATAACATAAATTAGCAAATATCCAATATAAAGATGGCATTTCATAATGTTTGGGTTCTTCTTCAAAACCAGATACAAATTGGTAAACCATTTTATCAGCAAATATTTTAGTTTTTCCAGATATAGTACTAATTAATGATATCACTTTTATTTTTTTGATTCGAGATTCTAAATCAATAATTTTACTTTTTAAATCTTCAACGTTTGATTCCATAATATTATAATTACAAAATAATATTTTAGAATCTATTTTACGATTAATGGTAATACAAGTTTTGAGTATTATAATCCATATTAATATTATTATAGTCTGTATATTTAAAATTATTTTTTTCTACATTCCAATCAGGACCATAGCTTGAACTAAGATAATTTTCTACATTTTCAGGAACAAAAAAGTAATTATTTAAAAAATTTACTTGTTTTAACTGAAACGGTCTAAAAATATAATATTCTCCATTTTTAAAATAGCTAAATAATACAAAATTATTATTAAAAGTATCTTTCCAGATTATTCCTATATCAAATTCTATTCTAAAACCATTTATAAATTTATAGAATGTATATTGACCTGGATACTTGACATTTTTAATTTTAATATAATATATTTTTTTTTTATAACCTTCTTTTTTAAAAATTTTCTCTAATTTCGTAAAATCTTCAAACGATGAGGGTAACAAAGTTATGTCTAAATCATCATCATTTCGTAATAAATTACTTTCTCGTTGATAGCCTAATAATGTTCCTCCTGATAAAAATACTTTTAAATTATTTTTTTGAAATTGGTTATATATTTTAACTAGTTGATTTACCGAAATATTGTAAAATTCTTTATTTTTTCCAAAACATAAATCTCTATCATGTCTACAATTATAATATTTCTTGGAAAAAGAAGCATAATTCTTTTTATCTAATTCCAATGATACCTTTTCTAATTTTTTTTTATCTTGAGAATTAATTTTATATTTATTATATTCCCACTCATTATTTAATATACAATTATATTTTGGAATTTCTAGGTCTTCAGCACCGTATTCAAAATTATTCCATTCGCTTAAAACATCTAAATATTTATATGGACATGGAACTGCCATATTATTAAATTTAGCTTTTAAAAACTCACCCTTATCATCTACAATTAATCCTCTATATTTAGCTTTTCCTCCCCAGACTTGAAAGGGATACTTGTCCTTACATTTATTTGGATTAGATTCACAAATTGGATCAAAATATATAGTGTTATTACTTTCGTTAACAAAATAACTGTGAATATCAACATGAATATTACTATCTTTACCATAACATTTTTTTCCAAAATCTATATTAGTATAACATGTAAGTTTGGGAAATCGATTTACTCCAATATTATGATTATGTAAAACACATCCTTTCCACAAATCATTTTTTTTTAATTTTTCTTTAATTATATTTTGTATTCTTTTCCAATCGGCTTCATCTTTTATTCTTACCATAATATCTATATCTGTATCTGTAACTAATATTCCATCTTCTATTTTTCCAAAATTTCCTCCCCATCTTAACATTCCTATTAATGTTCCTTCTCCAACCCACCATTCTAAACCCATCTCATAAAATAGTTGAAATATTTCCTCTGCTAATTGATTATATACTTTAATTCTTAAATCATTGCTAGTAATATTTTCCATATTCTCTTGGCCCTTACATTTATAATTACTAATTAACAAATATATTAAAAAAATTAATAAAATAAATTTACCTAAATCCATATATATTAGGTAAATAAATTTTTTATTTTTATAAATTAATTATTAAGTTAGGTAAGATCATTCATTTTATTTAAATCATTACTAAATAACGATTTAATTTCAGATATACTTTTCTCACCTAATCCAATTTTTTTAATTCTTAAATTAACAGTATTATTTTGAACTTCTCTTTCTCCTACAACAAGAATGTAGTTAAATTTAAATTTTTCAGCATTTCTTATTTTTTTATTTAAGGTATTATTACTATCATCTATTTCAACACGATATTCTTTTAATTGGCTTTTAATATTTAAACAGTAGTCTAAAAAATTGTTGGAAACGGGAATAATGCAAATTTGTCTAGGAGATAACCAAAATGGCAGTTTACCATTTGTATGTTCTAATAATATTGCCATAAATCTTTCTACGGAACCTAAAATAGCTCTATGAATTAGTACTGGTCTTGATAATCCCTGTTCATCACTATATTTTAAATCAAACCTTTCAGGTAAATTAAAATCTAATTGTAGAGTACCACATTGATGTGTTCTTTTTAAAGAATCTTTAATGTGAATATCTATTTTTGGACCATAAAATGCTCCATCGCCAGGATTAATTTTCCAGTGTTTTAATTTTTTAATTTGATTTTCTAAAATTGCTTCAGCTTTATTCCAGTTTTCTAAATTACCTATATATTCTTTGGGTCTAGTAGATAATTCTGCTGTAAATTTAAATCCAAAATGAATATATACACCTTGTAAAAAAGAAAGATTATCAGCAATTTCTTTATCAACCTGATCTAAACTACAAAATATATGTGCATCATCTTGTTGGAATCTTCTAACACGTGTTAACCCTCTCAATGATCCAGATAATTCATTTCTATGCAAAACCCCAAAATCTGCCCATCTAATAGGCAAATCTCTATAAGATACTGTAATATGTTTGAACATTTGACAATGACCAGGGCAATTCATAGGTTTTAGACTAAATTCATCTTCATCTGTTTCAGTGTCAATACTTTTTTTATTAATCAAGAACATATTTTCTTTATATTTATCCCAATGACCTGATATTTCCCATAATTTTTTATTGTACAAATTTGGAGTTATAATCTCTTGATAGCCTAATTTCTTATAATGCACCCTTAAAAATTCAACTAAATTGTTATAAATGGTCGCACCATTTGGTAAGAAAAAACAACTACCTGGACTAATTTCATCAAAAAAAAATAGGTTTAACTCCGTACCTATTTCTTGATGAGTTTTTATATTTGACATTATATTATATGTAGAATTTCTTTTTTTATTTTTATATAATTTTAATTAGTTTGAAATAATTTTAGGTCTATTTTATTAAGTTAAAAAAAAAAAAATATAATTCAATAAATATGGTTAAACAAAATAAATATTTAATCAATTATAAAGATTTATTTGGATCTGCTTTAGCATGTAGTTCTAATTTCACAGATTATTTTATACCTGACGATATTTTTCACGATACTAAGTTAATAATAAAATCTAATAAATTTGAGTTTGATGATCAGATTAATCAAATATTTGAAGCATTAAACATCGAAATTATGAATTTAAATTTTATGGTTTTTGCTCAAGACATATTTATATTTTACATTGGTAAAGATCGTCCTGAATGTAATTTATTAAGAATAATTCTTAATACAGAATATGAATTACCTTTATTATATCACTTTGATCATCGTGATAGATCTAAAATATTACAACAATTGGAAGAAAAAATACCAAATTTAGTAATAAATCGTTTAGCATTGACTCCTACAATAAGCACTTTTGACAAAGGAGGGAATTTTTTAGGGATCCCATTATCTCATACTTATATTAAAATTTATCCAAAAGAAGCTATGATGTGTGAAATGTTTCCTGATAAATGTTTTGTACTATTATCCTATAGTCAAATAGAAGGTCATGTTGATGAAATATTGTGTTTCATGCCTTATGGAATAGATAAATTTAAGCTTTGGTTTTATCAGCCGATAAATACTGAAGGATTACCTCCTGAGGTTAAAACATTAATTAACAAAAATTATGAATATAACAAATTAAAATTGGAAGCAAAATTTGGTGCAGAAAATATAATTTATTTTCCAGTAGAGTTTTTAGAATCAGGTCATATTAAATCTCCTCCATTATTTAATAGATTATCTATTAAAAAAGAAAAAACATATACCTTTGTATTCCCAGATCAGTCTGCTGAAATAAAAGAATTAATTAATACACAAATTGCCATAATAAAAACCAATTTATCAGATTATACAATAAATATTAATTATATTAATACTACAACTAGTCATAATATGACAGGTTTTGGAGATACTATAGGAGGAAATTTACACTGTATAGTCAAACAAGTTATGAACTCTTACCCTGTATAGTCAAACAAGTTATGAACGCTTACCCTGTATAGTCAAACAAGTTATGAACTCTTACCCTGTATAGTCAAACAAGTTATGAACTCTTACCCTGTATAGTCAAACAAGTTATGAACTCTTAATTTTATTTATCTATAGAATATTGTCAAAATGCAACTAAAGATGCTAATTATAATGCAAAGGTTAATAAAATAAATAATATTAAATTTACAAATGGTAAAGTAGAAAATTTAATAAATTATACTGAGAAAGAATGTATCATTATAGCTAATTCGCCTCGATATCCTTTTATCATGATTTTTATGGTACTAAAGATTTAGATCCTCAAATCATATTAAAATCCCAATTTCCATTAGTTAAACAAAAGTATGAGCGTAGATTTAAAAGATTGTATGAAATATTAACAAATGGCTCAAAAGTGAAGTTTATAGGTTTACAAGCTACAAATATTGTCGATAAAGAACATGTGTTGAGTTTTTTAAATTTTTTCAAAAATGTTAAATTAGTATATTTTAGTGCTAAAGAAATTATTGAATTAGATCATCCTAATTTTTATTGTTATAAAATTGAGAAATCAAAAGATTGGAAATATGATAATCTTGAATGGAATTCAATTTTATCGGTAGATAATTAAATACCCTCTTTATGCTTGTAGATTTTATTGATGGATAAATTTATAAGTAATAAAAATAATTTTATTTAAATACTTTAATAATGATTACACAATTTTATTTTTTATTAATAATTGGTATTTTAGCGGCATCATTTCAAGATTTTTATGTGCGAAAAACTGTAAAGTATATTGATTATAAACTTTTCTACTTATGGAGAATGTTAATAACTAGCATTTGTTTAGGTGCAATTTTATATTTTTTTGACAGTAGTAATGTTTTTAAATATTTATATGTATGGAATATAAATAATTATTTTTGGGCATTTATTACTATTTTAACGGTATTTATTTTTATTTTAACAAGATATTTTTTATTAGAAAATTATGAAACTTCATATATTATTCCTATAATTTCAAGCTCCTCAATAATATTATCTTTAATTATTGGTTACTTTATATTAAATGAAAAAATAGATAAATATAAAATTATAGGTTCCACATTTTTATTACCAGGTATATTTATTTTTAGTGGTAGTAAATAAATACCTATTAAAAAAAAAAATAAATTAGTAAATAAAAATGTTATTTTTATTTGCTTTATTAATTCAAATTATAACTGCTACCATAGAACCTATGTTATACCAATTAATGATCGTTAATACCAAATCAGTATATTGGTACTTTTATCAATCTACAGTAACTATATTTTTTGTTTATCTTTATAATTATTTATCTTTTAAAAAAAATAAAAAAAGAAATAACTGGGAACAAGGACGCATACCTCTTCTAGTTGCGACATTTTTAACGATTGTCTTAACTTTATCTATAATGCAACTAACCTCATTATACGAAGTCACACGATTTTATCCAATTATGTGTACTTCTGTGATTTTTCTAATATTTATTTGGGGATATTTTCTTTTTGGTGAAAAGTTTGATAAGAATAAATTATATGGGGGAATTTTGCTTTTAATTGGAACATATATTTTTAATAAATCACCTATTTTATAAAATAATATTAAGAAGGTGCAAGACCTTCCATTGGAACAATTTCAGAATAATCTGTAATCATCTCGTCTAAATTTTTTCCTGGAGCCACTAATGGTAAGCATGTATCAGGTTCAATATTAAAGTCAACTAATATTGGTTGATTTGTTTCAAACATTAATTCAATAGTCGTATCAACATCATCAGAATTGTTACAATCAATAGCTTGCATACCATATGATTCTGCTAATTTAACAAAATCTGGATTAACATTATCAGTAGCGATAAATCTTTCTTCAAAGAATAATTTTTGCCAGACATATACCATTTGCTGTCTTTTGTCATTAAAAATTACTATTTTAATTGGTAAATTATTTTGAACTACTGTACCTAAATCATTTAACGTCATATTAAAAGATCCATCTCCATCAAATACCACTACTTTTTTTGAAGGATTAGCTACTTGTGCTCCAATTGCAAAAGGTAATCCCACGCCCATAGTACCAGAAGATCCGGATGTTAAAATGGATTTAGGCCTAGACCACCTGTAAAATTGTGCCGCCATCATTTGATGATTTCCAACTCCAGTAGTTATAATCATATCTTGATTAATTTTATTCTTTTGAACATAGTTATATATTTTTTTAATAACCTCTTGAGTTTTGGGTTTTCCATTTTCACTAGGATGATAGTAAAATGGAAATTTAAGTTTCCATTCATTAATTTGTTTATGCCAATTTTGGTAATTATCCTTTTTGTAATCTTGTTTATTCATTATTTGTAAAAAATCTTTAGCATGAGCTTGTATAGATATATCGGGTTTGACAATTTTTTTTACTTTACTTATTTGATTAGTGCTATTGTCTACATGAACTAGCCCTCCTTTTTTTTCTTTAAATGCTTGATGAGCTGAAACGGCATGACCATTTAGATTACCTGTAATTCTATCATCTAATCTAGATCCAATTGCAATGATTAAATCAGCATTTTGAACTGCATAATTAGCATAAACTGAACCATGCATTCCTAACATATGTAAACTTTTTGTATCTCTTTCATCATAAGATCCCATTGCATGAAGTGTAGTTGTAATGGGGATATTTGTATTTTTAACAAAAGTTCTTAAATCTTCAGCACAGTCATTACAACCTTGGCCGGCAATTATAACCGGTTTTTTTGCAATCTGTATTAAATTATGTAACTTATGTGAATTAAATTTTGGATTAACTTTTGTTTTAAATTTACCTCTTCCAAAATAGCAATTTGTATTTTCTTCATTATTATATTCGTTCATCATAATATCTTTTGGTAAATCAATATGCACAGGGCCTTTTCTTTGAGCATGCATTATTTCCCAAGCTTTGTCAATTACTTCTTCTAATTTATCTCCTTTTTTAACTTGATAGCTCCATTTAGTACAAGCTTTTGTAATTTCTACAGCGGGACATTCTTGAAAGGCATCGGTACCTATAGCATTAGTAGGGACTTGACCTGTTAAAGCCAAAAACGGGATACCATCACTTAGAGCATCATGTAAAGGAGTAACCAAATTAGTTACACCTGGACCAGATGTTGTAACCGTTAATCCAGTTTTCCCCGATGATTTAGTATACCCACTAGCAGAATGACCTGAACATTGTTCATCTCTATTCATGATAAATTTTATATCTGAAAAATTAAAAGCATCTAATAAGGGTAAAACAGCTCCACCTGAATATCCAAAGGCTACTTTAAAATCATATTTCTCAAGTGCTCTTATAATTGATCTCGCTCCATTCATATTAGGTGATAGACTTGAATTATATCTTTTGAAATTAATCATTCTATTAATTCCATCGTATCTTAATTTATTGAAAATAATGGTTCTTGAAATCATATATTAATTTATAATATGGAAAAAATTATATTAAAATTATAATTATCAATTTTTTAAATTAAATTTTGTTTTAATTTAAAGCATAATATATGTTGTAATAAATAAATGGGTTCTAAACAAAGCCGAGTTAGAAATAATAGTGACAATAGAAATGCGGATCCAGAAGGTAGGCCTCATTATCCTAGTTACTATGGTCACAGTAGGATGATAAGTCCTTATCATTATCAAAGATTTACACCTTCACAACAACAATTTTTACATGATTATGAAAGAGAGATGTTTAGAAATTCTAGACCTCAAGAAGTAACAGAAAAACCTAAGAAAAAAAAACAAAAAAGTTTAAGGAAATATTTAAAAATAAAACTAACCGAAGAAGAATTATTAGATCAACCTGAATGTCCAATTTGTTTTGAAGAATTCGATAAGCATTCTGAAGTATATCTTATTCCCTGTTGTCATTTTTATCACACTCATTGTTTGCAAGATTGGTTCGGTAAACAAAATGTATGCCCTCATTGCAGACTGGAATTAGGAAATCATAAAGAAGAAGATATTTATAAAGCATTAGATACTAGACAACAAAAAATAGAATTTATCAAAAAACAAAAAGATATAATTCCCAAGGATAAAGATATAATCCCAAAGGATAAAGATATAATCCCAAAGGATAAAGATCTAATCCCCAAGGATAAAGATATAATCCCAAAGGATAAAGATCTAATCCCCAAGGATAAAGATATAATCCCAAAGGATAAAGATATAATCCCAAAGGATAAAGATCTAATCCCCAAGGATAAAGATATAATCCCCAAGGATAAAGATATAATTCCCAAGGATAAAGATCTAATCCCCAAGGATAAAGATATAATCCCCAGAGATAACAATAATAATGAAATGATTATCCAAAAAAATCCATTTGATGATAAGGATAGTATTGAATTTTTAAATCCCATGCATGAGTTTGAAAATTATCTTATTTTTACTGAATCTTCCGATTCTGATATTGATGTAGAAGTAATTGATTCTGAAGAAGAAATAGATAGTAATTGATTCTGAAGAAGAAATAGATAGTAATTGATTCTGAAGAAGAAATAGATAGTAATTGATTCTGAAGAAGAAATAGATAGTTAAAGAATTAATAATATTAAATTAAATATAAAATGATAATCGATAAAACAATAAGACTAGTAGTCTTTGATATGGCAGGAACAGTTATAAATGAAGGGGGTATAGTTTATGATTCAATTCATAAAGCTTTACAATTATGCGGATTAAAAGTACAAAGAGAAGAAATTAACAATTGGCATGGAATTTATAAAAAACAAGTGATTGAGCATTTTGTTAAGAGAGAGGGAATTTCAGAAGAAGAAAAAAAAGTAGAAGAAGTTAATGATAAATTGAATAGTTTACTAAAAGAACAATATTTTAGTGAGGACTCTTCTATAAGTTTAATTAAACCCAATGTTTTAGAATATTTCTCTTATTTAAGAAGTAATAATATTAAAATTGCCCTTAATACAGGTTATCCTAAAGATTTGCAAGAATTATTAATAGATAGATTTGATTTAAAAGATCATATTGACGAATATATTTCCAGCGATGAGGTGAGTCAAGGCAGACCTTATCCTTTCATGATTCATAATCTTATGCATAAATTAAATATACAAAGTGTAAAAGAAGTTATCAAAGTAGGGGATTCATTAATGGATATAAAAGAAGGAAAAAACGCCGGCTGTAATAAGTCTATCGGAGTTTTATCAGGAGCTTCCTGTAGAAAGGATTTACAGGATATCGGGGCTGATGATATAATAGAAGATATAACTCAATTACAAATTTAATTAAGATTATAGAGTATCAAATGATTCTTTAGGCATTTCATATCTCATTTCAGCTATAACTCCATTATAATCATTAATAAAATTTTTGCATTCTTGATTATTACTTGAAAGTACATGATATTCAATAGAATCAGTATCCATACTTTTAATAGTTTCATAAATAGGGGAATTTACATGAATAATAATTGTTTTTAATAAATAATTTTCTAGGAATTTAATAATTCTTTGATTGTTAAATAATAATAAATGTTCATATTGATGTAAATTACCTAAATATTCATTTAATTTTTTAATTACATCTGCTTCTTCTTTCTCTTTATAAACATCTAATGCTTGTTCTTTTATATTTTGAATCTTGTCTGGTTTAAAAGATACAATTTTTAAGTCCTCAATTATTGAGCCCTTATTATTTTTGAAAAAAGTATTTTTAAAATTACCATTTCCTCCCAAAATATATTGACCCTTAAATTTACTATTTATTGCTGAAACAATTAAAGATTCATCTAATTTTGAAATTGTTTCGATGAGTCTGGTTTTATTAGTATTGATATGATATAAATAAGCTTTTTTATTATCTAAAAGTAAAAGATTATTGAATTCAAAATTAGTTAACATATCTATTATGTAGTCAGTTTCAAAAAAATCACCAGAATTAAAATATATGTTATCTTCAAATTCTTGTCTTACAATTTTCAATACATTTTTTTCTAATTGAAATTTATTAAATTCTTCATTTACTAAGTATAATATACCTTTATTTTTAAAATTATTATCGGGGTAATTATTAAAATCTTCTTTAATTTGGTAAATTTTATCTAAAGCTCTTTGCTTTTTATAATTATCTTTCATTCCATTAATTATTTTAATCTTATGGTCTAAGAATTTATTAATTTCTTCATCTGATTGATTGTATAATAGAAAGGTGATAAATGTATTTAATTTTCCGGTAATTTTGGAAAATAATTTTAGTTCTTTAACGAAATTATCCATATTTCTATTAAATATACTTTTCTTTAAAACAAATTAAAAATAAATCAATTTTAATTACAACATTTAAAAAATCTCTTCTTTTGTATTAGTTTTATATTGTTATTAATACGTAAAGTGTCATATTTTTTACAATTTTCAAAGGTTCTATTAGCAATAAAATTAAACATTTCATCTACATAATTAGCTGTTTTAGCACTGCATTCTTTGTAAGAAATATTTTTTTTTTGAGCAAATTCTAAAGCTTCTATATATGATACTTGTCGTCTTTTGTCCAAATCCGTTTTATTACCTATTAAAAAAATAATTGGATTAATAGTAGCATTTTCATCAATTTCTTTAAACCATTTTTCTAATCCTAAAAAAGAATCTCTATTTGTTATATCAAAAACAATTAAGATGGCATGAGCACCTCTATAATATGATCTAGTGATAGCTCTAAATTTTTCTTGACCGGCTGTATCCCAAATTTGTAATTTAGCGATTCTACTATCTAAATTTTCCATTTTCATTCTAAAATCAACACCAATAGTTGTTTCATGACTATTAGATATTTCTTTATCTAAATAGCTATTTACTATTGAGGATTTGCCAACACTTGTTTCACCAATTAAGATTATTTTGAAAAGGAAATCATAATCGTCCATATTTATATATTTAGATAAAATAATTCATAATTTAAAAATATTAAAAATTATTAATTATTTAATTTAGAAAGCAAAAGTAAGATTTACTTCATACCCTTCTAAATCAGTTGCAGAACTCCCGTTGCTATCTTCATTCTCATACCCAATATTAAGTGTCGCTCCACCCATATTATAAGCAACGCCGTATGATTCCCAATCTTGATCATTATTGGTTCTACTAGTATCAGCTGCAGCATATGATACTGAAAGATCAGGGTTTACGGCATAAGAAATTCCATACGCTTCGATATCTCCTGTACTATCATCTCCTGTATCAGCAGCCATATATCCTACAGTAATAGCACCCATTGCATACGTCGCTCCATACATCCATTCATCCCCAGCAGTTTGTGCATCTGCATTTGTAGCATACCCTACGGCCACCGTTAGGCCGTCAACACCTGTAAAGATACCTCCCATCGATACAGAATGTTGACCAGAATTATTAGCATCGATAGTATTAGTAGTTATTCCCGCTACATATCCTTTATTTTTAGGAGTATACATTAATCCTACATTACCTGTATTAGAATGTGCACCTGAAATCTGTGAGGTACCTAAACCATTTAAAACCCTTTCTTGTGTTCCTGATGTTGCACTACCATTGAATGCAGTATCTACAGCATCAATAGTTTGCCCAATCATGGGCTTTATACCTCCAAATGTTAGTGTCAAGTCGCCCGATGCAATACTCACACTATTACTTGTACTATCAGCACCGCTCTCATCTAGAACATATAAAGTTGAAATCGTCATTCCATTATCTAATTCTCCTGATCCAGAAAAGGTTACAGCATTTCCCATTGTCAAAGATGATTTATTATTACTGTAGTCCAAACCGGATGAAACGTATTCGACAGAAGCTGTTCCAGATACGCTCAATTCAGCTCTTTTTTTAAATTCATTTATTATATTCTTTATTGTCATATTATATTATTAAAAATTAAAATTATTAAAATTTTTTATTGTAGAGATATTTGTCGCCCATAATAATTATAATCGATAAAGGAAATATGATAAAAATTATTAATTAATTAAATATGATAAAAATTATTAATTAATTAAATATGATAAAAATTATTAATTAATTAAATATGATAAAAATTATTAATTAATTAAATATGATTAAAATTATTAATTAATTAAATATGATTAAAATTATTAATTAATTAAATATGATTAAAATTATTAATTAATTAAATATGATAAAAATTATTAATTAATTAATTATTTAATTATTGAAAACTTTTATTTTAGAAAGCAACGTTAAAAGTAACTTTGACATCATTACTATTGATATCATTATCATTATAAATGTCACCATTAGTATGTTGGGCATCCAATCTCAAGCCGTCAGCTACTACATAGCTTAAACTATAAGCATTATTGTCTCTTTTTCTTTCAGTACCAGATACTTTAGTTTCCCCCTGAGAGTAAGTAAATGTAGCACCTTTACCTTGGATTTCAGTATCCATTTTAACTGAAACAGTTGTATTTTCATTTGCATTTGAAGCTGTATTTCCTGCATCCACTTGAACAACTTTTGCAGAAACTGATCCATTAGCTGTTTCATAATCTGATAGTTCAACACTTGCACCTGTAACGGTATGAGGACCTGCAGAATTATCGAATCTAATTTCACCATAAGATGCTGATATAGTTCCATTTTCTAATGGATAATCTATTTTAGCATACATCCCTTGTGTATTTGTTTTATTAGCTGGAAGTGAAATAGCGTTAGCATCTTGGGGTTTTTGGAATAAACCTTCTGAAACAGATGCATAAACTGAACTACCTAATATCTCAGTTGAGAAACTTAGTCTGGTACCGATACCCATTCCAGCATTAAATTCCTGTATAGCAATACCGTTAGAATCTGAAGCAGCTACACCGTCAGCAAAAAGAGCACCCGGGGTTACAGTGCTAGCATCGTTATCAAGTGTCTCATATGTCATATTTTTATACATTTTATTTCTTACATCATGTGTATTAATATTTCCTACTGTAAACTCCATCTTGCCATAATTGCTTAAAAAACTATCTGCTGATGGGGTAAATCTCATAACTGTTTCATCTGCATTGACTAAGTCAAAAGAGCCTGTAACATCACCGTATTCTGTTGAAGTGTCAGCATTAAGATAAAGTTCTGCACCAGAACTCCAATTTAGATCTCCATTACGAGTTACTGCGGTGACGGCTGTAGGTGCAACACCTCCAGTAATGGCTGTATTTCCATCAGAAGTATGTGTTCCCTTATGAGAACCGAATCTAAGTGATCCTTCCCCAGATACATTTGTATTCATTTGTCTTGATTTATTTTCACTTGTCATTTTATATATTAAACTTTAAATTAATAATATTTTTCTTATGTGTGGATAAATATCACCCATTATTTTTTTGTTTTTTTCGATAAGTAACCGATTATTTAATATTTAATATTTTTTTTAATTCAATAATTAAATACCATTCATCTTTTGTCATTTCATCTCTATAAAACTCTTTTAAACAATCAATTGATTCCCTAGTAATGTTACTATATAATGTTTCAGTATCGGTAATTTGTCTGCCGAAAGTTACCGAATTATCTTCAGTTTCTATCTTGATGCAAACTTCTTCGCCCATTTTACCAATTTCTATTTTTTTATGATCTCTTTCGATTGATGTAACTCTTCCTAAAACTATATCTTTATTAGGAACTATTAAAGGAGTTCCAATTCTTAAATTTCCAGATATTATCCTAACACCGAAAACAAATGGATTTTTATTATTAAATATAAATTTTTTGCCTAAGATTTCTACTACACATGGAAATATAGCCTGATCTTTTTGTACTTCCTTTTTCTTATTCTTTATTGTTTGGCTAAATTTCTTATAACCATCAACAATATTATATACAATTTCTCCAGGTATAATTTTAAGACCTTGTTTATTTGCTAGTAATTCCATTTCTTTACTAATTTTTATATTAAAAGCCAGAATTACAGCATATTGTGGATAATTAGTAGTTAAATTTGTAGAGGCTTTGGTAATATCCTTTTTATGTAAAGGACCAATACTAACACCTTTAATAGGTATTTTTTCATCATTAAGTAATGATACAAAAGCTTCTAATGATCCTAAGGTTGAAGTTTTAACAAAAACACCATGTTCTTGACATTTAATTTTATTTAATGTATTTTCAATTTGAGAATCTACTTCATCCTTTTTACTATTTATCGTCTCCGAATTATCTGTAGAATCTATTCTTGCCAAACATGTCCCTGCTACAACATTTTCTAAATCATTAGCTACTATTTTAATCCCCATTGAAGCTTTAATTTCTTTGTGATGAATATATTGATCTTTAACCCTCATTTCTTTTAATGGTTGTGGAGTCAGTAAAGCCCTAATATTTGTTACTACAGGGCCATTTGTTGTGGCTACAATTATTCTGTCTCCTTCCTTTAAAATACCATTTGATAGTACTACATCTACGGTTGTACCTAAACCTTCTTCAGTTTTAACTTCCATTATTGAGCATTCTAATTCTGAAATTACTGTAAGTTTTCTACTCATCCATTTTTGGGTCAAAAATACCATTAAAGCCAATAGATCAGGTATACCTTCACCAGTAATAGCAGAAACTGGTACTAAGGAATATGTTTTTTTCATTTGATGATTTTTAAAACATATTTCTGTATTTAACCCTTGAGCAGACAGTTCGCCTTTAATTCCTTTAATTCTATCTTCTAATTCATCAACACTAGTTTTATCCTGTACTTTAATTGACTCTCTTAAAGATATATCTTTAGTATCACCTGGTGGTTTCCATTGGTAAATTCTATCAATCTTATTTAATGCAATTACAAAAGGTATCTTCTTTTCTTTCAAAATATTTATTGACTCAATAGTTTGTTTTTCTAAACCATGCATGATATCAATTACTAAAACTGCAATATCACATAAGGAACTACCTCTATGTCTTAGATTTGAAAACGATTCGTGACCAGGAGTATCTATAATTAATAATCCTGGAATATTATATTCAAAATCCATTTTACCCGATAATTCTTGTGTTTTTTGTCTAATATTTTCGATTGGGAAATATGAAGCACCAATTTGTTGCGTAATCCCCCCTACTTCTTTATCTTGAATATTAGTTCTTCTGATTCTGTCAAGCAATTTAGTCTTTCCAGTATCAACATGACCTAAAACACAACAAATAGGACTCCTCAAGTTTTTATCTATATTTATTTTTGTTTCAGTAATATCTTCTGTTTTATTAACTTCAACTTTCGGTTTTGAAATAGATGTTGTAGTATATAAAGGTAATCTAGCTCTTGCCTGTGCTAATTTTTTTCTCTGATTTTTTGTCATATATTTTCCTTCCTTTTTCAACTGTTCCTTTTTTAATCTTTCGTTTTCTTGTTTTTGTTTTTTCTCTTCTTCTTCCAATTCAAGTTGTTTTTGATATTCTACTTCCCTTTGTCTTTCCTCCTCTTCTTCCAATCTTATTCTTTCTTCCTCTTGAGCTTTTAGTTCTTGCTGTTTTTTAATCATTTTAAGCATAGCCGGATTAGCTCCTGGTTTTTTCTTATTATTAGATTTATTCTTTTTAGAAGGCATCTTTTTTAATTAAAACTAGGTATATTTGTTCTATTTAAGTATTCTTTTTTCATTATTTTTCACCCATATCTATTTTTAATATATTATAATAAATAGAAGATGGTAAAATTAAAAAATATATTTTCACGGTCTAAATCAGATCAACGGTTAAATAATATAGAAACAATATCTACAGATGAGGATTTTACTAAAATAATTAAATCTGATAAATTATTTTTTATTTATTTCAATAGACATGATTGTAAAAATTGTTTAAAAACAAATAAAATAATTAATGAAGTAATAAATTATTTTAATGAGAAAGATATACTATTTTTATCCTTAACACCTGATTTAAAATCTAATTTAAAAATTTATAAAAAATATAATATTCGATATACTCCTAGATTTATGATTTGCAAGGGCAATGAAATACTTGAAAAAGAATCAGAAATAATTAATAATATGCATATTATCGAGTTGTTAGAAAAATTTCAAAAAAAAATATAAATAATTTTCTCACCCACTAATCTAAGAAAATCTCTATAATTATATTAATGAACGTTGAGCAAGATCTAACAATTTTTACAAGTCAATTTGACAATACAAATGATTATAAATATTATGATAAAATAAAGGGATTCGATACATTTCTTAGAAAAGGATTTCATAATATGAATATGTACAAAATTTATCGAGAAATGCCTTGTAATAGTAAAAAATGTCTTAATTATATCTCTAGTAGTAAAATTAGAGAGGATATTTCTAAAGGTAGTATGACGTGTAAAGTTATTAAAAAAATAAATGACAAATCATGGTATGAAATAATAAAAATTAATGCTGGTGATTCACTGTTTTTTGATAATTTATATTCAGTGGAGTTAATTCAAAAAAAAGATAATATGTTATTTTCTTATTCCAAAGATCCACCTGGTTCTAAATTTGATGAATCATTAGAAAAAAGGGAAAATTTATTTACAGGAATTAAGTGTGATAGTATAGATGAAAATAATTGTTTACTTACAATTATTCTTTCTTTTGGTGAGTTTGAAATTAGTCAAAAGACAATTCTAAAGGCTATGATAGATCATTTTGAATTATTTAGAGAAGCCCTCAAAATATAATATTTTATTTTTAAATCATTTTTTAATTATAATTAAATGATTTAAACATATACTTAATTTAATATTCTCATAAAGACAACGTGTCCGAGTGGTTAAGGAGATGGACTGCTAATCCATTGGGCTCTGCCCGCGCAGGTTCGAATCCTGCCGTTGTCGAATTGTTTTATTAATAAAAAAATTGAAATTTAATTTATTTACAGCAAGCTTAAATTTCATATTAGTAAATACAAATGTTTACTAATATGAAAATAATTGTAATAACAAGCATTCTTTCATTGCTTACCCCAATCAACGCCTTCTTTTTTACAAGTGTTCCTGAAGGATATGTAGGAATTTACTATAGGATGGGAGGTAGTCTTATGGAAACTACATCTGATCCTGGTTTTTATTTAAAATACCCATGGCCGGTAACATCTGGAAGTGAAATTGAGATTAGACCACAAACCGATACATTGGATAACGTTAAATGCGGAGCCTCTGATGGGACTCAACTATATTTTGAAACAGTCGATGTTGGTAATCATCTAATTCCAAGTAAGGTTCATAGCACGGTTAAGAGATTTGGAGAAGGTTATGATACATACCTAATAAAAGATAAAGTCAGACATCAGATTAATGTAATTTGTTCTAGTATGACATCTCAGGAAATTGCTATCGATAAATTTGATACTCTAGATGATTCTCTAAAAGCATTTCTTCAAGAAGAAAATGAAAAAGAAAACAGTGGTGTAGTTGTGGATTTCGTTAGGCTATCAAAACCAGTTCTCCCACTTGACCTTCAAAGGAATTATGACAGGATTGCAAATGAAAAAACCGCTCTTAAGGTTGCCAAAGAAGAAAATCTTAAGATTGAACAGGAACAAAAGAATAAAATTCTTATTGTTGAAAAAACAGCAGAAGCAGAGAGAGTTAAAGCAGAAAAAGAAAATGAAATTGCACTCCAAAAGGCAATAAATGCTGAAGAAGTAGCTACAATTCAGAATAGAATCCTAAAGGATAGGGAAGAAGCAAAAGCAAATGCTATTCTTTTCACAAAACAGAAGGAAGCTGCTGGTAATAGTGTATTGCTAACTCATAATTATGTTGAACTTGAAAGAGCTAGAGCATTGGCATCTAATGCAAAGCATTATTTTGGAGATGTACCAAATGCTCTTTTCCTCAAAGATACCGAAGATAGATTTACACCTCCTGAGTCAGCGTATCATACAAGTCAAGATCTATAAATATTATTCATCATCATCTTTATTATTTTTTTTATATCTTTGATAAGTTTTTTTAATTAAATATAAGCTAGGACAAAATAATGCTAATTTTTTGTCTTTATCTTCTTGAGATAATCTGGAATTTACCATTTGAGAGCCAATATAAAATCCGTATAAAATATTTAATACAATTAAACCCAAATATATATAAAAAGATGAATTAATAGATTCAGGTGAAAATATAACATCTTTGAAACCTGCATACATATTCTTTTTACCAAGCATATTAAAAATGAAATAAAAAAGTTCAATTAAAGGAAAAATACTTCTTAAAATGTAATAATAAATACCTCTAACTAAATATTTTTTAGAAAAATATCCTAAATATATTATCGCAGGAAAAGTGGAAAAACATAAAATTAAATAGGTCAATAAATTCATTTGATTCAAATTATAATTTTTTAAATTTAATAAATTTATTAAACTCAATATTACATCTCTACTAAAATAATAAATTAGTAGAAATTTTAATTTACTTATTTCAATTGTCATTTTAATTATATTTTCTTTATTATTTTTTAATATTAGTGTATTTTAACCCTCACTAAAACAACTATTATTTATACTAGTTTAAATGGGAAAATTAGATTATAATGACATTCCTTCAACGTCTAAATTAAGAAATATTTTAACTAGAAATAATAAAATAAATCATAAAATTGAATTGGAATTATATCTAGATATATATAATGGACTTAATTGCCTTAATGAATTTAAAATTCATAAATTAATTGAAATATTAGGCAACAAACCAGATTTATTATTAACTAATTTAGAAAAAATAATCCCGGTACTTGAAATTGATAAATCAAATAATACTACAAGTTATTATAATAAAAAAAATAACAAAATATATCATTGTTTAAAATTTATCAAAAAGGGGAGTTTTCATCAAATTTATGAAATAAAAGAAGAATCATCTGAGGAATTGTTAGTTTTAAGAAAACAAGTTAAAGGTAATAAAAAAATTCTAATAGAGTGTTTTATGGATTCTTTGATTCATATGATTTTGTCAATTTATCAGGGTAAAATTTTAATTGATAATAATTCCTATCGTGGAAAATATATTATTCCCAAAATTTATGGTTTATACCTAAATTCTAAGAAAAATAAAATAATAAGTATTTTAGATGAATTTCCAGGATCTGTTAAAGAACTCATTTATGATGAAACTTTATCTAGCTATCAAAAATTTAAAATTATAATAAATTGTATTTATCAAATTGCAACATACTTACAAGACTTTCAAAAAATATTTAAATTTATGCATAACGATTTGAAGATAAATAATATATTTTATAAAAAAGAAAGTTTTGCTAATTTAGATGATAACTATAATTTTTTTTTAGCTGATTTTGGGTTTTCTAGAATAGAATTTTGGGATTTAATAAATAATAAAAAAATTATTTATTGCGCAGCTGATAAAAAATCTAAAATATATCAAAAATCTAATTTATTTATACCAAGTAAGGATATCTATTTTTTATTTCATAGTTTTTTATTTTTTTGTCCAGATCAAGTTTTATTTGAAGAATTAAAAGAATTTGGAATTAAAACATTTGGAAAAATTAATTTGGATATTATAGATATTAAAAAAGGGTGGTCCTTATTATATTCAGATTACAAACATCACTTAACATATGAACCTGTAAATTTTCTAAAAGCTATTCATAAAAGTGAATACAATTCATATATTACACGAAAGACTACTTTTTAAAAAATTATTGTTTAAGTAAATTAGGTAAGGTATATAAAAAATAGATAATTTTCATATTTAATGTTATCACCTTTTAATTTTGGTATTCTAATTATTGGAATCAAAGCCATGATATTAATAGCCTTTCTAGATTTTTGTATAAAATATTTAATAAGGGAAAATGCACGTTATTTTCTATTGCATACCTTATTTAATACATGGATTACTATCATAGTATACAAAGATGCATTTTTAGCAATAATGTATCCATTATCTACTTTTGAGAAAAGTTATGAGTATTCCGCAATTCTTTCTACTACATCAATAGCTACATTTCATATTTATCATATTTTCGCATATTCTGATTTGACATTAGAAGATTGGTTACACCATTTAGTAAGTTCTATATTAGTAGCCGCAATTGGTACGTATCTTCCATTTGGTAAATGCCCAAGTTTAGCTAATTTAGCTATGTGTGGAATACCTGGCGGAATAGATTATTTACTTTTAGTTTTAGTTAAAATCAATTTAATAGATAAAATTAATGAAAAATTTATTAATAGGTATTTAAATTTAATAATTAGATGGCCTATTATGTTTTTGACTTCCTATATATTTATTCTTAATATTTATCATAATAAGGTAAATATGGATTATTGGCCAATAATGTTTATAGGATTAATTTTACATTGTTATAATGCTATTTATTATTGCGATAAGGTAATTGGAAATTATTATGTTAGAAAACTTGAAAAATAATATTTAAATTTAATATCTTTCTTGATTAATAAAAGAATGATATTAATCTATGTATTCTTTATTTTATTAATGATTTTGCTTTTTGTAAAAAAATATATATTGAACAAGACCTTTAGTTTGACAAATGGTATATCTCTAATTCTTAAGATATTTAAAACTCATGGAATGGAAAAAATAATTATATTAGAAGATTCAAATCAAAAGAATATTCAAAATTTTATTAAAACAGAATTAAAAAGATCTAATTTTGATTATAATTTAGTTAAAGAAGATAAAAGATTTATTAGTTTGACCCATTCGTATGATTTATGTAACGAACAAATCCCGGTCATAATATTATTTGATATATACTCCAATGTTTTAGAATATATACCCAAAAGATCAATTGTTTTAATAGTATCTAATAATTTTATTAATTCACCTAAATATTTATATATTCATAAATCTAATGATATTACCTTAAATTTAAGAAATTATATAGATACTATTAAAAATTTTAAAAGTACCAAATTATTAGTTATACCTCCCTATTTACTTCAATCAGAATTTTCTTATGCTTTACAATTAAAATTATTAATCAATAAAGAAAAAAAAAACTTAGATTTAAAAGATAATATCATAATACCCGAAGAGTATTTTTTAATTTCTGAAGATAAGAATTATATTGATTTAAAATCGGACGAGGAAAAAATTTGTATTCAAAACAATGATATAAAAATATTAAAAAAAATTAATTTAATTTTAAAAATTAACTATGTTTTTATGGGTATAAATGATGTTTATGATTTCACACCAATTGTTTCAAAAGATCGTGATTTTAATTTAAAAAATATTTTTAAGCAGATTTATAAAGAAAAATCATTATTAGTTATTTCACCAACTTGTATTTTATCTACAGAAATTTTAAATTTATTACCAGTTATTGAAAATTATATTTTTATCCATTATGATAAATTTAATAAGGGTGTTTTTATTAATACTAGTAGTTATAAATCCATTATTATCATTAAAATGAATGGTTTAATAAATAATTTAGTCTCTAAAACTCAAATAGTAATTAAAAATTCCTCCAACAATAGAACTATAAACATTCATCCGTTTGAGTTTTTTCGTGAATTATATTATTTTATTGTTGAAAATAATATTATGCAAATAGATTTTAAAAAAGAAAATAAAGAATATTTACTTTTAGCTCATAATGATTATAAAAGTTTTAGTGATTTACAACAATTATATTTTATAGAAAATTTAGAATTAATATCTTTCATGAATTTATCTGATTTTTTAAGAGTATTTAAAATTGAGAATCATATAAAAATAATTACAGATGCCAAAAATTTTGAAGCATGCATAGACTCTTTATCAGATATTAAAATTAAAAAACTTAAATTTATCTGCTTTGTTCATAATTTTAATTTATTAAAAGATGAAAAAAATTATTTGGAAAATAATAATTATAATCTATTAAATTTAGATTTAATAAACTATTATAATTTGTCAAGTTTTAATATTATTTTAGAAAGTACTAAAAGGAGTACAATAGTATTTTTTAAAAAATTTAATTAGTAGTGGTAATCTCTTTTTCATCTTCATCTTCATCTGAATCTATAAAGCCATCATTATCTTCATCATCTGATTCAATTATTGGTTCGTCTTTTTTCTTTTTTGGGTAATCAATCATTTCAGAAGATAGAATTTCGTTATTTTTAACTTCATTAAGTTCAATATTATAATTTAATGATTTATAATATTTTCTTCTAGCATATCCCTGATTGACATATACTTTTAGATTATCTACTATATCGACGATTAAAGGTTGAACAATATGATCGTTTTTTCTTAAAATTCTTCCAACTGATTGTTCTACATTCTTTCTTGAAGTTATCAGAAAAAGAGTATTTAAAGATGGAATATCAAGTGCCTCTGAAGCCATAGAATATGTAGCAAATAATACTTGAGCATCCTCTGCTTTTTTTAATTGTTTCATTTTCATTCTTCCTATGTAAAAATCAGATTCGCATATCTCATATTCGTCAAATTTTTCTTTTAAATATTCTAATTGTTCGATTCTATCTCCTAAAAATAAAATTTTTCTAAGTGGTTCCTTTTTTAAAACCGATACTAACAGATTAATTATAAATGTATTTCTTTCCTTTATTTTAACAATATTATTTAAAGTTCTTGCTATACAAATCTTTCCATTATAATTAAATCTTATCTCTTTGAATCTTTTATGACAGCAAGAATATTTATAAATTTTAACTAACACTGAATCGTTACATTTTTTTGGCGCCTTATATAAAATGTCTCCAAAATACCAGAAAAGTACTTTTTCAAGTTTATCATTTCTATAAGGTGTTGCTGATAGTGCTAATGTTTTTTTACAAGTAATTATAGGAAGAGCTCTTGAAAAATATCTAGATGGAGCATGATGAGCTTCATCAAATATAACTAATCCAAAATCCGAAAATAAATCTTCATCATATTTTTGTTTACTAATACTTTGAAGCATACCTATAACAATATCTTTTCCATCTATTTCAACTTTATTTTGCCTAATAATTCCTAATGAAGCATCAGTAAATTGTTCAGCTCTTTCCTTCCATTGGTTCAATAAAAATGATTTGTGAACAATTACTAAAGTTTTAACTTTTAATACTGTTGCAACATATAATGCTAAAACAGTTTTACCTTGACCACATCCAAGAGATAGTAAACCACCGTCCTTTCTATTTAAAGTATCCATAATTTGTTCTATGATGTCTATTTGATAATCTCTTAATTCTCCCTTAAAATTGATGTCGGCTTTTTCTCCTTCTATTTCTCCATTTTTATCAGGTTTATTATATTTTGCTAAACCATAGTATTTAGGCAAGGATATAAAATCATCATTTTCTCTGTAGACTTTAAATTTGTCAGGTTTCTTTCCATAATCTCCTTGAATATGGGGGACTACTGTTAATTCTCTTCTAATGTCTTCTAATTGGGCTTTGTCAAAGTACTCTTTTTTTAATAAATATCCCTGTTTACATAATATTGACTTTACTTTTTTTTTCATATTCTTCTTAAATATCTTGGTACTTTCTTAAGTATTTTTTATTTATAATATTTAAGTTTTTCAATTTTAGATTATGTGACATCCAAATAGTCCTTGTTTTTATAATACAATACCATTATGTCTTAATAATGCATCAGGGTTAGGATCTCTTCCTCTAAATTCTCTAAATACTTCAGCTGGGTGTTGGCTACCACCTTTTGCTAAAACGGTATCTCTAAATCTTTTCCCAATCTTAGCAACCTCTTCTTTATTATTTAAATCTATTTCTTCAAAAGCACTAAAAGCATCTGCCGACATTATTTCAGCCCATTTATAACTATAATATCCTGATGAATATCCTCCAGCAAAAATATGACTAAAAGAACACAAAAATTTATCCTCATCCAGAATAGGTAAAGGTAAATATTGGCTGGCTATGTTTTTTTGCACATCTACAATATCTTCATCATCTTTTAAATGAGAATATAAATATAAATCTAACATACCAAAATATATTTGTCTACAAAATGCTCCACCTTGCATGAAAGTTCTTTTTTTAAGAACTTTTTCAAAAAGTTCATCAGGTAATGTCTCACCAGTTTGATAATGTTTAGCAAAACTCATAATAGTAGGTTTATGATAACACCAGTTTTCCATAAATTGCGAAGGTAATTCAACAGCATCCCACTCAATTTTATTTATCCCTGATGCACTCCCTTCATTTACTTGAGTTAACATATGTTGTAAACCATGTCCAAATTCATGGAATAAAGTTTCAACTTCTCTAAATCTCATTAAAGACGGGGTACTTATAGTTCCATCTTTATTTTTAATTGGAGGTGAACCATTGCAAATTAAATAAGCTACTGGTTTTTTATTAAGATATTTATTTTTATCAATACAACTATCCATCCAAGCACCTCCTCTTTTTTCCCCAGGTCTTGAATAGGGGTCTAAAAAGAATGTTGCTATTTCTTCACCATTATTTTCATCGGTTATTCTAAAATATTTAACATCGGGATGCCATGTATCAATTCTTTCTTTGTTCAAATTGACTTCTTCTATATTTATTCCAAATAAATTGTTTGCAATTTTAAATAAGCCGGTTAAAACATTTTCAATAGCAAAATAAGGTTTTAATTCTTCTTCTTTAAATTTTAATTCTTGTTCTTTGTACCTTTCTGACCAGTAAGGTATATCCCATAAATTTAATTTTTCTTGGCACGTTTGTAATTTGCTATTAGCAAAATCAGTAATAGCTTTTAAATCTTTTTGAGCCAACGGTTTTGATTTTTCAGCTAACATATTTAGTAAATTTTCTATTTGTTCTACATCTGTAGCCATTTTTTTTGATAAAGATAAATCAGCATAAGTATTAAAATTTAATATATTAGCTTTTTCTTTTTTTAATTTTAAAATTTCTTTGATTACTGGAATATTATTTGTACTTCCTTCTGAAGCCTTTGTAATATATGCTTTGTATAATTTTTCTCTAAACTCACTTTTAGGATAATGTAACATCATCGGTAAGTAGGAAGGCATATCTAACGTTATTTTCCAGGGTCCTTTATCCCAAGTAGAATTAGGGAATTTTTCTTTAGCTTGACTAGAAAAAAGTTCTAGATTACTTTTATGCAATTTACTCATATTATTATCATCCATTATATATAATTCAAACTCTTTAACAGCATCCAAAGCATTATTAGAAAACTTGGTAGAAGCTTGTGCTAATTTTAAAGAGTTTTCATTAAAATTTACTTTAACCTCTTCTTCTAATCCAATACCACTCAAAAACATCGAATTTTTTGTTAAATTAACTATTCTTTGTCTCTCTTTACTTAAAATATTAGAATCTAATAATCTTTTTAATCCATTAAATAAAATTTCTGATTGCGAAATTTTGTTAGATAATTTAATTACATTAGGTTGCATCTGTTGATATACTTTTCTTAATTCATCATTATTCTTTACAGAATGTAGATGACTAATTATTCCCCAAGCAAAGTTTAATGGATACTCAATTCTTTCCATTTCTTCGATTACTAAATTATATAAATTATTAATATTTTCTTCTGATTTAATTTTATCTTCTAAATTTAAAAAATCCTTTTCTAAATTACTTAATATAAGATTAATATCCTCTTCTACTAGATTAGTATCAAATTTACTAAATTTAGGCAAATTAGTATTATCTAAAAGGGCATTGTTATTCATTTTATTTTTAATAATAATATTTCCTTTTAGATCACTTTTAATATCATTATTGACAATAAAAATATTTACAATTAAAGCCAGTATAATTCCTATAACGATTTTAAAAAACATTGTATTATTAGAATCAACCTTTTTTTAAATAAAGTATCTAAGTTTCTATTTTAATAATTCTAATATTTTATTAATCAATTCTAAATTATTATTTGAAAGATAATAATTTTGGATCCATATATGAATGTATCATTTTAATTCAGAATCTAATTTTAATATTATTCATATTTTCAAATAATAATTTTACAGTTTAAAAATCTAATCCAAAATTTTTAAACTCATGCTAATATTCAAACTAATAATTAAAAATATTATAGAAATTGCTTTTTAAAATATTTTATTATATAAATATATATATAAAATCATACCTAATGAATAGAGTTAACAGTGTTGTAAATAAAACCCTATCAGTTTTAGATAATAATGTTGTAAGTTCAGTCCTAGGGTTGTTCTTAGTTTTATATGCTAGCTTAGCAGCACCTAAACTTCCAAGAAGCATTGCTAATCTTTTTGATCACACCGCTTTTAAAGTATTAATATTATTTTTAGTTGCTTATGTTTCTTCGAAAAATAAATCAGTGGCATTAATTGCAGCTGTGGGAATTGTTGTTTCTTTTCAAACATTAAATAGACATAAAATTAATGATAAAATTGTAAGTATAATGGAAGAAGAAATAGATGAATCAGAAATATATCCTGTTAAAATTGCAGAAGAAACAGAACAAACCAGACCCGAAGAGGAACAAGAATATACTAGAGCAGTACCAAGTTCAGAATATGCATCAGTAACAGAAGAAGGATTGGGTTTTACTGAAGATGAAGAAAATATTGCAGAAGTACTAGGAGAAGAAACACAAATTTTAGGTAATAACCCAAATACTTGGGGACCTGCACCCATTGGTGACATGGAATTTCATCCAGTAGGTGAAGTAAGACCTATTGGTGAAGAAGAAATACATGGGAATGTGATGGAATTCAACCCCGAAGAAAGAGCTGAACATAGAGCAGAACATAGAGCAGAACATAGAGCAGAAGAAGAATCCCATTTCAGACCTAGAGCAGAAGAAGAATCCCATTTCAGACCTAGAGCAGAAGAAGAATCCCATTTCAGACCTAGAGCAGAAGAAGAATCCCATTTCAGACCTAGAGCA
>CABVLZ010000005.1_pt1 | contig 60270 bp, 58 predicted proteins | sample 4729511 | NCBI WGS metagenome assembly CABVLZ01 (sample SAMEA5946132, study PRJEB27554) | seawater metagenome | biome: 15; feature: 1000005; material: 2225 | place: Pacific Ocean | collected 2014-03-20 | depth 20 m | reverse complement strand
ATAATTTAAATTTCATACTTAACTGTAAATAAAAAATTCAATATAATTTAAATTTCATACTTAACTGTAAATAAAAAATTCAATATAATTTAAATTTCATACTTAACTGTAAATAAAAAATTCAATATAATTTAAATTTCATACTTAACTGTAAATAAAAAATTCAATATAATTTAAATTTCATACTTAACTGTAAATAAAAAATATATATAGCCCACGTTGTATAAACAAAAAATGCTATTCCTGATTTTTTACTTCTTTTAAAAAAGACAATATTGTTTATTATGACAGCAATCAAAAATATTATAGACATTATAAATGCTATATTTGGGTTATGTAATTTATAAACAGAAATTGCTCTTACATAATTTGTAATAATTTGAATAATATATAAGGTTAGAATAAAGTATTTTTTTTGGTTTATAACTTTTACCATAGATGCACCCATACCAATGTAAATTAAACACCAAATCATAAATAGTACCCAAATTGGTAATGTTAATTTTGATTGATGCATTTCTTTATATTCTTCTGATTGAGTATTATTTAAATCTGGGATAAGGTACGTAGTGCTATAAGTAATAAAGGGAAGTAATAAAATAAAGATATTTTTAGTAAGACTAAATGTTTTAGTTTTAGTTATATCTGTCATTTTGAAAAATATATATAATTATAAAATATAAAATTTTTTTGAATTATTTAAAACCTAAAAATTTTCTTAATTTTATGTATAGAATGAAATTATCAGGTGCAATTGGAATGTCCTTATTAAAATTTGGAGATAAAGAATATTATATTTTTTATGATCAACATAATAATACTAATTATTGTGATCCTATTGAATTATATATAGATAGCTTTATTAAAAATATTATTAATAAAAATACCTTGGTGTTATTAGAAGAAATATTAGATTATGGTGATGATGGTGAAATTATTACATTATGGCCATCGACTCCTCATACTGTAAGATTTAAAAAATTTTTTTTAGAGTATAAAAATTACAATAATGTTATTCCTTTTGATATTAGAACAATACTTTTACCATGTAGTCTTTATTTTGTTAAAAAAATATTTGATCAAAAGGATTTAAACTTTGAAAATTTAGATCTAAATAAACTAGAAAAAAATTTAAAACAAGTTACGGTTAGAGAATATTTTTATCCATTGTTATATTTCTTGGATATTATTGAAAAGGATGAATATTTGCATAAAAAATATGATAAAATTATATCTAATATTAAAACTATAAAAAAAGAAATTATTTCTTGTTTCAAAAAGATAGGTTCGAAAGATAAACAGCAATGTAATAAAATTTATTCTCATTATAAGAAAATTAAATCTAGAACACAGGATTTCTATGATTCTTACCTTGAAAAGTTTTTAAATTATAAATTATTAGAGTTCTATAATCTGAATGATAACTCTTCTATCATTAATAGTCAAATTCATAAAAATTTTTTGGAAGATAGTAATTTTAATAATTATTCATGGATAGATACCGTTGATTTAATATTGGATAGTTTAATGGAATTTTATGGTATTCTTATTATTTTGTGTAGAAATAAAGATCAGACATTTTTACATTCGGGATTAGCCCATTCCTCTAACATAGTTTGGTTACTAAGAAATTTTTATGATTTTGAATCTGTAAAAGATATTGGATTTACAGAAAATAATATGCATATAAATCATAAAATTAACGATATACCTATTGTTTCAAATTGTCTAGCTATATAAAATAAAAAATCTAAGAACTTAATATTATTACTATCTATAAAATAAAAATAATAATAATATTATCTATTAATAAACATGTGTAGATTATTAGCATATTTTTCATCTCAAGAAAAGATATTATATGATATAATTTGGAATTACGAACATTCAATTATTAAACAATCCTATCTCCCAACTTATACTCCCTATTTAAAAAAAAGTAGTCTAAATTGTGATATTAATATAGATGGATTTGGCATTGGTTGGAAAAATTCTCAAGATTTGCAGTTTTATTCTTATAAACATACTATACCAATTCGTAATGATATTAATTTAAAAAATATCCTAAAAAATATAAAAAGTAAATGCTTATTTGTTCATTTAAGAGCAAATACTTTAAACTTATGTGCACCATTATCTATGATGAACACACATCCCTTTATTATTAATAATTATATGTGGATGCATAATGGAAAAATAGGAAATTTTAATAATTTGAAAAAAATTTTATTATCTTCAATGGATGATGATATTTTTTCAGCTGTTAAAGGCAATACAGACAGTGAATACTGTTTTGGTTTATTCCTAACATTTTTAAAAAAATATGATAAAATTAAAGCTATGCGTAAATTAATTCAATTTATAAAAATAAATAAAATAGAAGCTTTTTTAAATTTTGTTGTAGGAAATAACGATTGGATCTTAGCTACCAGATCATGTGTTAATACTAATCGAGATGCTATTTCACTTTATTATAATCCTAATTTAAAAATGATATCTTCTGAACCCTTAGAAAAAGGAAAAACAAAAGAATGGAAATTAGTGCCTAAGAATACTATAATTTTATTAGAATCTAATAAATTTTTAATAAAGAAAATTTATTAAAAAGAAGCTTTTAATTTTTCATCGAATTGACTTTGGTATAAAAATCTAATTGCAATTTGAATGTCTCCCGATGATAAATCTAAAGCTCTTTCAATATGATTATCTTCTATTCCTAGATTTAAATTTTTAATTGTACTTAATTGTTCAGAGTAATTTCTTTCATCTTCTGGTTCATCTGGTTGTAAAAAAATCATTCCGGATTGAATAAATTTTAAGGCATATGTTATATAATCTGGTTTATTTAATACAATATTAACTAGTGTATTAAATTCAGGATCCTTAACAAGATCCATAAATTTTTGATTATTCTTTTCAATAGTTTCTCTCTCATCAACCTCTTCTACTTCTTCATCTGAAGAAGAATCATTAAATAAGTTTCCGTCTAACATTTCATGATCATTTTCGTCATCTGTATCAATTAATGCTCTGTCTTCATTATCTTGTTGATTAGATGTAGCCATCTTATCTAATACTACTCTACTTGATGTTAATACTACAAAGAAACTCTGTGAATTTAAACATAGGTCTGATATTTTTTGAGTATTTAGTAAAATTTTACCAGAATTTATTAGCTTAACTTGATCTAAAGTTGCTTCTGTTACAAAAAGATTTTCTTTTTTGATATCGGCAATTGTATTATCATTATTTACTGTGATAACTTTTGTATTCCCGTTTAAAAATTTTAAGTTAATCTGTACAGTATTCTCTGGATTTATAATTGATGAGCTAATATCTGAAGTAATTTTTTCTTTTACTACTAAACAAATATTAAAATCTTCGTTATTTTCATTTAAGCTTTCCATAGTAATATCATCACTTAATAATTTACTATCATAATAAATCTCGTATTCCTTTTCATTACCAACTAAAAAAGATTCTCTAATTGATTTAATGGTAGATGTATTATCTACAATAATACCTCTATTATTGCCTTCTGCAAATTGTAATGTAATTATCATTATATTTATTAATAAATTTGTTCTTAAATATGAATATTATAAATTATCAATTTTTATCCTTAATCATGTATTAATGTAGTAATGTATAAATATAATAATAAAAATTGAAATATCAAATATTAATACTTACCTAGTATAATTTAATATTAAAAAAAAATGATAGGCTCTATAAATATAGAAAAACCAAATTATAATAAAATATCACTTGAGAATAGTGAGTTAAAATGTGATCTAAGTTCAATTACAGAACCAAGATTTTTTCATGAAGATAAAATTTCTTGGAAGGATGATCAATATACAATTATTGAGTCACCGATCAAAAGTAAACAAAAGAAAATCGCTGGAATATTACTTATTAAATCCTTAGTAAAATATGGTACTAATAAAAGAAAAATTCCTTATTATCTTTTTAAACCTTTAGACTGGAGATATCCGTCTTTCATTGTTGCGTCAAAATATTCTAAAAGAGAAAATATATATGTTGAGATAGAATACCACGATTGGCAAAGAAAAATTCCTTATGGGAATATTGTTAAAATATTAGGACCAGTAGGGGATTATAATTCAGATATTGAAGGTATTTTAAGTAAATATAATCTTAATCAACCAGTAAATGACAAAAGATGGATAAAAGAATTAAAAATAACTGAATTCGAAGACAATTTGAAACAATATAGAAAAAGATTTGATAATATTACTTTTTCAATTGATCCTTCTGGTTGTAAAGATATAGATGATGCTTTACATATTGCTGATATAGATTCTAATCAAATAGAAGTTGGAGTACATATCGCCGATGTATCTGCATTTGTTAAACCTGAATCAGTAATTGATAAAATAGCTAGAGAGAGATTGTCAAGTGTTTATTGTCCCCATAAAGTTATAACAATGTTACCACCTTTACTTTCTTATGATATGTGTTCATTACTTGAAAATCAAAGTAGACTAACAATGTCTTTAGTTATGAGGTTTGATAAAGAAGGACACCTTTTGAATTATCAAATTCATCCAGGTATGATAATATGCCAAAAGAATTTTTCGTACCAAGAAGTAGACGACCTTCTAAAATTAGATCCAATATCTGATATTGACAAAAAATTACATCAATTATTTGATTTTACAAAAAATCTATGTGATGATAAAGAACTGTTATTATTGAATTCTCATACTATGGTAGAAAAATATATGATATTAGCAAATGAATTAGTCTGCAAGTCTTTAATAGAAGATCAAAATTTAGAGGAGAACAATATTTTAATCAGGACTCATTGTAAAAATAATGAGGATCTAAGTCATATTCCATTAGAAATATATAATAATATATATTTTAAGTTTCTTAATTCAGCCGAATATAAATCGTATAATAAAGATGAAGAAATAGGACACTATGGATTAAATCTTAAAAATTATACACATTTTACATCTCCAATTAGAAGGTATGCTGATATTATTGTTCATAGATTACTCAAATTTAAGTATCTGAAGGAAGGTAATGAAAAAGATTTAGACCAGATTTCAGCTAAAATTAATGAAAAAAATAGGATAATCAAAAAAATGGAAAGGAACATACATTTTATAAATGTAATTTATAAAATCCCGGAAGAAGATTGTGATACTAGTGGATATGTCACAGATATTAATAAAGAAACATTTAAAATATCTATTTATATACCAGAATTCAATTTAGAAATTGATACTTATTTATTTAGTTCCAAACTTAATAATTTGTTAGATGTAGTAGTTTCGGATGATGAGATTAGCGTTAGTAATAATGATCAAAAAGTTACTTTAACAAGGTATCAAAAAGTTGAAGTAAAACTTATAGCTAGAGAAAAAGAAGGATATATTAATAAAAAGGTTTGGGCTGATGTAATTTCTCCATCTTTTGTTTCACTGTTAAATTAATCATAATATAAAAACTCTGGTATTATTAAAAAAAAAAAAAACATTTTTATATAAAATCTCCGGTATTATATAAAATCTTCGGTATTATTTAAAAAAAAAATGTATTTTTATTTATATTATGATAAATTTAAAAAATTATTGTGGTTTAAATAATATTGGTAACACATGTTATATGAATTCAGCTCTACAAATGGTAGCCAATAATGAAGATATAATAAATTATTTTACATCCAATAATTTTAGTAGTAATAATTTAAATGTATTTAAAAAATTTCTTATTGAGTACAAATCTAATGGTAACAGTTTTTCACCACGTGAATTAAAAGCTATAGTCGGGCGTAGAAATAAGATGTTTGGTGGCTTTATGCAAAATGATTCACATGAATTTTTAATTTTTTTGTTTGATATTATCGAAGAGGACTTGAAAAAGGAGTTAGATCATGGGGATATTTTAAGTAAAGATAAGGAGAGTAATTTTATTTCAAAACTGTTTGATTATAAAATGAATTCTATTTTGAAATGTAAAATTAAAAGTTGTAATAACGTATCTAAAAACATTTCAAGTGATAGATTTTTAAGTTTAGAAATACCAAATAGCGATAACTTAACATTAGATGATTGTTATCGAGATTTTAAAGCAAGGGAAAAATTACAAAATGATGAAAGATGGTGGTGTGATAAATGTAAAAAAAAAAGAATAGCTAGTAAAAGATTAGAAATTAATTATTGGTCGCCATATTTATTTATACATTTAAAAAGATTTAATGTAAATATGTCTGGTAGAGCTACTAAAAATAATACTTTTATTAATGTTCCAATTTATTGGAGACATAATTACGTACTTCAAGGATTAGTTGTTCATTCTGGAGGTACTGGCGGAGGACATTATATAAGTGTAGGAAATGTAGATAATAAATGGATTTTATTTGATGATAGTAGTACAAGTCAATTATCAGAAGAACAGGTTACTAAACTTGCTTCATGTGCATATCTATTACATTACAAACAAATATCAGATAATTAAATACACGGAAATATTAAGGTAGTGAATATTAGAGAATCAAATCTATCTAAAAGTCCTCCATGTGTGCCTAAGATATCAGAGAAATCTTTAATACCTATTACTCTTTTCATTTTAGAAGCAAATAAATCTCCAAAAACTCCAGCTAATAAAATTACTACTGTTTGAAAAGAATTAAATGGAAGAAAACAACTTCCTAGTATAAACGCACAAAATACACCAAAAACATAACCAATTAATGTTTTGTTTGGTGAAATACTTGGAAAAGGTTTGTATTTAAAAGACCTTCCAAATTGTGTACCTCCTATGTATTGTAAACTATCAGAAATAGAATTTAGAATTATTAGGAATAAAATGTTAAATCTGGATATTTTTGTATTTATTAAAAAAACAAAAGGTATTATCCATAAACATCCAATTAATGATAAAATTATTCCTTTTCTAATATCTTTTTTTTCTTTAAAATATTTTTCAATATTATTTGCGTATTCGCCAATTAATATAATACTAGCAATGATACTAACAAGTTTATAAAAATTATTATTAGCAAATGAAAATATTAATATAGATATTAAGGGGATAGCAGTCAATAATCTTTTAATTAAATTTTTAACTTTTCTCATATACAATATCTAAAGATTATAAATTTGTTCTTATGGAAGAAAAAATTTATGATATAAATATAAGATAATGAATTTTAAAAATAAAAGAGGAAATATGATAAATGTTATTTCAGATACAAATTGTTCTAGTCCGAAAGGAATTATACTTTCTGTTCATGGAATAGGCAGTCATTTTCAACCCTCCTCATATACACACCAATACGATAATAAAGGCCGAGCATTATTATTCAATAATGCAGGCTATTTATCTTACGCAATAGAATTAGAGGGACATGGGAAAAGTGAAGGTAAACGATGTTTTATTAGAAGTTTTGATGATTTAATAGATGATGTCAATCAATTGATATTAAATTTAAAAGATAAACATCATCTTCCTATTTTCTTAATAGGATTTTCTATGGGTGGTGCTATTTGCATTCATTTTTTAATAAAAAAACAAAGAAATTTAGTAAACGGTAGTATATTAATGGCTCCGATGTGTGGAATTAAAGAATCAATGAAACCATCACAACCTGTACAATATATCTTAAAATTTTTATCTTATTTTTTCCCAGATAAACCCTGGGTACCAGGATCAGATAAAGAATTTATAAGAAAATGTTCTCCCAATCAAGATTATGTAGAAAGTAAAAAAGATGATATTTATGGATATAAAAATAATCATAGGTTAGCTACAGCATATTCTTGTTTAGATGCGTGTAATTTCATATCTACTAATTATAAAAAATTTTTATTTCCTGTATTAATAATTCATGGAGACAATGATGTAGTTACTGATTTTAAAAGTTCTGAAAAATTTTACAATAATATTGAATCTCCGGATAAACAATTTTTACCAATTAAAAATGGGTACCATAATTTGTTAATACAAGGTCATAAAAATGACAAAAATCCAGAAATTATTTTTAATCATATTTTAAGTTGGATTGAAGAAAGAGTAAATAAAAATAATATTATTTTAAATGATTTAAGAGAAGACTCATACTACTCGAAGAATAATTTATTCATTTTTATTATATCAGGTTTAGTTTTAATTTTATCTATAATTTTTTTCATTTTATTTAGAATATTATAATAGTAATACAAAATTTGAATTTTGAATACTATCAAGTAAAAACCTTATTTTTTCCTTAAAAATGAAGTATTTAATATTATATATGGTTTTATTTGTTTGCACCAATGCATGGCAAGTAACAAAACCTTTTAAAGCACCAACCTCCAAATCCCCAGGATGGCATCCTATCGGTTTTTCAAATAAGATTAAAGATGTTCCCCAAAGAGTTGAGTTTAATAATGAAGATGGAGGTTTTAAAGCATTAGTAGTATGGAGAACTCCTACTGGAGAAATTTTAGCAATACCTGACGTTTGTCCTCATCTAGGTGCAAAATTATCATTTGGTACGATTTTAGAAGATGGAAATTTACAATGCCCTTATCATGGTTTAAAAGTAGGTCCAAGTTCAGATTGTAAAATTACTCAAGAAATGCATGGAATTTGCCAAGAAGCAAATGGTTTAGTATGGTGGAATAACAATAAGGATGAAAAATATTTTAAGTTTTGTCAGGATTTAAATGATTTACCTAAAAGAAAAGATACAATAGTATCTAGATGGGAAATGAAAGTTAAAACAAGTTTTTCTGATTGTTTCAGAAATGGTATGGATCTGCATCATGCTGGATGGTTACATGCATCAACATTTGGTAATAAATTTAAAGACCCGGACGGTATTGAAATTGATTGGATAGATGAAAAAACTATGAGAGCAGATTTTACATATTATTCTAATGAAAATTATGAAAAACTTACAGGTGGTACTACATCTAATTATCATTTATTTCAAGAGCCAAGTACTACATGGAATAAAGTATTAAATGGAGATAAAAGTAAATTTGTATTTATTCATATTGCCATGAGATCAATAAGTCCAGAAGAAACATATTGGTACTTGAGTGCAGCATCAAATTATATACCAGAATTTTTACCAGAGGAAATATCCAAATTAATGCTAGAAAGAATTACAAGAAAAGTAGCAATGATGGAAGATAGGACACAATTAGAAAATATGGAATCTGAAGAAGAAAAAAATAAATTTGCATATAAAATTGCATTACCATTAGATGAAATTTATAATGCATGGTATAGAGGTCCAGTAAATATTTCTAATAATTGGAAAAATGTTTTATCTAAGGAAGAACCACTTAATATAAAAATAGAGAAAAAAAATTTAAACATACCTGATTCGGTAGGAATGGTGCATTATTTTAGAAGTGTATGTTTTAAAACTGATTCAATAGAGTACATGATTGAAAAGGCATTTTTATCAAAAAATATGGAAAATTTTATTAATGATAACAAGGGTGATTTAAAAATGGATATTTATAAAGATTTTGTATTCGATAGAATGAAAATTATTGACGAGTATATTATCCACAGAATTAATCAGAAAAATATAGAAAATTTAGTAATATTAGGCTCGGCTGGAGATTCTAGATCTTATAGATTTAGAAATTTTAATATTAAGATATTTGAAATAGATTGTTATAACAATATTGAAATCAAAAAAATGGTTGTTGATCAATATTCACATTTAAAAATAAATAATGTGGAATATAAAAGTTATGATCTAAATAAAGAAATTCCTTCAGAAATTAAAAAAGATAATACTCTAGTCGTTGGCGAAGGTTTAACATTCAATTTAGATGAAAAAACAGTGGAAAATTTACTTGAAAATTGTAATGAATTTATTGGTGATTTCTTAATTACCAAGCCTCCTCAAGAAAATTTTAAGACAATAGTTAAAAATCCAAGTAATTATTTAGAGTCATTTGGTTTTAAAAATGTTAAAAGTATTAAAATAAAAGGATTATTTGGGACAACCGTAGTGTCTGGTATAAAATAAAATTACTTGTTTTTATTAATCAGGGAACCGAGTGGTATTAGGGCAAATATAATAGTTAACCAGATTCCAATTAGACCTCCCAAGACTATCAATTGATTTTGATGTTTAAAATAAATTAAGCAACTAAATAAAAGTAAAAATATTAATTCAAATAAAAAAGTAATAGCGTTCATTTTTATATATCTAAACTATAATTATTTGAATTAATACCTTAACCTATCTACCTATATATTACCAGCACTTTGAACGACTTGATCCATTCTTTTATTAAGCGAACCCCCAAAAATCTGAAATACTTCATCTAAACATTCATCAAAATGCTTGTAGAAAATACTATATTTTTCAAATAATGTAATAATTTCTATTTCCTTATATGCTAATTGTCTTATAAAGTCCGATGTAACAGCTACATACATCTCAAAAACTTCTATTAATGATCTATATCTTTCGTTACTAATTGAATCTGTGGCTATTCTTTTCTTCCAGGTATCCTGGCTTATTTTTTTATCTAAATATTGAATTCTATAATCTTCGAATTTATCCTTAATTAATTTATCTTTGATATTTTCTATTATTTCTCCATTCATAATTCTATTAATATCAAATATCTTTCTGATATTGTAGTAATCAGACCAAGAATTATTCTCATCTCTATTTCTTAATTTAAAAGCTAAGTTTCTAAAGATTTCAACAATATCTCCACATGCGATTTCCTCAACATTGACTGTTTTACTATCATTATTTTGTGAAGTCATCCAATCGAAATAATGAGCATTATGAACATTACCATTATCTATTTTTAAAGTTACCCAGTCAAAAACTACATGACAATTAGTACAAAACATTTGATTACATCCACTTATTTTAAAAATAGGTACATAGCATTTAGGACATGGTTTTGAAGAATTTTTAATTAATTCAGCAGTTTCAATATCAGCTCTTTTACAAGTATGCCCATCTTCTTTAGTAGCCATACAAGCTTTACATATGTTTGTGTTACATATTTCACAAAAATATTTGTCGGTAATAAACCCTCTACATTTTATATTAGGACAATTACATATATAGACGGTTTTTTTGGCAGCTTTAGTTCCATATTTATGTTCACCATCTTCTAAAATATTTATTTTATCAATTAAGATTGTTTTACTTTTATCTTTTTCTTCTATTTTAATTTTTAATATCACTTTAAAGTCAGCACTACTTATATCAGTATCATTTCCCCAATCTTTAACTAATTGGGTTTTTATTTTTTTGTTCGAAGGTAATTCTTTAATTTTAGATTTTAGATTTTTAATCTCTAATATTTTTTTGAATTTTGGCATAGTATCCATTAATTTTGATTTTTCCTTTTCTAAACATAAATTTTCAAAATATGGTATAAATTTAGTTTTGCACCAATCTGTTTCATTATTTGATAATACAAATTCTAAACTTAAATTTTTTTTGCAACAAAGGCAAATAGGATTTTGAATTTCCATTGTTATACCGTACTGAAAACATTTTTCACAAATTTCTACACTACAAAAAGGACAAATAACGGTAAAATTATCGGTAACTTCTTCTGTACAAATTTGACATGTATTTAATTCTTCTGAATTCATAATTAGTATATCTTAATATTACTTATTTTATTATGATATATTAATTTTTAATTAGAATTTCAAATTTTTTTATTACCACCACATAATTTGAACTGGATGATCTACACTGATTATTTTTACTAATTGATCAGTTGTTAATTTATTAATAGCCTTCCATAATCTATAACTAAATCTAGCTATGTATAATCCTAAAAGTACTAATAAAACTGTAAAAGTTAATTGAGCATCTACATTTGGATATTGATCCTCTTGATTATTTTGTTTAATGCTAACATATGCCCAGATTGCAAACCCTAATCTTCCTAAATTATTTACAACTTGATAAATAGCATAAGATAGTACTTGACATGAATTATAATTTTTTGCACCAAAGTAACCAAGTGAGGCAATTAATAGTGGTATGATGAACCAAAAGTTAAACCAAAAATAAATACATCCAAAAAATATATCTATTAAGGCAAAAATTTTTACTGTTTTGGAAAGTCTATAACATTGATGTTCATCATCATTTAATGATGCTTGGTTGGTGGTAACATATACTTGATCTGGATAAGGTGTACCATAGGTTGGTGGGGCAGAATTATATGAATCTGCTGGATAGGCCGGAGTAGTAGGTTGGTAATAAGTTGGTTTGGTTGGTTGACCGGTAGACATTTTATTTAAAGAAATAATTATATCTTTAAATAGTATAATATGGAAAATTCAAATTTTAAAATTAAATTTGTAGCAATAGGCCATGTAGATACGGGAAAATCTTGTCTATGTGGACATTTATTATACAAATGTGGTTTTATCGATAAGCATAGTATGGATAAAATAAGACAAAGGGCAATAAAAGATAAAATGGAAAGATGGGTTTGGTCGCGAGTATTAGATATTTATGAGGAGGAAATGGTAAAGGGAAAAACGCATGAATTTAACTTGATAGATTTTAATTATAACCAAAAGGATTATCAGTTAATTGATACCCCTGGTCATCAAATGTTTGTTAGATCTATGATCGAGGGGATTTCACAAGATGTCAATATATGTGTATTATTAGTTAGTATGATACAAAATGAATTTGAATCAAGTTTCGAAAAAGGTATGTTGAAAGAACATTTAATCTTAGCTAGAGCAATGGGTATTAGACATTTATTAGTAATAGGAAATAAAATGGATGCTATAGATTGGGATCAAGAAAAATATAATAAAAATATGGGATTAATTAAAAAATTTTTAAAATATATTCAGTGGCGAGAAAATAATGTTCATTTTATCCCTATTTCTGCTTTTGAGGGTATTGGATTAACAGATCTGGAAAACATGCCTAACTGGTACAAAGGCAAATCATTTTTAGATACTCTAGATGATTTACCTAATAAGGTTAAAAAAAAACAAATAGTTAAAGATAAATCCCCGACAAAACAAATAGTTGCTGAAATAAAATTATTTAATATAAAGGATATTGTGGTTTCTAATGGATTTATTAGTAATTGTCATTTTGAAGGAGAAGAATGTGAATTAACATTTGGAAAAATAAAAGATAAGAAAACAGGAAAATTTAAAAATATTTTCAAAAATGGAGATGTTTGTTATTGTAGTTTAACATGCAATAAAAATATAGATGTTTATACAGATATGAAATTAATTTTTAGAAAAGATGATAATACAATAGGTTTTGGTAAAGTAATAAAATATAAATAATAATTGAATTAAAATATAAATAATAATTGAATTAAAATATAAATAAAAATTGAATAATTGAATCAATAATCAAACTTAATTAAGTAAAAAAATATATCAATGAGTGTCGAGATTGAACTAAATAAGTATTATGTAATAAGCAAAATTGTGGATGGACAAAAGAAAGAACAAGTTGTTATGATAGATCATGAATCAATAGGAAACGAAGGCCAAGTACTATATGGATTTTATTATGGGGTTTATGGATATCATGAAGGATATTCAATACCGGAGAATATTAGAGAATTAACGCCGACAGAAAAGGAAAATCAAAGTAAAAATCATTTTTGGGAATTACCTCAGATGTTTTATCAGAGTTTTCCTAATTATTAGATTTTTTTATAAAAAAAATTTGGGAATTACCTCAGATGTTTTATCAGAGTTTTCCTAATTATTAGATTTTTTTATAAAAAAAATTTGGGAATTACCTCAGATGTTTTATCAGAGTTTTCCTAATTATTAGATTTTTTTATAAAAAAAATTTGGGAATTACCTCAGATGTTTTATCAGAGTTTTCCTAATTATTAGATTTTTTTTATTAAATTTTTGAATATTAAAAATAAGAGGAATCAGTATTCAATCCAATAAATTAGATTGAAAATAATATAAAATGGTAGATATAGTCAAGCATAAATAAAAATTTAAAATATGTAAAATTAAATATGAATATTGAAAGTAAAATTATATCTTTTTTAATTAGCTTAATAGTATTATTGTTAGTAATTATAATTTTTATTTTTAATAAAAATATCGATTCTTGTAATAATAATATTGATACAAGTAATAATAATATTGATTCTAGTAATAACAATATTGATTCTAGTAATAACAATATTGTCTATGATAATAAACTACAATTAAAAAACATAATATTACCACTTCTTAAAAATTTAAAATTAGCCAATGTGATAAATGATGAAATAAATAAAAAGTTAAAAAATTATACAATAGATGAAAATAGTCTCCCCCCACAAACTATTACTACATCTGATAGTAATTTAGGTTTAATAATTGATATAGATTTAAAAAGAATTGAAGGAATTAAATTTGATCAAATAATATTCAAACATTTAAATATAGAATTATTAGATAATAATGCAGAAGCAAATATAATATTGGAAATTAAAAATCTTATAAGTATTGGAGAAATTAAAATTAGAACTAAGAACAAAATACTTAATATTTTACAACCCAAAATTCTAATCAAACCTGTTTACAAAATTAATACAGTTGAATTTGATATTATTACTAGTTTAAAAGCGTATAGTTCTAATACTAAAGATGCAAAAATTAATTTAAACAATTTTAATGTAAATATTAAAATATTAGATACTGATTTAGATTTATTGAGATTAGAAGAAGATAGTCCTTTAGCTAAAGAATTAGATGATGAAAATAAATTAATAGAAGAGATTAAAAATCATTTAGAATCAAATTCTAGAGGTATTATCAAAATTCTTGTAAGGAGCCAAAAAAAATTTTTAGAAAATATTGCAATTAAAAATTTAGTTCCAATATTAGAACAAAAAATAAAAGAAAGTATAAATTCTCAATTAGAAAATATGGATTTTAGAAATATTAATCTCCAGAGCATTGAAGATAATAAATTTGATTAATTAAAAGACAAAATTATTTATAATACCGACATGGTATGTGTTTTTTTTTTATAATATCTTTAAATTATTATTGGATAAGTAGGTCTATAATCCTTATTTTTTTATGTTGCAGAGAATAGCTAGGATAAATATGTGTTTAAATGCTATTAGATAATAAGTTATCGAGTAATAAGTTATCGAGTAATAAGTTATCGAGTAATAAGTTATCGAGTAATAAGTTATCGAGTAATAAGTTATCGAGTAATAAGTTATCGAGTAATAAGTTATCGAGTAATAAGTTATCGAGTAGTAAGATTTTTTTTAAGAAAAAATTATAAAAAAATGATAAAATAAGTCATTGCATTTAATTTCTCAAAAAAAAAAACAATAATTAACAAAAATGATAACAAATATACTTATATTAGCATTGATAGCTAATGCTAATGCTTTTTTACCTCAGATGGATAAACCAAAAATTAATGATTGGAAATATACAGGAGATACTAAACCTCTTGGATATTGGGATCCAATAGGATTAACTAGTAATTCAGATTCAAATATTATTAAATTAGTTAGAGAAGGTGAATTACACCATGGTAGAGTTGCAATGGCAGCTTTCCCAATAATAATGTTTTCTGAAATGAATTCAAATGAATTAGGAATTAATATTTTAGCAAATAAAAATATAATGGAACAATTTCCATTTTGGTTTGCTATGTTTATATTTGAATTTGCTAGAATGAAAGCTGGCTGGAAAAATCCATTTAAAAATCAAGATTCTTGGAAAATTAAAGATGAATATCAGCCAGGAAATGTTTTGAATATTTCATCCGAAACAATCGAAGAAGATCTTTACAATAAAGAATTAAATAATGGTAGACTAGCAATGATAGGTACATTGGGTTTAATAGCACAGGAAGTTGTTACTGGTAATAGTATATTTTGAAATTATTAATATATTACTAAAATTTTTTTATAACTTAGTAAAAAAATACTTAAATAATTATCTTTAATAAATCTAAGATGACTAAATTTTTTTATAACTTAGTAAAAAAAATGATACCTAGAATATCAGAAACTGAATTAATAGCACTTAGAAGCGGTACAACAAGCATGGATAGACAAATTTTTGAAGGAAAAGTAAAATTACCTAAATCTTTTCATCCCTCAGAAAATAAATTACAATTATTTGATACTAAAATTAATAATTTAATAAAAAGATATGGTAATCAAGCTATATATCCATCAAAAAATTCTAATGAAATTATGAATCATATTAAAAAAAATAAATTTTTCTCCTTTATTATTGATGAAAAATATGGAGGACATAAATTATCTGTTAAGGAATTATCATCAGCCTTAACCAAAATTACATCGGCTAATCCAGCTTTAGGCGTTATAGTAATGGTACCTAATTCTTTGGGACCTGGTGAATTATTAGCTCATTATGGTACAGAAAATCAAAAAGACAAATATCTGCCAGGATTAGCTAATGGAGAATATGTTCCTTGTTTTGGACTAACAGGACCTAATAATGGATCAGATGCTGCAGGGCAAATTGATCAAGGTACTCTTAAATTAAAGAATGGAAAACCAGTTATTGAAGTTTCTATAAATAAAAGATATATTACATTAGCTCCAGTATCTAATTTAGTTGGTCTAGCTTTTAGATTAAATGACCCTGATAAATTATTAAAATCAGGACAAGAGGGTATTACAGTGGCTTTAATAGAAGGTGATCACCATGGATTAATCAAAGAAACTCACCATAATCCTATGAATACAGGATTTCCTAATGGCACATTAAAAGGTACTTTTGATCTTGAATTAGATCAAATAATTGGAGGAGAAGAAAATGCGGGTAATGGATGGAAAATGTTAATGGAATGTTTAGCTGCAGGAAGAGCTGTATCTTTACCAGCAAGTGCTTTAGCCTCCGTAAAAGTTGCCACTTATGGTATTTTTAATTATGCCAATCATAGAAGGCAATTCAATATTCCTTTAATGAAGATGGAAGGTGTGAATGATAAATTTTTAGATATGATGTTTCATACTTGGTGTGTTCAGTCAGGAATTCATTTAACAAATACTTTATTAGATCAGGGTGAAAAACCAGCAGTCTTATCTGCCTTAATGAAACAACAAACTACAGATAGAGCTAGAGAAGTAATAAATAATGGTATGGATATTCATGCTGGAAGTTCAATATGTTTAGGTGAAAATAACTTTATTGAAAAATTTTATAGAAGTGCTCCAGTTGGAATAACAGTAGAAGGAAGTAATACATTAACAAGAAATTTAATAATATTTGGTCAAGGATTAAATAAGAGTCATCCTTATATTTTTCCTGTATTAGATAGTATATTAAATGATAATGTTACAGATTTTAATAAAAATTTTAAAAATATTGTAGGACATTCTATAAAATTATATTTCAAATCTTGGAATCCCTTATATCAACCTTTAGAAAAACAAACTATTGATTTTGCTTGCTTAAGTAATTTTGTTGCTCTTAAAGGGGGTGCAATAAAAAGAGAACAATATTTATCTGCCGATATGGCTGATATATTTTCAAATATTTATTTGGCATATGCTATAAGATGGTATGAAAAAGAAAATAAAATTAGTAATATTTTTACACAATATTGTATTGATAGATTATTAAATGAAAATAAGGTTATATTTAATAGAGTATTACAAAATATGAACTTCAAATTACCTCTTTATCATCTAAGAAAAAGGGTAGAAGTTGATAATTATCAAAATAAAAGATTCGTTTTGGATGAAATATCTAATAATCCTAAGATAATGGAACATATTAAAGAAGATATATATACAGAAGGTACTATTTTAGAAGATTTAGAAAAATTAAATGAGTTGGATATTAAAAGTTCAGAATACAAACAAATATATGACACGGTAGTTAGTGTAGGTGAATATAAAAATATATAATGGTAGACGTTCTATCATGTAAAAAAAAAATATTTAATATTATAAAGAAAGAAAAATGGTAAATAAAAAAGATAAAAAAAAAATAATTGCAGCTACCGCTGCAGGATTATTATATAACTCTCAATCAAAAAGAAGAGATTGGGTTTGTAAAATTTTTGGTAAGTGTGAAGATAAAAAGCAAGCTTTAGACCAAGAATGTGTTACATATGGTCCATATCCAATAACTTTACAAGGTTATGATGGTGAAAAAAAAAACTCAGTAGCTTACACTGGTCAAATAGCTAGACATATTTTACACGAATCTTTAAAAAAAGCAGCTGGTCAAGGTAATAGTCAAGCAATGATGGCGTATTTTAAAAATCCAAATAATGAGATTGATGATATAGAAATTTTAGCTCCAAGTGGAAAAGGAAAATTCAGATTTAAACAAAAAACACATGGAGAAATTAGTACTGGTAAAAATTTATCAGGAAAAATATACAAAGGAAGTGTTAATGGTTGGGGAGGAATGACTGCAGAACAAATAGTAGAATTCATGATAGAAAAAGCTGGTGAAACGGAAGATGGTTTTGATCCAACAACAGGATATGATTATCAACAATTACTTTCAAAATTTATAATGGGTGCTGTTTTTTATTATCAAGCTGTAGATAATTATTTAGGTGCGAAATTAGAAGCTGACAATAAACCAAATGACAAACCTTATAAAAAAGGTAAACATTATACTGGTAAAGAGCATAGTTGGGATGAAGCTTGGGGATATTGGGGAGCTCCAGCTCATTCTTTATGTTTAACAGCAGAACAAAATTACTCAATTGCTAAGAGAAAAGATCTTGAAGCTGCTGATTATGATGGTGATAATTTGGTAGATTTAAAATTTGAACATTGTTATTCACATGCCTATTATGCTGCAGCTTTTGATAAAGGTGGTAAAACAGACTATCTTGCAACAATTAATAAGGCATTTATCGATGGTAGAAACCTTATAAATTCAGCTAAGGGTGAAATATTAAACGATGACCAAAGAGAAAAGCTTAAAGCTTTTAGTATAATAATTAAAGAAAATTGGCAAAAAGTTATTGCAGAGGCAATATTTAAATATGCAGGTTCAACTTATAAAAACATAGTGAAAATTCAGAAAAAGGCTTTCGAAGGAAATGATACATCTAAAGAATTCAGAGATTATGCTAAACATTGGGGAGAGTTAAAAGGTTTTGCTTTAGCTCTTGGATGTAGTAGCTACAAGTCAGAAATAGCTCCAACCTTACATAAAATTATAGGTCTTGGACCAGTTCTTCTCAACAATTCTAAAGTAGTAATGGTCGATACAAAAGGTTATAATTTTGGGTCCGATACCAGTAACCTTGAAGATTATAAGAATAACATGATTGATATTCAAAAAATTATGCTCAAAGAATTTGATTTAACAGCTAGAATAAATGATCTAATTGTTTAAGATTAATTAAAATAAAAAAAAATGATTAATTAATATAAAATCTTTTGCAAAAAAAGATAAAATAAAATTATTTGGTAGTTAAATTTAACTTGTATATAATTTTTAAATATGTATAATTTATTTAATGAGAAAGCATAATAAAAAACTAGCTTCATTAATATTATTTTTAGCAACTAGGTTTCCAAGAAAAAAAATTGCAAGAGGAGAAATTAATATATACTCTCATAGACAACCTTTTTTAATAAATCCTATTTTAGATTCTTTTACTTCTCAAACAGGTATTAAAACAAATGTTATACATTCAAAAATAGGCCTTGCAGAAAGGTTACAAGCCGAAGGAAAAAATAGTCCATGTGATGTAATTCTTACTGTTGATATTGGTCGATTAAATAAATATGCAATATCAGATTTGTTACAAAGCATAGATTCAGAAGAATTAACACAAAATATACCAGAGCACCTTAGAAGTAAAAATAACACTTGGTTTGGTTTAAGTAAAAGACATCGGGTAATTGTTGCCAGTAAGGAAAAAGTACCAAAAAACGAAATAAAAAGAATTGAAGACTTAGCTAATCCAGAATGGAAAGGTAGAATATGTTCTCGACCAGGGAGTCATGTTTATAATCGAGCTTTAATGGCCTCCCTTATTGCCGCACATGGGGAAAAAAAAGCTGAGGAATGGGCTAAAGGTTTAGTTTCAAATTTGGCTAGAAGGCCACAAGGTAATGATAGAGCACAGGTTAAAGCAATTCATGAAGGGCTATGTGATGTTGCAATAATAAATAATTATTATTTAAAAAAATTAAAAAATTCTAAAAAAGAAGAACAACGAAATTGGGCAGAAAGTGTTTACTTAATTAATCCTAATCAGTATGATAGGGGTGTGCATGTAAATATATCTGGAGGAGGGGTAGCTAAATATTCAAAAAATAGGGAAGAAGCAATTAAATTCTTAGAATTTCTAAGCCAAAAGCATGCTCAAGAATTATTTTATAAAATAAATTATGAATATCCAGTTAATCTAAATGTTGAAATTAAAGAAGATAAGGTCCCTTTAGATGAAATTGCTAAGTTATTAAAAGAAGCCCAAAAAATAATTGACAAGGTGAGATGGTAATAAATTAATTAAAAATATTTAAGCAAACAATATTTTAAATATATAAAATGGAAGAAACACTAACAGATAACAATTATATTTCTAGAAAAACTTTAAGAAAATATAATATAGCAGCATTAATTTTGCATACAATACAAGGTTTTTTATTATTAATAGCAAGTCAAATGGTTACGACTATAAAAGATTTTAATAAAGAAGTTACTATTAGTTATTTAGATTATGATAATACAACAAGAACTTTAGTAAGTAAAACTAAAAACGCTTTTCCTATAGAAATTGGATTATTAGCATCTATTTTTATTTTATTAAGTGCTTTTGCTCATGCTTTTATTTTAATTAAATGGGATAAGTATTTAGCATATTTAGAAAAAGAAATTAACCCTTATAGATGGTATGAATACGCTTTATCTAGTAGTTTAATGATTTGTGGGATTGCAATACTTTTCGGTTGCTATGATTTAGGATCTTTAATACTAATATTTATTTCTAATGCCTGTATGAATTTTTTTGGTTTATTAATGGAAATGATGAACTCACCAGATAAAGAAAAAACCAATTGGTTACCTTTTATTTTTGGATGTTTATCTGGTGCTGGTTCTTGGATTGTTGTATTTTTATATTTTTTCGCAAGTGCTAATTTTGATTTAATTCCAGGATTTGTATATGGTATTTTATTTGGGTACATATTCTTTTTCAATACATTTGCCATAAATATGTTTTTACAATATTCTAAAATCGGTAGATGGAAAGAATATAGATATGGAGAACTAGTATATATTATTTTATCTCTTTTATCAAAAAGTCTTTTAGGTTGGTTAGTGTTTGGAGGTACTTTTCAACCAAATTAAATTAATAAAATTATAATTTATATTTCTATCTAAAAATTGAAATATAAAAATATAAAAAAAAATTACTTAAGGCCTATATAAAGTTAAGTGTTAATGGTAAAAAACTATGAATTAGAACTAGATATAGAAAGATTTTTAGAAAAAAATAATTATTATGAAAAACCATTAAGGGAAATAATTAAAAATATGATGAGGCACTGTACTTATATAAATGATGAAAGTTTAAATAGACACAATTTTGGTGAAAAACCAATTAAATTAAAAAATATTCCAAAAAAAAATAATCTTAATTTTGAAAAAGAATTATTTGAATCATTAGATTTTAATGATGACAAATCAATTATTGAATTATTATGGGGGGATATACAATTAGGTAAAAGAATACAAGCTTGTATAATAATGTGGATATCCGTTTATATTTTAAAAAGACCAGTTATTTATATTTTTAGAAATTTAAAAATAGATCAAAATCAACTTGCAGACGACATTAGAAATTGTAATAATGATGATGATTTTAATATGAAATATATAAAAAATTATTTTGATAAATTTTTAGATGAAAAAAAGGAAGAAGATGATTGGAAAGATTTTAAATTACCTGAATTAAAGGATTTAGGAAAAAATGGAGAAGAAAACGAATATTTAAAAAAAATGGATCATGAAAATAGTATTAATCCAAATGATATATTTTGTTGTTTAATGAATCATAAACAATTAGAAAAAATCGATACAAAATTAACTGATTATATTTGTAATAATCATAAATTGATGAATGTTACATTAATTGTTGATGAAAGTGATTTGTATGCGCCAACTGCATCTAATAACGACATCAATAAAAATGATTTAAAAGATTCCACAAAATGTGAGCAACTTTTAGCAAAAATCTATAAAAAAGTTAGATATGTCCTACATGTAACTGGAACAGCACATTCTCTACTTTATAATGTAACTACAAAATTATCAGATAACGCATCTATTCAAATTAAAATATCAAAAGTTCATAAAATGAAGAGAAGTGATAATTATTATGGATTATTTAATAGTAATATAAAATTTATAACAGATTCTGTATATGAATGGTGGGATGATATAGATTCAGAAACTAATAAAAGAAAAAGTTATGAACTGGAAGAAGATTACAAACAAAATATAAGTCCAATTATAGAAAAGATTTTAGAAAGACCTCAAAATGATTATTATTCTTTATTAATATCAGAAGAAAAAACAAGACAAGGACATACTGATTTAGCAGATTTAATATTAAAAAACTATTCAAATCTATTTGTTGTAATTTTTAATGGAAAAATTTTAAGATTATACCTACCTGATAAATATGAAAAAAGCCTTTTAAATTATTCTAAAAAAGAAAAAAGATTATATAAAAGTCAGGGTATTAACAGCCCTGGGATTAAATATAAATTTAATTACAATTTCTTTGATATAAATTCTAAGAAATTTAATTTAAAACAAGTCTACAAAATAATAGCTATGTTTCTAAAAGAAGAGGAATTAGATTATAAAACGGTGATTACAATTACTGGAAAATATGGTGAAAGAGGATATTCATTTACAAGCGATAATTATGATAGATATTCTTTTCATTTAACAGATCAATATTTCCCATGTCATGTTAAAAATAAAAATTGTACTGACATTTCTCAAAGATTAAGATTACAAGGTAAATATAGTGATAAACCTGAATTAACTTTATGGACAAGTATTGAATTAAAAAAGATAATTTTAGAATTTTTTGTGCCATTTATGAAGGAAATCGAAAGAAAAATTATGGATAAAAACAACTGGTTTGAAATTAAAGAGTTAATTGAAAGTATAATAGTAGAACAACAAAATATTAATTTTGAATATATTAAATATATTGATGCCAAGAAAAAATGTAAATCCATTAATTTAGTTAAACATTATGAGAAAAAATATAATGGTGTAAGATTAATTAAAATTTTAAATATGTCAGATGATGATATTAAAAAATGGTGTAAAAATAACAATTTATCCAAATATAATTGTATTAATAGAATTAAAGATGATATAACGAAAGAAGATTTTATAAAAAAATATGGAGAGTTCGATATTAATACGCCTGTTGTACATGATATAAATATATATTTCAACGATAGTTATGACATTTTAATTGAAAAAATACAACAAAAATTTAGTAAAGAATTAGAAATTGATTATATTAATGTACCGACCCAAAAATGGTTTAAGAAGAGAAAAGAAGAATATGACAAAGAAAATTTAAAATGGACAGATAGAATATTTAGAGAAAAATTTAAAGTCAGAAACATAGAGCTTTATAAAAACAATTTTCATTCTAATCTAAATACACAAAATCATAATTATATTTGGAATTTGGCATATAAAAATGATAAATTATACTTAATATTAAGATATACATTTCAGAATAAGACAAAACTACCCAAAAAATGTATTGATGTAAAGAAAAATAAAATAATTTATAATGAAGTAAATAATATAATTAAATATTCAAAATTAAAATCAAGGTATACTATAGATAATTTACCAGAAAGATATTATTGGAAAACACCAGATGACTGGCTTTTTTATCATGATAAAGAAAAAACACAATTTTATTCAATAAATATAACAGAACCTAAACATACAAATAATAATTCTACAGTTAAATTTATAATTTCAAATATAATTCTTGCTGAAAAAAAAAATTTAAGAATAGGTATTAACGATATTTACAATAAATATAAAGAATGGTGTAAAATAAATAATCAAGATATAGAATCAAAAAAAGATTTTAAAGCTATATTCAAACATTTAGGCTTCAATCAAGAAAATAGTAAGGGAGTTGATAGAAATGGAAATAAAGACAAAATAGGTTATAATATTACATTTAAGCCATAGAAGATTTAAAATGTCCTATTTTTTGAATTATGAACCATCTAATTTTTCAATAATTAAATTTATTAATTTATTTAAGTCATCATTAGAAAATTGTAAAGTATGTTCATCGTATCCTTTAAGATTAAAATAATTATATTTATGTGAACAAAATGATGCAATATTTCTATAATGCATATTATTTGATAACCTATCATTACCAAAAAATTCTATTAAATTTGATTCTTTAGTCATAAATGAACTCCAGATTAATCCAGCTCCATGAGCACCTATAAATATATATGATTTTGATGATATTTCAATAGATTCTTTAAATGATAATTTATTAAATTCAACCTTTTTTATTTCAACATCTATTTTTTCTTGTATTTTCTGTATGATTTTATCTTCATCTTTTATTTTCCTAAATATCTTTCTATTATTAAAATCATTTCTACTACACCAAATAATAATTTTATTATTATTTGATACTGGTATTTGAAATATATTTTTTATCCAAAATATGAAATCAATATATAATTCACATTTACAATTACAACTTACTCCTCGACCTTGAATTGGAGAATTCTTAATTTTAGTACAAATTATTGAACTACCACTAGTTTGTGAAGCAATAACCATATTATACTTATAATTTTCAGTATCATTATTGTAAACAACATCATTTGATATATTTGACCAAAATTCTGTATCAAAGTTGTTTGATTTATTTAATTTATCCATAATAACAATCTTCAATTTTTGTCTATTTATATTAAATGCTGAAATTACAAAATATAAATTAAAATATGAGTGAAATGATTCATAAGGATTGTTTGTGTCAAATCTATTGATACGATAAATAATTTTTTCTTGCTTCTTTGGTATTATTGCATTATTCTTTTTAAATTTTTTTTTAATATAACCTTTTTCAGTAAAAAAATCAATTTCAATATCATCTAAAAACTGTAGATCTCCTTTTATACCATTTGAACAAATATTTTCATAAATTGTTATATGAGGATTATACTCCCAATTATATAATATATATTGTGTCACTTTTTGATTATTACCATTATATATTATTTTAGCACTTTCAAGAAAGTTTTCATATGTATTCTTCTTAAATAATCTTTCAAAATCTAATAATTCTTGAGTTTGAATCTTTCTCTCTTGTCGTTTGTTTTGCAAAAATTGGGTACTCTTCATATATAGTATATACTATATATGAATAAAATTATATATAAAAAAAAGATGACATTTTAAATATTCAACGGGTTAAATAAATATTAAATACTACTTTTTAATTATATATAAATATTTAATATTAATTTTTTTATTTAAAAATTTTTAAACTTCATCTACAAACACTAAATCATTATCCTGATTTGTATTTTCTATATTTGAATTATCAACATTCTGTTGTGATGTTAATTCAATATCTTTATTTTCTTCTTGTTTTTCATCTAGTAACCAATGTTGATCATCTGTATAATAAGGTTCTTTCTTTTTTAATTTATAAACACTTAATATTACTCCTGTTAGTAATCCACTTATTATTGAAATTCCAATTGTGGTAAATAACGCTGCTAATTGATAACCACCTTGTTCTAATGCCGTTCTACCATTAGCTCTAGCTGGAAAAACTTCTGATACGGATCCACCATATAAATCTTCTTTTGCTACTGAGGCTGATATAAACCCCCCTAAACCTCCGATAATACCAGGTATTCCATGTAAATTATTAACACCGCATGTATCATAAATATCATAGTTTTTTTCTAAATAAGGAGTTAATTTTTCATATCCTATAACACTAATAACACCTGCTACAAAACCAGTAATTAAAGCCCCATACGGAGCAATGACTAAATCCGCAGAAGATCCAACAGCTACCCCTCCAGCTAATGTTGCATTTAAGATATGTTCCATATTAAATTTGTTATCTTTATTCACTAATTGGGACATTAAAAAAGCTCCTATACAACTTGCACTCAAAGCAAAAACCGTATTAATAACAACCCTATGCTGAGCATATCCAATAGCTAGGGCTCCATTAAAACTTGGCCAAAACATCCATAAAAATAGTGTTCCTATCATAGCTAATGTATTAGAATTTTTATTAGCCTTTCTATCCCTTAGACTATGTCTACAACTAATTTTAGTTATTACCCATGATACTGCTAATCCAAAAAAAGCTCCGAATGTATGAACATACATAGATCCTCCCATATCTACTGCTTCATATAATATAACTCCTATCGATTCATTAATAGAATAAAAAATTAATTCTACAAGTGCCATTATAAATATTTGTAAAGGATTTAATCTACCTAAGACTGCTCCTAAAGAAATTAAAACTACTGCTGCAGCAAAATCACCAGTAATCAATGATTCTATAGTTAATTCTAAATTATGCCATTCATTTTTAAAACAATTATGAAAAAAACCATTAATTAAAATAGAAGCTTGAATTACCATAGCAGTAATTAGTAATGTATAACCTAAAGCACTATATGCATATTTATTTAAAAATGTCATTAAAAATCCAAATCCAATTAAAATCATTACATGAACGTCTTGATAAAATGGATAATAATGATCGATTGTTTCAGATACTGATGTTGTATTATTAAAATTATCAGAATAATCAACAAATAAACCATAACATAATATCATCAATGTTTGAAACCCAAATATTAACCAAGCAAATGTTTTTTTGTAAAAATCCATACTCCTATTAATATAGTAAGGAGTTTTTTCCTTTAACTATTTTGTAGATATCTTATTAGGGATGTTTTTATATTAAAATAGAATTATTAAATATATAATGAAATTAATTAAAATAGATATTTATAGAAATAATAAACTAGTTGGTGAAAATACATACCATTTCGAAAATAAAGATAATAAAAAAACAATAAATAAACAAGTTAAATTTGATTTAAAATTTTTAGGTATTAAGTATTATTCATTTGAATCTAATTCAATAGAAATTTATCAAAATGATAAGTTAATAAAGTTTAGTTCTGAAACTATTACTAATAAAAAAAAGTATAATATACAAATGAATAGTTTAAATCAAGATATTATCATTGGAAATTGGTGGAATTATAAATTATTTAATAAAAAAATATTAATTAATCCAATTACAGGTAATTTAACTAAATATGAAATTTATGTAGGAAAAGAAAATCAAATTATTAATATAAATGGTGTTGATTATGAATGTGAATATATTATTATGGAAACAGATAATAATAATATTTTTGAATTTTGGTATAATAATAAATTAGATTTGATTTTAAAAGTAAGTTTTAATAGAAGAGGAGAATGGAAATATATTGTAAAATCTTATGACCAATAACTTTCAATTGTTTTAAGAGCTGAGGGTATTTTTAAAATATCTGTTAGACCAAATTTTTCGATATCTCCGACTGCCAAAGAATAATTTCCCTCTAAATCCTCATTAAATACTTTAATATAATATGTACCGGCGGGTAATTTGAATGTTGATTTAAAATAGTCTCCAGTTTCTGTTCCTACCCAATACCACTTTTTACCGTAACTTTCATACCAACACCACCATTTAAAGTCAGTTTGTTCTCCAGTTCCATTAAGATTTAATGAAATCATATCTTTATCAAGGACATCAAACCATACTTTTTTTAATGGTTTATCAGTTTTTGGAGTTAAAATACCTGCATAAAAATTAAATTCTTTATCAGATTCTATCTTGTAATATCTAGCCTTACCATTTAGGGAATTATATATTGCTAAAGAAATTTCAGGTTCATTTATAACATACGGATTTTCAAGCGTTGCTTCTTGATTTGTAATAGGTTTATGCCGAGTTCTAAAATCCACTCCCTTATAAAAATATTTTAATAAATTATTCAGGGTCATCTAATAATTAATAATATTATATTTTTAAAAAGGGTGAATAATATATGGTATTTACTGTTTTTAAATAAATTAATAAATAATGCTTAAATATTTTATTGGACTAATACTTATTATTAATTTATTTAAAAATTCCAAACCAATTAATGATAAAATGTGTTGTAAAGCTCTAACAGCATCATGTATTGCCTGTTCACAAAATAAAACGATTAAAGAAGTATGTAAGAATAATAAGGGGCTTCTGGGATGTTAAAAAGGGTAGATAGTTGATTGCATTAATTTTATTAAAATATTATTTAATAAAAATGAGAAAATATATTTTACCAACAATATCATTGATAGTAGCTTTAAAAAATACTATGGGATTAAATAGTATAAATGAATTAAACGAATTAAACGAATTAACTATATTATTTGAAAAGGGTAATAATAATATTAATGATAAATATTTCAAATCTATTACAAAGTTTATTAAAATAAATAAAAGGAGAAAAATTTTTATTGAGAGTCATTCCGGTTTAGAATCCAATAATAAATGTTGTCTGGCTTTAGCTAAACAAAGATCAAATAAAATTTTAAATATTATCAATGATATTGATTCTTCGATTGAATATGATGTTAAATTAAGCACAGACAAAAGTGGTGCTTTAGAATTAAATAATAAAGAAGTAAATTATGAATGGCTTAAATTAAGTATTAAATAAATGCATTAAAAATAATCCACCAAAAATCATAATATCAGCTATATTAAAACAATAATTTAAATAAGGTATTTTGATATAATCTACAATATATCCATGTACAACTCTATCAAATAAATTACTTAAAGCACCTAATAGTATTAGTCTTGATTTTAAAATAAAAGGTAAAAATATAAGAAAAAGAAATAAATGTACAACTTTATTTGCTCTTGTATAGTGTCTAGCAATTGAAAAATTAAATCCATAATTTTTAACAATGTTTTGATTATTCAAATAATTTTTTGAAGTTAAGTCTAGAACAAATAATAAAAATGGTATAATTTCAAAACTGATTAAATGTTTATAAAAAAATATTAGTATCATAAAAATCACAGAAATTACAATATTTTTAATATCAAATTTATTTCTTAAAAATTCAGAATAGATTCTTATTATTGATACCCAAACTACAAATAAAATTATTGGATCAATATTTGATTTATTATATAATAGAATTAAATAAATTATAGGTCCTTGTAATAATCCTTCAATAATAGAGTAATATTCATTGTTAAAATGTTCTCCATTGCAATAATTTCCTATCCTAATTGCCATATATACAATTGGTAGTGTAAAAGCTATAGTATTCATAAATTTAGGAATATCACAAAATATAGAAATTAAACAGAAATAGATATAAAACCCATACATAGCTCCAAAAGATGCATTTCCTTCCCATGTATTTCTGAATATTTTTTGAAAAATTTTAGAACCTACAATACAAAACAATGCACCTAAAGGAGATATAATTTGCATTGGAGCAATACAAATTTCATTATTTTTATTCCTATTTTCTAAATCGTATGATAAAATTAACCAACCTACAGACATAAAAATACCGTAATAATTCATAATATATGTTATAATATGAATTACTTATCTTTAAATAAAAATTAATAATCTAATAATGACATAATGTCTTCTATGTATTCATTATAATCTATCATTGATGCAGTTTCAATTATTTCTTTTCTTAAATCATCTAAATAATTTCTTGTTTTAGCTAATGATCCACATCTCTGCATTATATCTAAAGCCCTTAATTTAATTTTTTGATCATACCTTTCATTAGATGTCATTATCTCATAAATTTCATCACAAGAACTCAGATCAGCCATTGTTAGTATTATAGGATAAGTAAATTTACCCTCTTCAATATCCGAACACAATCCTTTTTCTTGCCAATAATGAAAACTTGTTAAATTAATGTAATCATCTCTTATTTGATAGAATTTACTTAGTAGGTGAAAAAATAGAGTAATCTTATCCTGCTTAGAATTATTTTCTACAAAAAGAAAACATAAATTAGGTATTAAATTAAATAATGCTCCTGTCTTATTTTCAATCATTTTTAAATATTGACTAACACTAGGACAATATTTTTTATTTGACCAATATAAATCACCACCCTGACCTTCATGTAATTTTAATAATGTTCCTATTATATTATCATGAATTCCTTTGCTTTGACTTTCTGAAATTTTCTTATCCGATTTTAAATCATTCAAAAGTTTAAAAATACGCATGTAAGCGGCATTGATGGTTAATGATTCTCCAAATAATATATGAGAGCATTTACATTTTCTTCTCAACTGAGAACCATCTTCTATATCATCAATCATTAATGTGCAACAATGTATTGTTTCTATTATTTCTTTAATCTTATGAAGAATTTTTCTCTCAATTGGGATCCACGAACAACATAAATCTAATAGTTTTCCTCTAATACTTTTTCCTGGACATGATCTTGTATAACTGTAAGGTTTGTATAACATAAAATTAGTCTCTTGATTAGCATCATAATAGTTTAAATCACCAAAATCAATCTGTTTTTTAATTTTTTCTAATGATTCATATAATGGTTGGTAGTTTTGCAAAATTCTTTTAAATAAAGGTGTTAAAACATAATTAATATCATCTCTTAATTCATCTAATTTATTTTTATCTGCCCAAAATACTTTTTCCATTTTTTTATCAGAATATAATATATCATTTTCAAATTCAACAATATATAATTTTTCTTCAACTATATCTTGAGGATTATTATGATGACAATAAGTGATTTTTACTCTTCTTCTTGTAGTGGCTTTATCCAATAAGACAGAAATATTATTATTATCTTTATCCATTATAAAATCGATTAATGAATAATGCATCGGATATTCCGGATCATTTTCACTTCTTTGTGTTACCAATAGCTCTTTATTCCTATTAAATAGTAATAATTTACCTTGTGTTTTAGGTTGCATTAAATTCCCTAAATCCTCAATACTGTCATTATTATCCTTATTTACATAAAATCCATTGTTAGTACCTGTCATTTTGATAGGTTTTTCAATTTGTTTTATATTCTTTCTTTTATTCTCATAGAGCATATTTTGAATATTTAGCATATCATCAATATTCATTTTACTTTTAATTTAAGTATTCGCAAAGTCTTTAAATATATATAATATCTTTAGTATTTAGAAGAATAAATAATATAACAAATAAGATGGCATATATACCTAGAATTCTAACCACTAATATGAATAAATCTAGACAGCTAATGAAAAAACAAATAAAGAATATTTCAGGATTAAATGAAAATACGCAAGTATGCTTAATAGGGTTTCAAGGCTCTACCGAAAAACAACTTAAAAGGCATATTCAAATTTACAAAGACAAAAATTTAGATACTCTTGTATTTACTCCTGGTTATTTACAAAATTATATTCCCAAATATGTTAATTCAGTTGCTTTAGAAATTTCGGAACAATTAGAAAATAATAATAAAAAAATAATTTTTCATGCTATAAGTGGAGGATGTTATCCACTTTCTTTAACATTGAATAATATAATAAAAAATGGAAATAAAGATTTAATTGATAAGATTATATACGATTCCTCGCCGGTTAAATGTACGATTTGTTCAGCAATAACTGCATTTCAAGAAAAAATGCCTCTACCTAAATTTTTAATTAAGAATATATTAGAATTACATTATTATAAATCTCAATTGCCCATTAACGAATGGTGTCATGATTTTTATACATTTATGGGAAGTAGATTACTTGATGATGTTCCAAAATTATTTTTAACAAGCGATAGTGATACGATTGTACCCATGAAAGATGTAGACGCATTTTTAACAGGACAAAGGAATTATGAAAAAATTATTTTTCCAGATGCAATCCATGCTAAGAATATTTTAAAAGATAATGAATTGTATATGAAATCTATTAATGATTTTTTGAATAAAAAATAGTTTAAAGAAAAATATCTTTACTTAAAGTAACTTAAATGTGGATCCAAATAATAATTCATATAAATAACAAAAGTGAAAAATACCAAGTTAGATATGACGAGAAAATCGAAAATATCAAAAAAAGGATATGTAAAGATTTTGATGTAGATGATGATAATTTGTTTTATTTAGCAACAAATACAAAATATTTACAAGTAGATAATACTGTTAAGGAAAGTGGTTTAAAACAAAATAGTAATATGTATGTTATTTATAAATTAGGGTTTGGAGGCTATCTTTTTTTAAACATTAAAGGTAAGATAGAAAGAATTAATGTATCCTTAGATCATTCAGGCAAAGAAATAATAACAAAAATTAGTGAAATAAAAAAATTCGTAAAACAATTAATTAATGATGAATTTAATTTAGTTGTTTATAGAGACCAAAAAGAATTAGTATTAAATAATTTAGAAATGACATTAAATGATATAGGTATAAAAAATGCAGAAAAACCATTGGAAGAAAATATGATTTTTATTCAAAATTAAATTTGGATTTCAGTATTATCCGTATTGTTATCTATATTTAAAATTTCTTTTTCTTGAAAATTACACCTATCCATAATTTGAGCTATCATCAACAAAATATATAGGTATTGGTATGTAAACCCAAGAAATAATTATTTCATAAAGGGAATATTATAGTCTTTTAAAATTTTATTTTCCATTAATATAATTTTAAATTTGTTTTAAAATCTTAATAATTTTATTAATATAAATAATGATTTAATGAAAGGAAAAAAACTTTCAATTGATATTAACTTTGATGAAGATAGTATCAATCCTCACTTTTTAGATTTACAAAAAAAAATGGCTTCTAATATTTTTCATATTTTTAGTAGCATTCATGGTATTAGACACAAAAATAATTATTTATATGTTAAAAATATAAAATTTAAGATAATAAAAATATTTAATTCATTGAATAATGTTCTGTATTTAATTGAAAATAACCAATTTAAATTTGTATTAAAAAAATCTAGGAGTATTTTAAATGCAAATACCACATTATTAACATTCTTAAATTCAGTCAATTTATCTAAAGAAGATCAACAATATTGGATGAAAGTAATTGAAATGGAGATTATGGATGCCTTTAATGAAAAAAAAAATTGTCTAAATTATGAAGAATTGTACGCATATTTTAAAGAAAATATATTAAAATCTGAATATATATATCAAGGCTTTTCTTCTATAAAAGAAATGAAAACAACAATTGAAGATTGTAAAATTATGTTAAGTCAAAATTATATTTGCAAATTTTCATCTCCTCCATCTACTATAATTGTTACTCCCTACCTAGAAAATAGTTTTGTAATGAGAAATATGAATTTTTTAGATGATTCGACAAAATATTATATTTATATAATATTAATTTACATCTTCAGTTTTGCTAATCTGAATGGATATTATCACAATGATTTAAAATCAAATAATATTATGATCGTTCCTAATATACATTCAAAATTAGATTTAAATAAATTATTAGATATTAATGTTGAAATAAGGTCTGAATTTATTCCAGTCATTATTGATTATTCAAATTCACGTAAGGTTAATTCTTGTTATCCATTTGATATATATATTATAAGTAGAATGTTTTGTAATAATACTATTCTATCAGAATGTACATGTAATGAACCTAATTATTTAGATGAAAATGGAATTTATATTAATATTGTGGAAAAAATAGTAAATTTAATAGAAAAAACTTACACTAATATTATAGATATTACAACAAAAGATAGATTAAATAGTATTGAGTTTTTTAATAATTTGGGAAAAGATTCGCAAAAATTTAATCTTTTAATTAAAGAAATTTTCTCTTTATTAAAAACATCAGAAACTGAAAAAATTAAAGTCACCTTATAAATAAAACTATTTAAACATATATTTAATTAAAATAAATAGAAGAAAAAAGCGTTGTTGGTGTAGTGGTAACATAGTTGCCTTCCAAGCAATTGCCCCGGGTTCGATTCCCGGACGACGCATTAAAATAAAAAATTAAAAAATAAAAAAATTAAAATAAAAAAATTAAAATAAAAAAATTAAAATAAAAAAATTAAAATAAAAAAATTAAAATAAAAAAATTAAAATAAAAAAATAAAATAAAAATAAATGATTAATTACTAATGATTTATTATTTATAAATTAAGAAAAATATTTATTATATCCTTGAATTGAATACTGCGAATTAATGCTATGAATACTAATTTCTTTATCATAACTATTTTCTTTTTCGTATACAATAAAATTTTCTAATTTTGATTTGTCTTCGTTTTTTATAATTATTGCTGCTATTAAGGAATTTAATGAAGTAAATTTATTAAGTTTATTATCATTTGAATCTCTTATGAATGTTAGACTTTTAATAGATTTCGAAAAATGTTTTATAAAAGACATAATAACTAAAGTATCTTTATTTACTGAATCATTTGAAAGTAATTTTTGATAAAATTTATGTCCTATTTGCATAAGAACATCATTTTCTTGAGGTTGATTTAATTCAGTTAAAAAAACAGTTACATTTGGCATATTCTTATCATCTAATTTTATAAAATTATATATATCGTTTTGCATTTATAATAATATTAGATTTTTTTTCATCTGTTAAAAGTTAAGAAATTAATTTCGTTTAAAAAACTATATTAATATATATTATAAAAAATATACATAATGTCACTTTTATTACTTGCCTCAATAAACAGACAAAAAAGAGAACAACTTAAAAAAGATCTACTTGTTCAATCAGAAACTACAGAAAATGAACAAATTGATACAACAATAGATAATACGGTAGTTAATCAAACAGATGTAGATGTAGATACGGTAGTTAATCAAACAGATGTAGATGTAGATACGGTAGTTAATCAAACCGATGTAGATGTAGATACTACAGTTAATGACACAGTAAATGCAGTTGTTGATACCACAGTAAATGCAGCTATTGATACTACAGTAAATGCAGTTGTTGATGACACAGTAAATGCAGTTGTTGATACTACAGTAAATGCAGTAAATACAGTAAATACAGTAAATACAGTAAATGCAGTAAATGCAGTAAATGAAGATTCTTCAAATCCCTCATTATTAATTGACGAAGAAGCAACATCATCTGAAGCTGAAGAAGAAGTTAGTACTACTAGTAATACTTTGAATAATTCTAATATTCCCAGTGATGAACAAGTTGAAAACTTGGTAAAGTCTGTTTTAAATAAAAAAAATAAAAAAAAGAAGAAACATAATAAAAACAAGCACCATAAATCAAATTAACAATAACAACCTTGATGAGCAGGCATGACTAATTTTTTGTATTTTCTTAAATAATATTGATGTTCATTATCATTTAATATAATAGGTTTATTTCTTTCTAATAATTCTTCAATATCAACATCTACGGATATTGAAGATTTAGAAATATCAATCTTAATAATATCATCATTATTAACCAAACTAATTAAACCACCTTCAGCGGCTTCTGGACTGACATGGCCTACAATAAACCCACAACTACCACCACTAAATCTTCCATCTGTTATTAAAGCTACTTTTCCTTCAAGACCATACCCTACTAAAGCAGCAGTTGGTTTTAGCATTTCAGGCATACCAGGACCTCCTTTAGGTCCTTGATATCTAATAATAATAACATGGCCTTCTTTTATTTCTCCATTTTTTAATCCTTCGATCATTTCATTTTCTGTATTATAAGTTATAGCAGGTCCTGAAAAATAATTTCCTTCATTACCACTTATCTTAGCAACACAACCATTCGTTGCTAAATTCCCTTTTAGTATTTTAATGTTACCATCTTTTTTAATGGGATTACTACATGAAAATATAAGATCATTATCTGGTTTCATGACATCATATTTTTCAAGATTGTCTCCTAATGTTTTGCCCGTGATTGTCATACATTCCCCATCTAATATATTTTCTTGTAACAGATATTTAAACAAAGGCGATGATCCTCCTTTTTTGTATAAATCTTCCATTAAATACTTACCACTTGGTTTAAAATTACCTATAATTGGTGTTATTTTTGATAATCTATTAAAGTCTGCAAGACTTATATCAATTTCTGCTTCTTTAGCAATTGCCAAAATATGTAAAACGGCATTTGTAGACCCACCTACTGATAATACTACTTTAATGGCATTTTCAAATGACTTTTTAGTTAGAATAGATTTTGGTGTAATTTCATTTTCTAACAAGTTTAATATCACATCTTCAGCATAAATACATTCATCTTCTTTTTCTAATGAATGAGTTATATTTGATGAACTATTAGGTAAAGAAAGTCCTAAAGCTTCTACTACTAATGCCATTGTATTAGCTGTATACATTCCTCCACAAGCTCCTCCATTTTTATCACAACATGATGAAAGCAAATCTTCTCTTGCGTCTTCAGTTAATTCTCCTTTAATATATTGTCCATATGATTGAAAAGCTGAAACAATATCAACAGGTTTATTATTATAAACTCCTGCTTTAATAGCTCCACCATAAATCATAAAACTAGGTCTATTAACTCTCAGCATTCCTAATATTGCACCTGGAATATTTTTATCACATCCGGGAATAGTAATTGCTCCATCATAACTATGACCTATCATTGTAGATTCAAAAGAATCTGCTATTAATTCTCTAGAGGGTAAAGAATATAACATTCCTTTTGTTCCCATTGAAATACCATCACTTACGCCAATAGAATTCACTCTAAGTCCTTTTAGATGTGAAAACCCATCTTTTACTAAATTTTGTAATCTATGTAAATGCATATTACAAGGATTTGAATCAAACCAATTACTAAAAATACAAATCTGGGCTTTATTCATATCTTTTTTAGAAAAACCAGCTCCATAAAGCATAGCTTGTGAAGCCCCTTGACTTTTATCTTGAGTAATATTTTTAGAAATAGTATTTATATACCTAATTGATTTATTAATTTTAACTCTTGGAATTAGATTCATTAATTATATGAATTTGAAGTTTAAGGTATTTATGTTTCTAAAATTCAAATTTTTTGGGGGTTAAAGCCACCCGTTTAAAATTTTAAAAGTATTAATATTAATATTAATATGAAAAAAAATACAAGAGCATTGCTTGCAATTTTAGCAGGAAGTTTATTACTACCTAAAGGAAATTTAACAAGAAACCAAGATGGCGGTTGTGGTTGTGGTAATGGTAACCCTATAGATTTTACAACATTATCAGCTGAATATGATTATGTATCTTCAGAAGAAAATGAAAATGAAGATATAAATGAAGATAGAAATGAAAATGAAGATAGAAATGAAGATAGAAATGAAGATATAAATGAAAATGAAGATAGAAATGAAGAAAATATTCCAAGAATGGTTGATGACGATACAGAAAGTGAATATAGTTCAGATAGTGATGAATCTTCCTCAAAGAATGATTAAAATTTGAAAAAAAAAACTATAAATTAAAAATTGAAAAAAAATACCATAAAATTTGATATTAATTATAATTATTTAATATGAATTGTTCATGGTGTCAGCAATTAATAAGAGCGGATATATTTTTTGCTTTCGATAGAAGCTTTTGTTGTGAAAAACATAGGGAGAATTATGCAAGTAAAAATAAAAAAGAATTAGTAGATTATCCTACTTATGATAATAGAAGTGAAAATCAAAATATGATAGAATCTTTTTTGAATTTTAATATTAGACCAAGAAAATCAAATATTAAAAATGAATCAACTACCAATGAGACAAAATTATTATCCACTATTCCGGAAAGCAATATAATAGCTCAACCTAAAAATTCTCCTAAAAAATCAATTATTAAAAAAAGAGATAGTTTTGAGGAAGAAGCAAGTTGTTCTTGTTGTTTCTAAAAAATGTATAAGAAAGCTATTATAAAAGCTATAAATAAAGCTATTTTTTTATTTTAAATTCTTTTTAATAAATATTTAATTCTTTTTAATAAATATTTAATTCTATCGATCGATAATATATATAAAGATATCAAAACGTATAGATAATACAATGTCTAGAAATTCAGTAATTAAGAAAGTTGTAAATCACGTTGGAAAATTTAATTATATGGATAAAGTACCTATTACTGTTAGAAAAGAAATACAATCAATTAAACAAAATCCACCAATAATACCAATAAATATTGGTGGAAAAGAAATTGTTAAAAATCTAAAACCACAATATTGTCCTTATCAAAAAGACGTAATTATAGCTGAATATAGTTCAGCTGATAAAAATGATATTTATAATGCAATAAATAGTTCAAATAAGGGTAAAAAAATATGGAATGAGTTTTCATTAAATCAAAAAATGGATATTTTTGAAAAGGCTGCTAATCTAGTTACATCAAAATATGAAAATAAACTCTTAGCTTCAACAATAATTGGCCAAGGTAAAACTATATATGAAGCAGAGATTGATGCGATAAGTGAGTTATCCGATTTTTTAAATTTTAATAGAAAATATATGATTGAATTAAATAATGAGAATTTAATCAATAGTCAAGATGCAATTAATACACAATCATGGACATCATTATCTGGATTTGTTGCAGCAGTATCGCCTTTTAATTTTACTGCTATTGGAGGGAATTTAGCAACTGCTCCTTTATTTATGGGTAACGCTGTTATATGGAAACCTTCTGACTTTTCTATACTTTCTAATTATTATATTTATGAATTGTTATTAGAGGCAGGAGTACCAGCTGAGACTTTACAATTTGTACCTTCTGAGCCAGAAATATTTATGAATACAATTTTAGAATCACCTAAATTTGGTGGATTAGCTTTCACAGGAAGTAGTAGTGTATTCAAGGATATTTTAAAAAAGGTATATACAAATATAGATTCTTACGAATCTTTTCCTAGAATAATTGGAGAAACGGGAGGTAATAATTATCATTTCGTATTTCCTGATATGGAAAAAAAAATAGAAGAAATTGTGAATTTAACTATTAGAGGAGCATTTGGATATTCAGGGCAAAAATGTTCAGCTACTAAAAGATTATATATACCAGAGCAATTATATGATAATTTTGTTAGTACTTTAAACAAGAAACTAAAATATTATAAATTTGGCAATCCAGAAAATGACTATATATTTTCTTCTAGTGTAATTCATCAAAAAAGTTATAATAATTGTGTTTCACATATTTTATCTAATAAATATAAAATAGTCTCCGAAACAAATTTATTTGATAATAGAATAGGAAATTTTGTTTTTCCTACTATAATACACGAAAAGGATCCTTATTCAGAAATTTGGAAAAAAGAAATATTTGGTCCATGTTTATTAATACACAAATATAAAGAAAAAGATCTAGAAAAAATAGCTAATATTTGTACAAGTATATCAGGAACAAATTTAACTGGTTCAGTATTTTATAAAGAATCTAAATATAATAATATTTTTAATAAATATTTTGCTAATAATGTAGGTAATTTATATATAAATGATAAATCTACTGGTTCTGTTGTAGGACAACAGCCATTCGGAGGATTCGGGTTATCCGGTACTAATGATAAAGCAGGTTCCAAATATTTTTTAACAAGATTTGGAAATAGCATTGTAACAAAGACAAAAAATAAATTTTAGTTTTATAAAATAAAAAAATATATAATTTAAATATATAATGTCAAATAACAATGCATTTAATAGTCTAGCAAAAGTTTTTGCTGGCGGAGCTGCAATTAAAACAGCAAGTGAATCATCAGGTAAAAAACCACATTCCATGTTATTCTGGGGAATTATTATAGCAGTGATTTTAATAATACTCTTTGGAGGAGGCTTCTTTGGTTACAAAGAATATCAAAAATATGAAGAATCTCATGATGAAGAGGATGAACACTCACATCTAACAGAAGAAGAAAAAAAAGATAACTAATCTTTCATTTTACAAACATTTGTAACTGAAGTAAAATCTTTTTTTACTTGTTGAGTAATTAAATCAGTATATTCAAAGTAAATAAATTTACTTGATATTTTAATAATTTTAATATCAAGTTTATTTTCCTTTAAGAAAATTATACCATTTAAATTTTTATCACTTAAATTAATTTCAATTTTCTCAATCTTCATCTTATTCTTCTCTTTAATTTCAGAAATTATTACTGCCTCTTCCTTTTCCAATTCTTTTTTTTGCTTGTGCATAATAGATTTTTCATTTTCAATTAATTGAGTTATAGATTTTAATTCTATTTTAAGCATTTCTGTACATCTAGTAATAGAACTTCGAATATTATTATTTCTAGCTTCTAAGATATTTCCTAATTCATTTTTTAAATCTAATATAATCTCTTCTAAGGCTATATTTGTTTCATCATTTAATTTATCTATATTTTCTACTAGAGATTTGATTGTGTTTTCTATTTTCTTTCTTCTTTTGCTAAAAATGTCGGTACTATCTTCTATATATTTTTCATGTTTTTCAATAGATGATTTCATTGCCGAGCTAAGTTCATAAACCAAATCTTTTATATTATCCGGTTTGACTAATTCATAATGTAATTTTATATTTCTTAAATTAGCCAACAAACCACTTATTTCTCCTTTTTTGAAATCAAAAACAGATTTAATTTTGGAAACTAATGTTTGAGTAGCCATATCAAATGTCTTTGAAAATTCTGATTTGTCTCCTAAAGTTAATACTTCTCCACTAACAGTAATATTTGGTAACACTTGAAAAGCTGGTAAAAAATCTTTTAAATTATTACTTGTCTTACTAATACTTTGCTCCTTTTCTTCTGGATTTAATTCAAAAGAATCGGTAGCTGTAGATATAACTGTATCAATTAATTGTTCATTATTTTGAATTTTTACTTTTTTTCCATATTTATTTAATCGGCTACTCAAATCAAAAACATTTTTATCTTCCTCGAATTTATTTAATATAGGTTTAACTTTTGTAATATAAGATTCTATTTTTTCCCATTCTAATCTTTGGTATTTGTTTATAATATCTATAGCCTTAGTATTATATTTTTCATAGGAATCATAAATTTCATCTCTTGTTTTTGAACAAAATTGTTCTATATTGGCTATAGATCTTTCTTCAGCATCTTTTAATCGTGTTAAAAAAGTTACTTGTAACGCTTGATATGTGTCTGTTAGATTGCTCTTTTGAGTTTTTACCTTTTCTATTTCAGCATTACGTTCTTCAATTAAAGGTTTTCTTTTTTTATCAAAAGGATTATTGATTTCACGAGCTACAGATTTAGATAAATAAATTTTACAATTATTTTCTAATTTGGAATAAAATAAATTAGAAGGATCCCAATTACCAGACGATTCATTAATAACTTCTTTTTTTAAGGTTTCCATATATATTAAATATAGAATATATTTTTTGATAAATTAAAATTCTAAACATATAAAATTCTAAACATTGAATATAACTTTGAATATAACTTATAAAATTCTAAACATATAAAGATTCTACTGTAACTTCGTCTCTCAATAAAATCTCTTCAATACTTAGTAATTTTTTATACAAGTTATGATTTTTTAACATTTCAGCAATTCCTATCATTTCTCTTACGATATTACTTACTCTCAAAATATTCTTTATTAAATTACCTTCAAAAGAATCATATGACTCTTTTATCTTACCAAAATCTTTGCCTTCGCCCCATTGCATAACTGATTTGAAGCAAGCTAAATGTAAATTCCAATCATTAAAAATATAAATATTATTTCTTTGGACCATCTCATTTTCTTGACACGCAAATTTTTCTGATAATTCACCAATATCATATAAAATATTTTCTAGATATTCAGGTAGGGTTAGTCCCTTAATAGTAATTTCTTCTGAATTACTAGAATCTTGAATAAAAATAGATATTAATCCAACAATTTCTGCAGGACTTAAATCATCTAAATATCCTTGATTAATTACTTGAGATAAAATGATTTCATTGCACTCATTAATTTCTTTAGCAATTAAACCTAAAGGTGTTAATTTAAGATCTTCATTGATATAATTATTTTTTTGAAGGAAATTTAAAATCATTTGAATTTGATCTCTAAATATTCCTTCATAATAATCTTTGTCCAAGTTCAAGTTACTGTACTCGTGATTTACAGATACATATTCTTTATAATCAGTCTTATATCTTTCCATCAACAATGGGTTTTGTTCTTTAATATCACTTAATGTTTTAGCATGCTTCTTTAATGCCTTTGCATGAATTTTAATTCCAAATTGAGTTCCTGTTTCCAATATATTTTTCACTTCATCGTATTTTTTTAAGATATCTAAATCGTTATCTGAAAATTTTGGTAAATTCATTAATTTTGCTTTAATTTCTTCTAGCTTTTTAATTACAGGTAAACACAAAGAATCATTCTGTTTTGACAAGTAACTTTTTTTTGCCATTAATATAATATTTTCCATTAGAGATTCTCTATCCGTATAGATTGCCAGCATCTTTAGAACAAACTTGTAATTAATATCAAACTTTGATCTAATAGCTCCTGTCTTTCCTAACATCATTGTTTTCGTTGATTCTTTTCCCATAAATTCATACAAAGGTAATTGGATGACAGTACCAAATAAATCCATTCCTCTTCTACCTGCTCTTCCTGCCATTTGTTTGTATTCATCAGCATGCAAATCTCTTTTTTTCCCATCAAATTTAGTCAATTGTGTAAATACAACAGTTTTTGTTGGCATATTAACTCCCGCAGCAAATGTTTCAGTAGCAAACAAAACTTTAATTAAACCTTCTGCATAAATCATTTCAATAGCTTCCTTGAGAATTGGAATAATACCTGAATGATGAATTGCAATACCTTTAGCTAAGAGCTTTTTAATCTCCTTATATTGATCCGTATGTTCATATTTCCCTTTAACTTTTGCTAAATATTTATCAAATAATTTCAAAGAATACGTGCAATCTTCTACCGAAACAAGTTGTTGAGGTAGTAAATTGGCGAAAACAGAACAATTTTTTCTATTCAAAACAAAATATGTTGCTGGTAATTGTTCTTTTTCTTGCAAATAAGATACAGATGTTATTAACATATTTTTATAGTTAAATCTCTCTTTTGTCATCTTTCTAAATTTTTTCGAAGCTTCATCAAAATTTTCATCCAAAAAATTACCTTTTTCATTTAAAATTTTATGAAGTTTTGTAGTATAAATATAATGTTGTAATGGGACTGGTCTTATAGAGTTTGACAAAAGACTTATTTTCTTTTGTTTCATTTCCCCAATCCAATTAGCAAATTTGTCTGCATCATCTATTGTAGCCGACAACATTATCAGATTAATTCTCGGATCTAACATTATAATTGATTCTTCCCAAACAGTTCCTCTATCTCTATCATTGACATAATGAACTTCATCAAATATTACTGCTTCAACATTATCCATATTAATATTGATATCGAAAGGATTTGAGGTCTCTATCTTATTTTTTTGCCTATACAAGATATTCCTTAATATTTCAGTTGTCATAATTAAACAAGGAGCATCAGGATTATTTTTGATATCTCCAGTAATTATTCCTACATTTTGTGCTCCAAATTTATCTGAAAAATCCTTGTATTTTTGGTTAGACAAAGTTTTAATTGGAGCAGTATAAATTACTTGTTTGTTTTCATTTAATGCTTTAGCAATTGCATACTCTGCAGGTACTGTTTTTCCTGAACCTGTATGTGCAGTTACTAAAACATCTTCATTTCTATTGATACAATCAATAGCATGTTTTTGGAAGGGGTCTAATTCAAAGCTTACCTGAAAATAATCAGGCAAGTTGAAATCCCCTGCGTATGTATTATTTCTTATTGTTAACATGTTAGTCATAATATAATTTAATTCATTGAACATTGTGTGAATTATATTATAATATTATTTTCAATTTTTTCATATAATTTTAAAATTTTTCCATTCGCCATATTCTTTTTTCATCTTATCAATTAAGTAAAATCCATATTGAATTTTTTCTGATTTAGGTTGATAAATATCTTTAGGAATTTTGGCTGAGAAATTAGGGTCAAAAAAGAATGGATTAGAAAATCTTTCAACACCAATATCCATAACACGATGTTTAGTAGCTTTAAGTTTATTATTGGTCATTTTAGATAAACAAGTTCCTAAATTGATTAATAAAGAATCTTTTTCAGGTTTTATTGATTTATATTTACCATCTACAAGTATTTCTAATCCAGGAAATCCAAAAGTTGATAGTATCGTAATAAATCCGGAATCAGTGTGCTCTGGAGTAGTTAATTTTAATTCTTCTTGACTTAATAAATCTTGTTTAACTGTACTTTGTGATCTAGGTTTATAATATATAGTTCTAAAAGTAGATAATGAGTCACTAAAAAGATTATCAAAATAATTCTTTTCTTTTCCCATTCCTTCAGCAATATATCTAATAATCTTAAATCCCAAATTCAACCTATTCTGAAACTGCTCATGATAATACAATTCTAATCCTTTATAAAAACTATTACCTTTAGGAAATGGAGTATCTTCATATAAAGGATATTTTTTTTCTGATTCGGAAATTTCAGAAAGTGGCAATCCCATGTCAAAAATTTCTTTATGACTTTCGTCATTATCCAGAAAAGGTGCCATTCCTCTATAAATATTTGAATTACTTGAATTATGACTTTTCCAATATAATTTTTTCTTCTCCTTTTCAGGAATATTATGGAAAGCTTTACATGCTGCAAACATTTCTTCTTCATCGTAGCCGTCTATATTTTTTACATACAGAAAACCTAATTTTTCAAGCTGCTCCATTATAAGACTAATTACCTCTTTTTCTTCTAATTTAAGGTCGATCGGTTTTAAATTAATCGTATTTTCATTCATATAATTTGTAAATTATTTATCCTCTATATCCTTTAATTTATTTATCTATATCATCAAAATTAAAATTTATTGTACAATTGTAATTAGTAGATTCATAATAATGACCCCAATAAGGAGGATAATATAACATCTCTCCAGCTTTTATTTTGATATTTATTTTATCTTTGGTTTTAATTTGCATTGGATTAAAATTATAACCTGAAATATAATAATAGTGAATATTATTTCCAGGATGGACGCTAGGCAATTGCTTGAATACGTTTCTATATTCATATTTAAATTCATCGATCATAGTATCTGAATGTATTAATGTAATCATTGTGCTACCCAATATTTGATAAATAATAGTATTCATTGAATCTATGTGTAAAGGTACACTATACTGGTTATTAGTTATTCTAACTTCGTATCGAGACGTCGTACCTAATTCATTAATATTATTAAATATTTCATCATCTATTTTTCCCTTTATTTTATCAGTAGTTCCCATTAATTGAAAAACATCATTATATTCAAGAAAATTACTATCTCTATTATACTTTCTTTGATTTATATCAATTTTCAAAATATTATCAAGTTCCTGTAGATTTTTTTTAAAGGTATCGTTTTGGTGATTAAATATTTGACTAGCGTCTGTAAATTTTTTTAATCCTGTTTTTATTATTACAGGTTCATTCTTGTTCCAATCTTTAAAATGTTTAATATCTATAATTTTAATTTTGTTTATCATTAAATGAATTTTAATATTTTATATTCTTCAGATTGATATATATCATCCATTTTAATAGTTTAGTATTCGAATTTTTTAATTTTTTAATTTTTTTAATTTTTATTATTTTTTTAATTTTTTTTTTATATATCTTCATACAATGGAGGAGGATCTTCTTCACTATCAGTTTTGGGATTATTATTCTTTGGTAAATAATATAATTCCTCCGTATTACATATTATAGTTGTAACTTTTGAAGGAGTGTATAACGTATTAGGAACATAAAATGCAATTCTAAAAAATCCCCAACCATTTTTTGAAATTCTTTTTAAAGGACCTTTTTTATCAGATGCAAGATGCTTATCATACGATATATTAAATGTAGGTCCAGTAAATATCCAATTTGGATTTTCTAAGTTATCACATGGTAAAGAACTAATTTGAATTAGTTCATCTTCTATTATTAATGTTCCATCGGGATATGGATCTTCGTAATAAAAATATCCTTCTTTACCATTATCAAAGTTATTACAGTAAGCAACATGATTTTTATATTTACATCTATTTAGGGGTTTTATATAAATTTTTTTAATCTGAATATTATTGTAATTACTATTTAAACCCTGAAATTGAAATAAGAAATTTAAACTTCCATTAAATTTTTGTGATTTTAATTCCTTTCTAATATCAATTATATTATATAAAGTAAAGTATTCAGATGATTCTTCAACATGCTTGTGAGAAGCTATGTTAGACAGCGTAGTTATATTTTCATTAAGTGAGGGAGATAAAATAAGCCAATCTCCTTTTCTATTAACTTCGAATTCTTTAACAAACATAATGTTGAAGAACTTATTTTCTTGTTAAGTCTATTAAAAATTGAAAGATATTAAATCTAATTTAATTTATATAATAGATATTAATAAATATATGAGTAACGATCTACCTATAACAAAAGTTTTAAATTGTTATGAATTACTTAATACAATACTATCGCATATGAATAATTTTGATGATTTTATAAGAACAAGATTAGTCAATAAAATATTTAATAAAGTAGTTACTGATTATTTAAGTAAAAGTGTAAATAATTCAAATATCTTATCAGGGAAAGGAACATTTATTCCCATCAATTATTGTTGGTATTGTAATAAAAGCAATGATTTAACTCAAATAAATTACTGTCAAGATTATCATCCCAGAAGAATAATTATTGTGTGTAAGAATAAAATATGTATGAAAATAGCTTATACTAGTTATTTACAAGAAAGTTTAAATATAGATAAATTAATAATTTTATCCAAACCGATTCTTATTAAGGAATGTATAATACCTAGAAGTAATGGAACTTTTAATCAAGCAACTATTAACCAAGATTACCTTGCAATAATTGACAATAAAATTCATATTAAAGTTGATTTTAAAGAGAATGATAACATTTATATAAAATGTTGTCCTATTATAAAATTGTGGGAAATAAATAAGGGAGCGGTTAAAGAACAATTCGCTGATTTAATTTTAGATATTAAAAAGAATGGAATTAGATATTTACCTTTTTTTAATAAAATAGATACAATAAAAATTCAGAATTATGTTCAAAACCTAATTGATGATTCCAATGAAAAAAATTTATTTATTTAACTAAATTATCCCAATATTTATGGATATCAGATGAATTTGAAAATTTTCTAGCAAATAATGTATTTACTTTTTTTAATTTATTCAGTACTTCTTCGTCAACCTTATCAAAGGTAATCGGATGAAAAGAATTTACTAATCGACCCTTATAATACCAATCTGCAAATGTAATAAATCTATGAGATTTAAATTCATATCTAGTATGTTCTGGAAATTGTAATTCATTCTTCATATTGGGGTTTAAGTGAAATAATAATGTAATAAAAAGTATTTCATCAGGTATTAATTTAGGTTTTAAGAAATGATACCTCAATTTAATATAATTTTCTATTATTAGTTTAACATGATTTCTATCTAAAACCATCCATTGTTCTTGTATAAATGAACTATTTTTTATAGTTGGGTCTAATTTTTGTATTCTGTCGTAATGTGAATTAACGTATGTTGAAGGCTTATAGTAATTAAACCAAGAGTTATCATTTTCTAATAATATTTTATAAATATTTTCTAATTTTTTTAATGGAATACATGAATCTGAAACTAATATCATTTTTTTATTATTGGGATCTTTGTATGCCTCTTTTAACATTAAAAATGTTGCATCTGTTAAGGATATATTACCCCATGCTGTTTCCACATACTTAGGAATAATATAATCTTTCATAAAAGACTTTACATTATCTGCATTTTTAGGATGCATGTAAATATTATAATAACTATTATCAATATCAAAAAATTTGTTCCATATTTTTGGTTGATTAATATCATTAACAGTCAAAAAACAAAAAGCTAGTTTTTGTTTTTGATTGTTATCAAAAAGTTCTTTTTTTTTATTTTTACATCTTTTTTCATCTATTTTATGCAGAATAAATAATATTAAGGCTAAACATAAAATGAATTTTATAAAATCTTTCATTTTAAATTTATGTTAGAAAAATATTTTTTAAATGTTTAATGTTTATGTTCATGATTTGAATAGAAAGTTATAATCTTATAATTAACATATTTATTTAACTCTTTAACAGCTTCCAAAAATGGTTCGGGACCAACTAAAATTATAATAGTCTCTTTTGTATTATATGAATTACATATTTTCTCAAATTCTAATTTTAAATTCTTCTTAGCATTAAAAATATGTTGTAAATTATAATTGATTGTAGTATATAATTGATAATCAAATTTACATTTTTCTTCTGTCTCAGAAATCATAATTCTTTTTTCATTATTATTAAAACATATATTTTCTATGTTTTCGATATCTTTTTTTTTTTTATTATTTAATTGACTATATATATTCATTCTTATTTGATTTATTACAGTAACACCTGAACCCGCATACATAAAAATTAAATTTTTGTTTTTTAATAATAAATTAGTATTTATTTGTTGATGATCATTACTCCAATCATCTAATTTAGGATTTGAAATAATTAATAAATCTTTAATTTTTCTATTACTTAAATATTTACTTATTCCCATTCTATCAGCATAAGTTCTTACAGCTAAATAAATCAATAATTCATTAGTTTTTTTATTGTAAGAAATTTTATATGGTGAATATTGCCTAAAATCAATATTATCATAAATTACATGTACAGGTGGTTTTACATTAATGTAAAAAATACTTGTTTCAAAATTTAAAAAAAATTTATTATATTTTTTATCAAGTACAATTAACTCTATAATATTATAAGAATCAAATTTAGTATTTGATTTTACGATACATTCAATTTCTTCCCCAAATAGTGTTTCCATTAATTAATTAAAATATTTTATTTAAATTTTATTCTTCATCCCCCCTCATAAATTAAGTATCAAATTTTCATATTTTTGTAATGTTTTAATAATCATTTTTAGAAAATCAGGAGATCCTGTACATATAACTTCAACTTTATGTTTTAAATATACAGGTACTCCTTCTAAAAAATCTTGATTTAATGAATATTTATCTTTTAAATCAAATCGATTAATTAATTTAAAATTAATCTTATATTTTAATTCGGATATTAATTCATTTAAATATGATAATAAAATAGCATTTTGCATATTTTTATTTCCAATAATCAATGTTATTTCATCAATAATAATTCTATATTTATTTTTTTTTATGTTATTAATAATTTGTAAAAATGGGGCAATCCCAGTACTGTAACCAATCATTAAAAGTTTTAATGAATCATTTTTATAAGAAATCCTGAAATCTTCAAGGGGTTCACTTAAAAATAGTTCATCGTTTTTAATTAATTTACTTAAAAAATAGCTCATACCTAATTTACCTCTTATTTTAATTACAAATTTTAAAAAGATATTATCATCGTTTTTAATAATTTCAAAGGGACAATATGGTCTATATGGTATATTTCTTAAGATTGGAGAAATATTGCAATAGTAACAAAAAAAATCATTTGAAATAAAAATGTTATATGATTTTTTGATTTCTACCTCTAATATAAAAGATCCTGGAGCAATAAAAGAATTAGAAATGACTTTAGCTTTTATTAATGGAACTTTGGAATCCATTTATAATAACTAATAATATTTTTTAATTTTTACCTTGTTAAATACCATGATATTAATACACTGCCTCCTTTATAGAATAAATCTAATAAATTTAATACTAAATTTGAATCGATTAAATTTAATTTAGAAATTAAAGAGAACAATAATGTACTTATTAACATATAAAAATAAAGTAATTTTGAAACAGCATTGGAATTCCTTAAATATTTATTATAGATTGTAAAAAACAAACTGAAAAATACAATTCCAATTAATATTAATAAATTTAAGGATTTATAAAAACTTGTTAGAAAATTGCCAATTACCAATAACATTGATAAAAAAATAATCAGGATAAAAGGTTTTTTATCTAGTCTAATCGATTGATTGCAATTTAAATAAGATATTATATAAATTAAAGAAATAAAGGTTATTGGTAATGTTAATAACCAATCCGAATATCTCATAAATAAAATACCTGGAAATGCTGAGATATTTTTAATCATTTTTATATATATACAAACATATGTAATTATTGGTACTATAGTAGAGATTGCATGTAATTGAAATGCATTTTTAACTGTTTTTTCGGTATTTGTCCAAGAATTTATAAAGGCTAATACAAATGCACTTATAAATCCTAAAAATGAAATAAAAAAAGTTAAAAGAGATACATTTTTTGAAATAGTTATAGGCAAGTTGAACATTTATATTTTTTATTAAATTATTTTTACCGATGAAGGTTATTTGTCTCCCTTTTTATTGTTCTAATTTATTAAAATCTATTAGATTCATATCTTGTGGAATAATTAAATCATCTACTAAAATAATTATTATATTTGGATAAATTTTATATAATTCTTCAAATGTTTTGGAAAATGATTCATCTTCAGTATAAACAAAAAATTTAGACTTTAGATCTAATTTACTTAAAATATACAAAAGAACTTTTAATTTATTATAATTGTTGGAATATACAAAATGTAGATTTTCATCTGGAATATTTAATTTTATAATATTAAGAGCTTTTAAATTTCTAATAGTATTATTTAAATTATTATTTGTTTTTTCCTCATCAAATATTATAATTTCTTCCTTATCAAATACAAACGTGAAAAATGTCTTTTCTGCATTATAGTATATACAATCATTATCAAATTTATTAATTATCATTAATAAATTTTATATTTATTTTTTTAAAAGGGTAATTTCTATCAGTGGTTTTTATCTTTTATTCGATAAGTATTTATAAACTCTTTCGTAATATTAAAAAATATTCAATAGGTGTTTCTCTATTAATTATTGTTTCTATCTTATTTTGTTTAATATACTTTTTAATAGATTTACGTGTTAGTTTCAGATTATCTAATTTTTTTTTTAATGCATCAGAATCATCTAAAATATCATTACTAAATTCTGATTTCTCATGAGGTTCAGAAATAAATACTAGTCCTCCTGGTTTTAAATGATAGAAAACATTATCCAATGCAAGATATGGATTGGAACTAAAATTTAAAGAATCAAATAAACTAACTATATCTATTTTTTTTAAGGGTATTTCTAAAAAACTGCCTTTATAAAATCTTAGTTTTGATAATCCCGGCCAATTGGGAGTTAATTTAGAAATTTTCCTTTTATTATTTCTGGATTCTTTTAATAATAGTTCGTTAGGTTCAATTCCATATACAATATTAAAATGATGTGATAATGCCAGCGTATTTATACCATTACCACAACCTAAATCTAATAGACTCGCATTTAAGCAGTCTACACCATTTTGTTCCGCATAATTAGCTACCCATATCAATTCCTTTTGATCGGTATTTTCGATTAAATTATCATCTGATAACATATTATATGATACTATATGATACTATAGTATATTAAAATATGTTTTTTTTATTTTTTAAATATTTGTTATTAATCACTACTCTTGAAGTTTGAATATTTTAATTAAATCATTATTAAATTTCTTGAAATTTATATCGTCTTCTTTATCATCAACTATTTTTTCTCTTTTAAATACTAGTCGTGGGGGTGGTATACCTTTTTCTTTTGCTAATCTTATTTTTTCTCTTTTTATTCTCGAATTTCGTAAACCCCATCTTCGTCTATTCGTTTTTTCAACCTTTGATTCACGAGCCCTCCCATAATTGTCAGCAGGGGGTTCTTTTTTTAAAGAAATAAGTTTATCATAATTTTTTATGTATTGGTTTATATCAATTTTAAGTATATTTTCTTTAAAATGAGGATGTTCTGACATATTTCCTAATACACGAGTTAATGTCTTATATAAATTATTTTGATCATCATCTTTGTTTTCCTAAATTTCCAAGATAGTGTATATTTTATTTATTATCCATAATTTATAATCTTTTTGACATAATTGAGCATAGGTAAGTTCAGGCTCGTTATTATCTTGAGAATTAAAAGTAGGTTTCATTATTATTATTTAAAATAATTAAAATAATTTAATAGTATATTAAAATCCCCCGTAATTATAAATTTATCAATAGATTTAAATGATAATTATCAATAGATTTAAATGTGAATTATCAATAGACTAAATATCGTTTATTTAGTCTGTTGATTCATGTGATTGTTATCGACAGAATTGCTAATTGAAAAGAAAATATGAAACTCCCATTTCAATTATATTAACCGTTGACAAAAATTTGCATAACAACGGTATAATAAAATTAGTATAATATTTTAAAAATTGACAGATTTAAATCACCCATTTTTTTTTTTCTATTATAAGTATTATTAAAAAATGAAGACCGATTTCGAGCAAAAATATAATAAATATAAGAATAAATATATTGACCTGCAAAAACAAATTTCTTCAATGCACACCTTACAAGGTGGTGGTAATGCCAAAAGTAAATTGATACTTTTTAAGGCAGAATGGTGTGGTCATTGCAAACAATTTAAATCAACCTGGGAAAAATTATCTAAAGATTATGAAAAAAATGAAGATATAGAATTAGTAACTTATGATTCGGAAGAAAATAAATTAGAAATGTTAATGTATAAGGTTAAGAGTTTTCCAACATTGTTATTTCAAAATCAAAAAGGAGGGACTGAATATCAAGGCCAAAGAACCGAGCAAGATATTAAACAATTTTTAGAAAGTAATATATAAATTAATTATAACGCAAATAATTTTAATTTTAAAATCCTAAAATTAAAATTCTTTCTTAATAAATATATACTAAAATGTATATTAACAAAATTGATGAATTAATCGATGATTTATTAGATAAATTTAATAAAAAATTAAGTAAAAGCGAATTATTAGAAAGACTAAAAAAAGAACCTAATTTTGTTAAATATCAAAGTAAAATTAATGATTTTATCAAGGATTTTATAAATGGTATTGATAAGGTACCCATTACAAATTTAGTTCCAAGTCCTAATAATGTCGCAAGCATTTTAAATATTATGACTCGATACGTTGCGTATTATATTTATCTTACTATTGCTTATTATTATGCTGATTCCAGAGAATTATATGTCACTAATATTGTTGAATGTAGTAAAAATCAAAAAAACTCAACCTTTCAAATAAATGATTTTTTTAACAGCGAAAATAATGCCATGTTAGTAAAATTTTATACTGTTATCAAAAATATTCTGACATTAGTAAAATTAGGCAGTATCAATAAAATCCAAATGATCGTTCAAAATAATCCTGTGTTGTATCAATCTACTATTATGTTATTCAATTCTTTAGGAGAAACCTATATTCAAGATCATTTCATGATAAGTAATAATCTAAATAATATAATTAAAACAATTATTTTTAGAGAATTATATTTAAGGCAAGAAAAAGCAGAGGTTTATACCATTTTAAATAAAAAAGAAAAGGAAAATGCTGAATATAGATTTATTAATATTGTTGTAGCTAAGAAAGGTGATTCTATGGATTATAATGCTATTGAAAAACTATTTTCAATTGAAGAAAGAAGATCCGGAATGGTAGATGATATTTATAATTTTTTGATTGAAATGGACAAAGCTAAAACAGAACTATTTATGAGTAATGAGGAAAAAGTTAAAATTTTATTCGATAAAGAAATAATTATTCCAATTACTGAAGATTTTTTGCGATATCATAAAGGAACAGAATCCTACGATGCATTTGAACCCTTAAATAAAAAATCTCTAAGGGAAAAAGACGATACTAAGTTAAAATATATTGTCAATAAGATGAATTCTGTAAGAAATTATTATTCAACCGCCGTTCAAAGGAATAATAAATTAAAAATAGAAACACAGAAATTATTTTATAAACCTCTTGATTTCAGAAATGTGGTTACATATAATGATTTTGAAGAAGTAAGAATCTTGAAAAAATTAGAAAATATTGGAAAAAAAAGTTCAGAAACTGATTACTTAATTGATTTATTAGGATTTAGAGAATATGCATTTCAAAATTTTAAGGATTTTAATAATGATGGTTTTAGAGTTAAGGTAGATACTACAATTCCAATTATTAGATATGTAAATATTGAACACATGAATCCCAAAAGAGTATTACAATATAGAGTTGGATCTGAGAATATGCCTCTTATGGTTGTTGGTGTTGCTTTTAGAAATAGTCCAGTGCCTTTACAATGTGGTATGTCATATCAATTAAAAGACGTTAGAGGAATTTTAAAAACAGGTAATGGTTTTTCAGCTTTCAGTAAACTTTTAGCCGATAGATTTTATAAAGAATCACAAGATTTCTATTATTGGATATTCAATAATAAAGAGGATAAACCATTAAATAAATCTTATAAAAATATTAGTTCCTTAAATATTCAACAAAATTTAACAATTATGTTAGCTGGTATTTATGATCAGGCATTAGAATTAATTCAAAACAAAATCATAGAAAAAATTTCTAATATGAAATCTGAGAACCTAAGTATATGGTATTTTCACCAATTATTAAACAAATATTCCGAAAAATATTTATGTTTATATAGACATCCCGGTATTAGAAATAAGATTTTTAAATATTTAATACAAAATAAATTACCCCGAGTTACAGATTTTTACGATGAAACTGAAGATATTATTCCAGGAGTATCTGATAAAGATTTTATAAAGTTACCAGTTTATAATCCAGAGAAAGATACTCGTAATATTATTAAAATCGGTAGAGATTTTGAGGAAATTAAAAGTGAAAATACTTTTAAAAATCAAACAATGTCTATATGTCAACATAATATTTCTTGGCAAGCTATTATGAAAATTAGCAAAAGAAAAACTAAGGAGTTTAATCAAGAAATATTTAATTTTACAAAAAAATATGTTAGAGAAAATGATGATGGAGAATATATTTGTAAAAGTTGTAGTGAATTATTAAGTATTAAAAAATTTGTATATGAAGGTTCCTATGATAAGACTACTGGATCATTTATCACAACAAATATGGCATTAGATACTAATTTATCAGATTTACCCGAATATGAAAAGTATAGTAAGACAATAAAGAATTTAGATAAGATTATTGAAAAGATATCTTATACTAGTAATTTACTTTATTATGTAGGAAGTGTTTATACTGTTAAAATTAGAAGAAATACCTTGGTTAAAGAGGTTATTGATTTGTTATTACAACATAATAAAATCTTAAAGAAAAATACAGAGGAAAGAAGTAAAGAAGCAAAAAAATATGGTATCGATAAATCATTTACCAATTTGTTTGTATTTAGTTTAACGGATGAAATATTCATAACCTCCAGTAAAGATACTGATTATTATAAGGTAATTAAATACAATAATATTTTAGCATATGTATTATTTGCAATAATAACTGATATTAATCCTGGTCAAATTTCAAATTTGAGTTATGAAAAAAAATGTAATTACTTTTTATTTAAACAATATGGTATTAAATTGTTTGATGGACTTATGATTAAAATTAATAATGCTGACGATGTTAAACCAATCCAGGATTATCCTACATTATGTTATTTGTTATATTACTTTTCTTGTACCTTAATTCAATTTAAAATATGGTTATTCCAAGATATGGAAAAAAGCGGATTCCATCCACATATTCAGAAATCAATTATTCATACAATGGTAGATTTAATTAATAGTATTTTGGTTATTAACCAACAAACGGATAAAAACTTTTTATATGAAATTTTAGCTACAAGATTCTTTGTAAAATTAGATAATATTTATTCAGATACAGATGTACTTCATTTATTAGAAGAACAAAGTAATAGTAATATTAAAATAGATAAACAGAAAAATAAAATTTCTTTTATAAAGAAAAATATACCAGGTATTCAGATTGGTATTAATACTAAATATATTCAAGAAGAAGATCATATAGAATCTTGTGAATCTGTTACTACAGAAATTAATCAACAATATCTTAGATTAATAGATAATGAAGTTGATGTTTTAACTAATTGTAACGATGGAGAATTTCATGATTGGGTTTACAAAAAAGGAGAATTAAAATGTATGAAATGTAATAAAACATATGAAGAACTACAGAAAATAGTAAATAAAAAAAATGACAATAATCAAAAAGAAGTTTTGTTTAAGATTAAATTAATAAATTTAGCAAAACTTGCTAAGAAATACTGTGTATCTGGACAATTACATGATATTGATCCACAAACTGGTATTTGTTCAAAATGTAAAGTAAAAGTAGCAGATACACTTTTTTCTGAAAAACAATTATTAGAATTAGAAAAGAATTTGGAAAGAAATAAAGAAGAAATTATTATGCAAGAAATTAAGAATCAAGAAAATGAATACACTAAAAAAATTAAAGATGAAAAAAAATTAAATAAATTTAAAAATAAAACTATAAAACAATTTCAAAAAAAAGGATCTAATATCAAACAAGTTATTGATAATTTAACTCAAAAAATAGAAAAAATAGTTGGTTCTCATATTACAATAGAAAATAATAGGGATATATATATTAATAAAACAATTTTTAAAATAGATCATGATTATTTAGGTGATAAATTGAAAAAACCGATTACAATATCAGATACTGATAATAAAATTAAATATAAATCAAATGATAACTTTTTTAAAGCTGATGTAATTTATTATTTTGATAAATCTAATAATGTAGATGTCTATTACAATGCTATAACTAATCATCTATTAGGTTATAAAGAAACGAATAAAGAATATAAACTTAATAATAAAACAGATAATTACTTAATAACAAATCTATCTTTAAAAGATCAATTATACTTGTTAGGGTATGAAAATAAATATATTAATGTTTATTCTATTGATTCAAAATTTGAAAATGACCCTGAATTAATTAATAAGAATAAGGGACATATAGTTGATTCTATTGTAAGAAGCAGAATTAGAAATTTAAAGAACATTATAATTTTATTTCAAAAAATATTAACAAGAGTAAAAACAAATATTAAGAATAGAAAATCAGAAAGTATTAATCCCGTATTTAATGAGATTATCGATAATTACTCAAAAAAAATTAAAGATATTAATTTAACTAATAAAGATAATAAAAAGGCTGTTTTTAAAAATTGGAAAAAAATTCAAGAAGATTTTTATTTTGATCCTCAAAAAACAAAGACACAATTAGATGACATTTCATTTAATGGTAATTATGTTTCTAGTTATCAAATTACAAAATTAGAAAATACAGATATTATGATATTATTTTTTATTCTAATGCAATTAGAAAAATTACTTAAATATAATGATACTAAGTTTGATCAAATAAATATTAGTTCTTTAATTGTAAGTATTATTAATTATGCCTTTTTAAATTATTATGATGATACATATTCATTAGATATAAACAAATTCAAAATTTTATTAGATAGTGATTCATCAATAGTAGATGAAAATTTACACGAAGTAGGAATTTACAGTGAATTAATTACAACCGACGAATTAGAAGATCCAGAAATTAGAGAAAATATGGAAGAAAATATCGAAATTAATACCTCTATGGATTTAGACGAGGATGCAGAATATGATGATGATGATTACATACAGGAATACGATGGTGTAACATATGATTTTTAATTAAATGATTTTTAATTAAATGATTTTTAATTAAACGCATTTTAAGAATACACTTATTTTATTTTCGGTAAAATGAAATAAAATAAATGTAAGATAAATATATAAATATTTTTATGAATGGAAAAAATTTTTTAATAATTGTAGCCTTAGTAATATTACTGCTATCATTCTCTTCATATTCGAATTCTCTTTATAATAAAGTTATAGAATTTTTTAATTCTAGTCCCGAAATAGTGGCTACCAAAAATAAAAAAAAGGTTAAAACTTTAGATACTTACCCGATTAGTTTAGATGATGATTTTTCAGTTGACAATAGAATTACTGACATCAGTACATTGAGTGTTTATAATAAGAAATTATTTAAACTTAATAAAATTTTTGGTATTGTTGCCAGAGAAGGAAGAAGAAAAATTAAAATAACAGAATATAATGGCGAAGATGTAACAACTACTAATCCTAAAACATTTAATGAAAATGAGCTCCAAAGTTACAATGTAAATGTAAGTGAAAATGAAGCAAGACCCTTATTAGAATATTTATTTAAAAAAATAAATTCTTTAAAACTAAAAAATGACAAATCAATAAATAAAGTAAAATTAGAAAGTATAGATAAAAATGATATTTCAAAAACTGAAACTAAAGATCAAGTTAAATATCAATTAGCATTTAGAATTGGGTATTTTAGTAATTTTTATGATCAAAAATTAAATGACAAACTAAAAAAAATAGATAATTTAATAATAAAATGTGAGATTGTAGGTAAAAAAAATTATATTGAAGATGTATTTATCAAAGAATATGATAGTAAATCTAATTTATCCTTATTTATTAATAAATTAGAAATAGTTGGAATAGAGTCAGATGGAAATTATTTAAGTGGGTATGATACAATTAATAGTAATTATCAATTCTTAAATAATTCAAAATCAGATTATAAAAAATTTATTAAAATAACAGAACCACAACGACCTGATACGTTTAGTAATGAATTCGGGTCTAAAAAGGATTCCAAATCTTTACATGCTATAGATAAAAAAAATGCCTTTTCAGTAAATAATAATCATAAAAGGATTTCAAAAAAAATGAATGAAATGCAAAGACAAGAGTTAATTACAGATTCAATTGATAGTTTATTACCAGATAGTTTTAGAGAACCGGATGTTGATGATTCTATTTATAGTGATTCATCAATAATTAATACATCTGAAAATATAAATAGAGTCTTAAATGCATCTGTTTAGAAACAACATTTTTTTTTTTCATTATTAACGGATGAAAAATAATTAGTTTTTTTAAAACTTCCAATTCTAATTCCCAATTTATTTGATACTTCGATTTCTCCAGAAATTATTTTATTTAGTATTATTTCAGCTGTTTTTTGAAATGCTAAATTTACATTTAAATTTAATCGAGCACTTGTTTCAATATAGATAAAATTATTTTCTTTTGCAAAATCTTCTGCTTCCTGTTGACTTACTTGTCTATTCATTTTGTCATATTTACTTCCAACTAAAGTAATAATAATTTTAGAATGTGCTAAATAGTTTAATTCACCAAGCCATTTTGTCTTTACACTTTTAAAAGTTTCTCTATCAGTTAAATCAAATACTAGTAAACATCCTATAGCACCTCTATAATATGTGTTTACTATTGCACTAAATTTTTCTTGCCCTGCTGTATCCCAAATTTGTAATTTTATATTTTTTTTATCTATTTCAATTGTTTGTGCACCAAAATCAACACCAATTGTTATTGGATTATCCTCATTATATGTATCATTTGTAAAACGACTTAAAATAGCACTTTTCCCTACTTCCGAATCGCCAATTAATATAAATTTAAATAAATAATTATAATTCATTTACAAAGTTAATTATATATAATAAAATATATTATATATATAATTATGACTTCTAGTGATAGTAAACCAAAAGGTAAAATTTTATTTTTGTCAATATTTCTTTTTTGTTTAATGGTTTGGGTATTAAATATCTCTAAACCCTTATTACTTTACCGATATCAAGATAATAAGTTTCATACTATTCCATTTGGTTATGGACAAGGTAAACAATTATGTTGCTTATCATCTATTTGTCTTATTATGCCTTTACTACTTTATTTGTTTATTAACTTGTTGCATTAATATTTTTTTTCGCTCTCATTTTAGAAAAAAATGGATCGGTTCTTAAAATTTGATTAGGGGTAATGAATTCTATATTTTTTAATAATCTTCCTCTTTCTGCAATCCATTTTCCGGATCTTAATTCATCAGGTACTATTCTTTTTACGAAATCTTTAGCTTTTTTAGGAATTGATTCATGAGTAAAAAACTCTGGGAAAAAACCTTTTCTAGTCAAAGTGTTAAAGAAATAATGAACATCGTAATATCTATTTTTTTCAGGTTTTACATTTATTCTATCTGTCCATTCCGCTGATACTTTAGAATTATCT
>CABVLZ010000007.1_pt1 | contig 95420 bp, 102 predicted proteins | sample 4729511 | NCBI WGS metagenome assembly CABVLZ01 (sample SAMEA5946132, study PRJEB27554) | seawater metagenome | biome: 15; feature: 1000005; material: 2225 | place: Pacific Ocean | collected 2014-03-20 | depth 20 m | reverse complement strand
ATAATTACAAAAGTAAATATTTAAAGTACAACGAAAGTGTTAATTCGAATAATTACAAAAGTAAATATTTAAAGTACAACGAAAGTGTTAATTCGAATAATTACAAAAGTAAATATTTAAAGTACAAAATTAAATATATGCAATTGAAGGAAATAATTAATACTAAAAGAACAGATATAGATCAAATTAGTGATGTAGATTTTAATAAAAATATGGAAGGACCTTTCAAAGATCAGATTGATCCAATGTTGTGTAATGGATTAGTACAATTTACAAAAATAGTTTTATTATTATTTGGTAAATATCCTCCTACTGAAGTTTCATATATATTTTTAGGGCAAAGTCCAGTCATATTAAATATAATAGCTGAAGTTATTGCACAATATAAAGGAATTACTTTTAATTACAGAGGATTACCTATTAGTAAAGCAGATATTCCATTAAGTGGCATTAATGAAGCGGGTAGAGAAAATATATATAATTTTTTTAATGATTTTCAAATTAATACATTGACCGGAAAATGTATTGTTATAGACTATGTTGAGAGTGGATTAAGTCTCTCAAATGTAGCAGAACTGTTAAGTGGTTACATAAAGAAAAATTCATTAGCGATCGATCTAAAAGCAGTGGGAATTTCAGCATCTGGTGAACTTTCTCATTCTGAAGTTAAGAAATTTACAATAGATATTATATATATGAAACCAACAGTTAAAGATTCAGAGGAAGATGCAGCTTTAAGAATAATGACGGGAAAGACAGATTTAGATATATTAAGATTGTATAAAAAGATCAAATTACATCAAATAGCTGAAGGAGAAAAACCAGTAGAAACCTATGCTATAACAGCATGGTTAAAAAATAATTTATCAAATGTAATTATGATAGTTAAAAGTATATTAGAAGAAAAAACTGATTTTTGCAATAAATTACCACCAAAGAAACATGTAGAACAAACAGAAATACCAGATAAAGGTAAATTTCACCGATTGGATATGATGACATCTGTTTTAACTGATAAAATGAATAAGGATAAAATCACATTAGAAGAATATAAAAGTAAAATTAAAAGTATGATTAAAAGAATGGTAGAGTCTGAAAGAATTACAAAACAAGAGGCAGAAGAAAAGTTAAGTCAAATATTTGAAGGGTAATATCCTGTAGAGAAGATTAAAAAAAAATTAAGATAATAAATGAAAATACACTTATTATCTGGATTATTAGGAATTATTTCTGAATATGGATTATTGAAGATGTTTATAAGGGAGGAAAAATATTATTATTTATCAATGGTTTACACATATTTATTATGTTTTCATTCTTCCATAATATTATTTTATTCTAATTGGCTACTATTAAATAGAATTATTTATATTATTTTTAGTACTTTTTTTATTCAATATAGTGTTTTAAATATTAGTACAAAAAAAGATAATAAAGAGATTTCTAAAATAAATAGAATGGTTTTTGTGATAATCTATACTTTTACAATACCTTTAACCAGTAAACTTATTTTGGAGGGTAGTAATCCTTCATATTTATATTTTAAAAAATTATTAAATTAGATAAAAATGAACACAGAATTAGCCAAATATATAATCGATAATTTTGATTATAATAATTATAAAACAGTTGTTGAATTAACAGCTACTAAATTAAAACTTGCTGGATATAAAAAGCCTCAAATCCCTAGAAATATACCATTACCTGAACCAAAAATGGAATGGTTATATGTCCTTCCTTTTATGGTAGGTGAAAATATAGTTCCTAGAATTGATAATAATATGATGATATTAGAATGCCCATCACAATCAGTAGGATTTACTAATAGACCTTTTAAATTTGTAAACTCTTTGGATTTAAATCAATTAGCTCAAAAATGGCAATCTAATGCTAAAAACTCTTTTAAAAATTCACCTCCTAATGCTGCTATTTATATTGAAAATTTTGGTAGAACAGATGTTTGTATAATAACAATTAATAATATGACTGTCAATAATAATTTAGTTAATATTCACTTTGATTATGTAAATTCTATTGATAATCAATGTGTTATTCCTCCTAGATTTGAGAAAGGTGTATTATTCATTGACAGTGACGATATTTCTAGTAAAGTAAAGAAAATTGTTGCTGATCATTTAGGAATCGATGAAGCTAAAGTTACTGATGAATCTAGTTTCATAGATGATTTAGGAGCCGACAGCTTAGATACCGTAGAATTAGTAATGGCTTTTGAAGAAGAGTTTGGATCTGAAATTCCTGATTCAGAAGCTGAAAAAATATTAACAGTAGGTGATGCTGTTAAATTTATTACAAGTAAATCTAATTAATCTTCCTTAATTAAAGTATTTATTGTTTTTAAATTACCATAATAAATTATTAATTTAGTTTCTAATAAGAGCATTAAATCATGTTTTTTATGTACATTATCACATTTTTTTAAATCATTAAATATCTCATCCATCTCATCTAATATTTTGAGATTAATGTCATTTAATGATTTACATTTTTTTATTACATTATTATTCATCTACTTAAGTAAACTATTTTTATTCCAAAAGTGGTGAATTAGCTCTTCCACATATCTTGAATATCTGCCATTTTAGGTGGTTCTGAACCCGGTACACATTGATATTTACTAAAATCAGTTTCTCCTAAATATTTAAGAAATTCTTCATCAATTAATTGATTACCTGAAAATTTATTTGGATCTTGTTTTAAAATATTTAATACACAATCTACTAATATATCTGGTTTTCTCCAATGTTCTGGTTTTCCAAGATTATAATTTTTCAATGCATAACTTTCAATAGGTGTCATTGGCCATAAAGAATTGGCAGCTATATTCTTACCTTTATATTCTTCTGCAATTCCTAAAGCTGTCATTGTCATACCTAATTTACTTATCATATAAGCAGTTTTACCAGCAAACATTGATGTATCAAAAGCTAAATTTTTTCCAATTGTCAATGGTGGGGATTGCATAATAATATGTCCTCCTTCATCATTTTTTTCCATATGAGGAATACATAATTGTGCAAGATGATATGAAGCTTTAGAATTAACGTCATTAATTAGGGAATACTTTGAAATTGGTGTATCTTTAATATTTCTCCACCATAAAGCTCCAGCATTATTAATAACAGCATCAATTCTTCCAAATTTGTCCATAGTTTTTTCTACTAATTCTTCAATTTGCCCTTCTTTTCTTACATCCGTTTGCACTGCTAGGGCATCAGAGCCTAATTCTTTGATTTCTTGAGCTACACTATGGATTGTTCCTGGAAGTTTTTCTGAATCTGTTATACTTTTAGAAGCAACGACAATATTATAATTATTTTTTCCTAATCCAAGAGCTATTGCTCTTCCAATACCTCTACTTGCTCCTGTAATAATAGCTACTTTGTTAGTCATTTATTTAAAATAAATACTTAGGCTTGTTTTAAGTATTTTCATTTAAAGTTTTAGACATAGGAATTTTCGTAAAACAATAATCTCCATCATAATGGACTCTTTCTTTACCATTTGTTACAAATCCCCATGATTGATATAATTTCTTCAGTTTACCAAATTTTTCAACATGTTCTTTAGCTGTTAAAGTAATACTTTTAAATTCATGATCTAGAAATAATTTTTCAAACATTTGATAAAAAGTAGATGAAAGATTCTTTGTTCTATATTTTTCATTTACAAATATATAGATTAATTCGATATTATCTTTTTTATTATCTTCATTAAAAACTATCTTTCCTAAATAGTTATCATCTTCATCATAAAAACTCATATATTGAAAATAATTAATTTCTGCTAGTTGATATCTAATTGATTTACTCATTTAAAAATTGAATATATTGTTTTTTATTAGTATTTATCTTTACTTTAAATAAAATGAATTTAGTGAATTATATAAATTCAAAGTGTCCTGTTGGTTTTTCTCATTCTCATTGCTTGGGAGAAAATCCAAAAAATAATAAAACTGAATGTGCATTATGTCAAAATCATCAAAAAATATTTGGTAAATGCATTAATTTTAAAAAGATAACTATTACAACACCATCAATTGATGAAATCACAACATTAAAATTTTGTTTGACTAAATCAGATAAATATTATCTACCGGTAGAAATTCAAGATATAGTAATAAAATTTTGTAAATACAGAGAAATAAAATATCCAGTATTAAAATTGGATAAAGAGGGGATTGATCATATGACGAAATGTTTAAAATGTACGCAGATGTTTGTTAACTGGTATCAAAATGAAGCTTGTAATAGACATATGTTACCTAGAGATTCAGAATCTGATAATATAAGAATAATTAATATTATATAATTGAAATTAATATTTAATATTAATTACTTAGTCTTTTTTAGGAATATAAAATTCTATTGTTTTATCTAATCCTTCTTTAAATCCTACTAATATCGCGTGTCTAAGGCTCTTTTTGATATTTAACTTTTCTTTAATTTGCTTAAATACATCCAATGTTGAAAAACCTCTTATAATTTTAAATGATCAGTGTAAATTTCCCTACCGGTTTTATATTTCTTACTTGAATTTAATCCATTCTAGAATTATATTACTTCCTTAATCCTAGTTGTTTTATTAGATTATCATACCCATTAATATTCTTCTTTTTTAGATAGTTTAATAGTTTTTCTCTCTGATTCACCAGTCTTAAAAGGCTCTTTCTACTGTGATCATCTTTTTTATGTTTTTTTAAATGATCTGATAATTCCAATATTTTTGTTGTAAAAATTGCTACTTGAACCTCGGGGGACCCGTTATCAGTCTTATTCAAGTCTACAAATAATGACCCATTTGAAAATATTTTGGGAATCAGTTTATCAGAAATTATTTTAATTTCCAATTCTAAAACCTTATTTATATTTTTACATGAAATTAGTTCTATAACATGTAATTCTCCGTCAATATTTAATACTGCATTGGGATAATCTTTTAAAAATGAATTGTTGTCTTCATTTAACCAAAGTTCGGTAAATTGATTTGCATTTATAGGACTCCAGAGTCTATCAGGTCTATCTGTAAATCTTATTAAACTTGTAATATTATTTAATGTAATTTTAAAGGTATTATTTATAACTGAATGTTCACCTGATTCAAAATTTAATGAATACAACCAATTGGGACCAAATGGTTATATTCATTTATAATTTCTCCATCTTCTTTATAAATTATTTTGTCTTTTAGGGAATATAAAATTACCCTATTATCATTTAATATTTCCATCTTAATAAATAATTTAATTAAATTATTATTAGGAAGTTGATTTATCTGTTATTTTTTAAAAGTTAAAAGATTATTCTAAATAATATGTAATCCATATGGTAGGTCTATCTTTATTTGTATTATTTCCCATACCTCTATGTACGATTCTTCCAGTCATTATAATTATACTATTTAAATCTATAAAGTCTCTTATAGTTTTTTTATTCTCATTTTTTTTAATAATCTTATTTAAATTAATTTCTGAATCATTATGAGAATTGACAATAAATTCAGGTGTACCATTTTCAAATATAAAATCTACTAAAGGTATTAATATCGTGATATATCTTGGACATAACTCTGTTTTTATAGAATTTAATGTTGAAGTATGTCTTCTTCTATTATTATCTCTATGCCAATCGCCTCTTTCAGATTTGGGTCTTGAAACTATTATTCCTTGATCTACTATACATTTAGAATTATAATTTTTAAACAAATTTTCTATTAAATTATTTATATGAATCATTTTTGGAAGAGGTTTAAAAAATTTATTACATGAAATATCATATCTTAATTTACCATCTGGTCTTAAATGAAGTATAATATCATCTGTTTTATGAGTTAAATATGTTCCAATAGTATTACTTCCTATTTGTCTCACTTTGGAAAATTCATTATTCTTTTGAATAATTGGAATAAATTTTTGTAAATGATTGTATATTTCATTTAATTCATCTATTTCATTCTTCGTATAAAAATCAGTTAAGCATATTACTCCATGTTCTTCTATTAACATAGAAATATCAATATCTTTTATTTCTTTTAATGGTATTTTTAATAGTTTTTCATAACTTATCATTAATTTTACTATATTTAATTTTTAATAAGGAGGTTAATATTTACCCCTTTAAAATTAAATATAGTAAAATTAAATGAAGTGATATAAAAGTTAAAGACATCATGATAGTATCATTCCAATATGAATTACTTTTCACTTTTAGGTGGAAAAAAAATTAAAAAAAATGAGCCCCCTCCTAAGAATCTTGAAATTATAGAATATAACCAAGAAGTATTAAAAGTTAAATTTAATGGCTCAGAAAATAAATATGATTGGATTGCAATTTATAAAGAAAATCAAGTAGAATGGTTAAAAGAAAAGATTAAATTTACTGGATATGGTTTTGCAGTAAAAAATAAACCTGGCTCTATACCAGCTGTATTATGGTTATATTGTAATAATTCTCAAGAATCAAATTCTGTAATTTCCAATGGTAATCTTTTATTTAATTCAGATTCAAAACATAAACAATTGGATCAAGTATGTACTAAACATCAAATCGAAATCTTCCCTTTAGCAAATGGATTCTATAAATTATATTTTTTTTCTAACAATTCTTATAAAAAATATACACAGCCTATTACCTTTGAAATTAAAGATAAGGAATTAATCCGTTAAATTATTTAAAGAAATATTGATTTACAATCTTACATTATAGGGCTGGTGGTAGAGGGCCCGTGTTCAATTCCTGGCTAGCCCCTCATAATATGAGTAAAATAAATAACATAATTTACTCATATTTATATTTTTAATATGAGTAAAAAAAAAAAAAAAAAAAATTATAATCGATTAAGAAATTAATAAAAATAAAATAATTTATTAGCTTATTAATTATTTTGTTCCATTATTAATAATGGAACAAAATTATAAAAATAAAAAATATAAGATTAAATATGATAGTGTAGTTAAATATAAAATTGGAGGAAGTAAAAATAAGTATTCATCTATAGAGGAAATATCTCAAATAATTATGAGATTACAAACATTTACAGAAGCAACAATACCTAATTTTCTTGAGAAAGTAAAAGCTGCGGAAAAAGTCCTCAATCCAGCTAAGGTTTTAAAAAAGTTTGGAGAAGAAATGTTAGAATTAATTAAAATAAGATATCAAAAAATAAACGAAAGTAATGAGCATTTAGTTAAAAATATTAATGCTTTTAGAGAATTTTTTGGAGCCCCAATTATAGAAGAGCTATTTAAAAAATGTAATATAACTCCTGTTGAAACAAATCCAAAATTATTTAAATTTACTAATATTTTTGAAGCTGGAAATTATAGAGAAATACGATTGTTATTTGGGCAATTAATTGAGAAAGGAATTTTACTAACTAAATTAATTGAAAATACAGAACAAGAACTAATACCTTGTCCTATAAATTCCCAAGAAGCTTTAAGATCCATGTTAGTAGAACAAAAAATGCAAAAAATCGATGATTTATACCTGTTAGCTGCACATGGGGAAGAAGACTCTGCTTTTGAAATTAAAGATTCGCGTTTACAACCAAAACAACCTAGCTTAATTAGATTAGATGGATATTATAAATTTGTAAGAATTTCTAGTTATGGTGAATCTACTCAAAATGGATGGGGTGATTTTTTTTATTGTTTATTTACCCAAGATGGTGAAGAAAATAAAGAACTATTGATTTTCTTAGCTAATCAAAGTCATTATGATTTAGAAGATAAGCAAAAATTTACGGAAATGTTAATTGAGAAATTATATAAATTAAATGTTACAATATTTCTTCATTTTTACAATAAGTTTAGAGAAACAAAAGATAAAAAAGAATTTAGGGAGGATTTATTAGGAAGATTAATGGGATGGACAAATCAAGATGAACTTTTTTCTATGATTGAATTTTTATTAGAAGTAGAGCAAGATAAATTTAGGGAATGGTGTAGTATAATTGTATATAAAATTATTCAAAAAATAACGGTAACTGATACTATAATATCTGATATGACATTAACTTTTGATTTAGATAGTTTAGGTTCTAAAGCTGGAGTATTTAGTAGAAAAGATTTAATAACTGAAGATCATGAAGATAAGATAGAAAATATATGTGGGTTTGATCAAATAAAAAAATTAGGATTGTATACTAAACAATTTGTTGAAACATCTAAATTAAAACTTTCAGAATTAATAAACTCTGGCTCTAGAAGTCAAGAATTTAGTATAGCAGGTCTACCTCCTGGTACTTATTTTTTAGCAACATGTAGAGTTGAAAAAAGTTTAATGGATAATGCATTAAAGATTCCAAAATCTGGCGATATGTCTTTAGTTTATGAGCCTACGATGATGGCATTAAAAGATCAGGAATCAATAGATAAAGAAGCAGAAATATTAGGCAAAATACAATCAATTGTTTTGAAAGAAGGTAGAAGAGATTTAGAAGATAAAATAGAATTAATTAGATATTTTTATTATTTACTTTTAAATTCAGAAAATGAAGAAGAAGCTGGAGCGGAAGTGGATGAAGAAACAAAAATAATGACAGCAATTGAATTTTATGAAAAGAACAAGGGAGCAGTAGTTGATACTTCTCAAAGAGTAGAAAGAGATGCTCAATATAGAAAAGGTATCGAAAGATTAGGTTTATTAAGAACGAAAAGTGTCGAAAGACAGGATTTAATAGGTTTGGCAAGCAATTTAATAGGGGAAGATTTAGATAAACAAATTAATAAAGAAATCGAAGATTATAATTCAATCTTAAAAAGATTTAATGGGATAGATAAATATAACATAATAGGTATTCAACCTAATGAAATGTTAGTTCGAATGAGATATTTAGATATTTTACCTGAAATTCCACCAGTTTTACCTAGAGAAATTTTTATTAATAAATTTATATCATATTATAATAGAACATGGAGCATACCTTTATTTATGTCTACTATAACACCTACATCTGTAATACCTTATGATAAGTTTATAGTAGATATTTCAAATAATTTAACTCCTGAAAAAGGTATTGAAATATACAAATTATTCTGTTTTGCATTCTCTGCAATAACACGAAAAATTCCAGAAATTAGAGACAGACAAATAATTTTTTCTAATTTCACTCAAATAGAAATAAATAAAATCAGAGGACTATTAAATGATATAGTTAATTATTCTAGATGATCTTTAGCTTTTATTTGTTTTACTTCTTCTTTTTTATATTTGTATTTATAAAAAAGAAATAAGCCTACCGAACCCATCAAAGCTCCTAATATCATAGGCAATATATTATAATACATTAGGAAAGAAAGTATGCTATAGATTACAGAATAAATTGAACCAAATGTAAAACTAAAGATTGCGAAAAGAAAAGATAGTATTAGATTTAGTTGGGAATATACTCTAAATGGTGAAATTACAGCTACATAACCTAGGAAAAATAATCCAACCTCTTGCCAAAAGATCACTTTATTTTTATAAATACATTTTTCTCTTAATTTTGTAATCCTTAAAGCTAACTTATTTTTTTCTTCTAAATGACTTTTCTCTAATCCGTCGATTTGATCTAAATATTCATCAGATTGTTCATTCATTTCATCTATTGATTGTATTAACTCATTTTTTTTTTCATCTAAAAGTTGATATTTATATTTTGTCATTTCATTTAATATAAATAACTTATATTTATCATGATTCAAATGAAATTGATTAGAAGTAATATTTTCAGTTAAATAAGAATTTAAATTGAAGTTGGCATTAATATTTTGAATATCAAATTCAAGTAAATCTTTATATTCATCTTCTAAACTCTGATAAATTTTTTCGAATGCTTGCATTCTTTGCTCTTTTTCTTGTAAAATTCTGCCTAATTCAACAAGACTTTCTTGGGTAGCCAAAGCACTTTCATGATCAACTTCTTCTGTTGTTTTGTATTGCATTTTATAATTATATATTTAAAAGATTGTTAGTTACAACTTCATTTTTCATTTTTTTTAATTTTCACTTAGAATCCATAATTGTCTAGAACCGTGTGGATCTTGGAAATTTTTACCATCTTTTGTCCAAAAGAGATTAATTTCTAAAGAATCATTCTTAGTAGTAATAAAAAATACTAAATTTTTATAATCATAAATAACCTCTCTTTTCACAGCATTTTCGTCTGTCATATAATGAATATGTACCGCATCTATAATTTATAGATATCGTATTGGTTTGAAGAAAGCTTTGGTGTAGATCCTTATAAAATTGATTATTTAATTAGTCATGTCTATCATTTTATTAGTTTTTTGGTTTATACCTATATATACTCATTTCAATGTATCGAAATATGGACATATAAATATTAAGGGTTAATTATTAAAAATAATAGACGGTATACACCTCTATATAAAAAAATATATATAGTAATAGTAGAATGGGAAAAGAAAAAATATTATTTGGAGCAGCTGTATTAATGGCTGGTTCAACATTAAAAAATAAAAGACAAATAGATAATACAAAATCTACTAATTCAGTTATTGTAAATGAAATTTCTAAAGATCTTTTTGAAGAAATTGTTAATTTTAAAAATTTAATTGAAAAAAACTATCCTAATTCCAAATTAATCTTATCAGGAGAGAGAGAGAGTTTATTTAGAGATATTGGATTATTTTATAAATGTTTTAAGGGGAAAGTGAAACTTTCTGATTACAATCTAAAGAATTTTAGTAATAAGTTTATCAAGTTAGAAGATGAAATCGTATTTAAGTCCTTTTCAGAAGATGAACAGGTTTCAATAAAAAAAATTAATAATAAAACAAAAGATTCCGAAATAGTAGGAGTAACAGGATCAAAAATTAATTCTGTTAAAAATGGTTACTTTCTACCCTTGGGAGATCATGTTCTAACATTAGTTAAAGATAATTTAATCCTAGATATTTTAGAAAGATTTGGTTATGGAGGAGATGTAATTTTTCAATATACGGATGAAGAAACAAATTGTAAATTATCTGTAAAATTAGTAGCATACAATTGGATGCACAGTGCTTCTAAAACAATGTCACATGCAACAAGTGATGCTTCTAAAACAACGTCAAATGCAACAAGTAATGTTTCTAATACAGCATCAAAGGTTGCCGATACTACGGCAAGTACTGCTACAACCACATCAGATGTTATTACTGACACAACTGAAGCAGCTGTTGAAACAACGGGAGAAATTATTGTTGAAACAACAGAAGAAGTTGTTGTAATTACGAAAAAAACTTTTGAGGAACAATATAAAAAAATTAGTCCTGAAATTAAAAACAACGTAGAAAAAGCTTATAATAAACTAGTTAAAGATTATAAAGGGATAGAGGGTACTATACAAAAAATGGCATATGATATTGCAAAAGCTCTACAAAAAATTGAATGTGAGGCGTGTACCTCATCTGTATCAGTAGCTTTAAGTTTAACATTTGAAGGAATCGAAGAAGAAAACGAATACTTACTTTATTTAATTGTTCAAAAATTAGTAGTGGCAGCGGGCACTACCATTGCATGTGATATACTTGTTCCATATTTTCAAGAATTTCTACATAAATACATAAAATGTGATATTGTTGATGAATGTTTAGCCAACATAATTTGTGACATAATAACATCTCAAGGTAATTTGTTTAAGAGTGAGATTTTTGGTTATTTAGCAGGTGTAGCATGTTGGCAAGCTGGAGCATGTGACAAACTACCTGCATGTTTACAAAAAATAAATTAATGTAATTAGGATAATAAAAAATTTCGAAAAAAATATATTAGAAGATAGTATTAATCTGTTTAAAATAATTAATTTAATGAAGCTTCTTTAAAATATATATTGGCGGATAAAGAAAAAATATTTAAAAGTATTTACTTTCAGGCAAAAAATAATCTAAACTTATATATAATGAGTTTAAAAACAATAATAATTATCTGTATAATTGTCTGGATATTATATCAATTAAATGATAATAAAAATGGAAATAAAGTAGAAAATATGGATGGTAATATTAAAACAGTTCAAACTAATTTAGAAGATACACAATTTGTTTTAGATGATATTGATACTGCTGAGAGAGTTTTCATACAACAAAATCCTGAAAATAAGATGCAGGCCAATGTTCATAATTTACCCTTACCTGCTGCATCTTTCAGATCAGATATTTGCAGAACCCAATATTGTGCTTCGTGTGATTGCTATAATCCTATTTTAATGGGAATATGTAAAACTGAATGTAACATAGATCCTTGTAATTGTACTGACGGTAAATGTTAAGGATGAATGGAATTAAATTTATAAATATTTAACATTATAAAAAATGAATTATAATGTTAATATTACATTATTATATAATTTGATTAATAATTTATCAGGTTCTTTACAAGGTTCTATCATTTTTAATAATTTATTATATCAATTATTAAATGATGGACGTATAATAGGAAAATTATTTATTATAGGCAGTTTAATCGGTCTTCCATTTAATCTAATGAGTGGATATTTTGCTGATAAGTATAAAAGATCTTATGTAGTAAAAGTTGGGGCTGTAATTACTATAATCCCTTGTCTATTATATTTGTATTTCTTCAAAATATTGTCAAACAATCAATTAATAACTATTCTTTATTTATATAGGATTTTAGGAGTCATTGGATTTAATACAAAAAAAAGTGCTTTTCAATCATTATATTCCGATTCTATTCCCAGTTTGGAAAGGAATAAATATGAAATATATAAATTTTTTTCAAGTAATCTAGGCCAAGTTATAGGTTATGTCATCAATATAATATTTTTTTTAATAAATAAAAATAAATGGAATATAGATCACCTCAAAAATATTTTAGCTATAGGATGCATTGTAAATATAATAAGCGAAAGCATCCTATTTTTGCTTAATGATAATAAATCATTAGATGAGGAAAGTGAAGCATTTGATAACACAAATATCATTAAAAGAATTCTGCCTAATTCATCTCTTTTAAAAATAAATACTATCCCTTATATTATAGTATTATCTAGATTGTGTTTAGGTGCGGCGGGTGCAATTATGTTATCATTCGTACCAATATTACTTAAACAGAATTTGGGACCAGTTGGTAGTAATTATTATTATATTGTTTCATTACTTATGTTTTCAGGTGTCGCCTTTATTCTAGAAAAAACTCTATCATTAAAATCACAAATAGTAGCTATGGTAAGTAATATTTTTGCTGAAGTTTTCTTATTAAGTTGTTTGTTATTATTTCCTTCAACATGGAATTTAAAATATCTTTTAATTGGATTAATTTTATTACAAAGTATTTTAGGAACATGGCACATGTCGTTAAGCGAAAGTATTTTTATGAATTATGTCAAAAAAGAAAATAGAGGAAAATGGAACTCAATATCGAGAGTAGCCTATACTATTGGCTTCTTTTTTTTATTATTAGCACCTAAGAGTTTAAATAATAAGGGATTCAAAAAAATATTTCTATTAAGTATTATTTTAAAATTTATAGGAGGTTTAATTAGATCTTTACTATTATTTATTATATAGTAAACTCTTTCTTAGTACCACCATCGTATTCATATCCATAACCTTTATCAATCATTTCTTGATTAATATCAGTACCATTTACATAGATTTTACCTAATACTCTTCCATATTTATCCCATCCATGACAATTAAGTTTTATAGTTTTTGTATTATTTAACAATATTTGTTTTACTTCTTTTTTTGTATAATGAGTATTTATGTCAATTTCACAATTAGTTACTCGTGATAAGAAGTAATTTCTAGATTTAATAGCTTTATCTATAAGACTTTCTCTATTTTTTGCATCCTTAGGAGGTTTCATCTCTGGAGTATCGTAACCTAAGCATCTAATTTTAAATTTAGTCCACTTCATATTAAATAAAATTACAACATGACAAGTGTCTCCATCATAAATATCTACAACTTTAGCCTGAAATTTTTTATCTTTTAAATCGAATAATGGAATATTCGAGTCTTTATTCCTGAGGCTTAAGTATATTGCACAACTTAAACAAAGTCCCATTTTTATATATTAAAGTTATTGATTATTAAAATATAAAAATTTTTTTTTTCAATTTTCTGTTTAATCATGATTATACTAATCTTAATCAATTATACTAATCTTAATCAATTAAGGGGTGGAGATTCCCCTAACTTTTAATTTTAATTTTTTTTTTATAATAAATATGAAATTGGAAAATATATTTCTTAATTTAGTTGTACATCTTATGAAAATAATTTTAACAATTAACAAGATGACACTAATTTATTTTGGTCAATATATTTATGACTCTCATGTCAATTTATTAGATTTTTCTCATAAGGTAGTTAAAAATAAATTTTTATTGCCTTTGAAAATTTTAGATTTTGGATCAAAACACCAAGAGGTAAACTCAACCACTACAAGTATTAAAAGTGAATTTTGGTATCTTTTAACAGGGAGAACTGATAATTCCAACAAAATTCTTCAAATAAGGGATTCCATTGAAAAAATATTTAATATTTCTTGTAATATTTTATCCAGTAGAAATAATAATGAGGCAATGGAATTGGTAGAATCAATATTACAGTCTTTCTATCCTCTTAAAACTCAATTTATAACTTTTTGTACAGATACTATTAAATTCAGAATACAAGATGAGGATACTAAAAAAGTAGTATTAATTGTAAAAACGGATGAAACTCTATTATTAACTACTGTCTTGAATAATCTATCACATGATAGAACAATTACTTCCAAAGAGTTGAAAAAAATAGAGTACTTTTATTTTAATGAAACACAATACAGAAATTTATGCAATACCTAAACATTTAATTATTAAAATATAAAAATGTCAGAAGATAATTCTGTTTGTCCTATTTGCCTTGAATCAAGTCCAAAAAAAATAATAGTATGTTTATGTTCTAAAAATGAAGAATTAGAACCTATACATTGCAGATGCACCGGATATTGTCATCGGACATGTGTTATTGAACATATAAAAGCTAATAATTTAAATCAAAAATGTATATTATGTAATTTTAATGAATATAGTCCTCGATATAATATAAATCATGCTTATAAATCAAGCTGTTTTAATTATTTATTACAATTCATAATTTTCTTTAAAGAAACATATAATATGCTCATTAAATTAATATTATCCTATTTTTTTTTATTAATATGTGGTTTTCTAATTCAAGGTATTAGAGCAATTGAAAATCAGAAAACTTCTTTTATTGATGAAAAAAGCTTTTATATGGATTCAATTTTAGGTTTATTTTTTATAATGATATTTTTTTTATGCATGGATGGTAGAGAAAAAAAAGATATTATTGGAATAATTACAAGTTTTTATGAATTAATTAAACTTAAATTTTAAAAAAAAAAAAAAAAAAAATATATATAAAGATATAAAGATTTTAATAAATATCTGAGAAAATATTTTCTTAGATACCGCGCCTATGGTGTAATGGATAGCATAAGGGATTTCGGCTCCTTTGATCCGGGTTCGAATCCTGGTGGGCGTTTCAATAGACATAAAAAAATAGTGATTTATAAAAATTAATATGATTGATTATTATAAAACATTTGTTTGTATAAGCATTAGTATTATTACTTGGAATACATTTAAAATTTTAAAACATCAAAATAATAGTAAATTTCCTCCAAAAATAGATAATATAAAAGAACCAATTGATTCAGAAGAATTAAATAGTAAATTAGAAAAAATAAAAGAATTAATTTCTGAAAAGGAAGGTATAAATAATATTCAGGAATTAACAAAATCTTTAGAAGATATATCTAATAAAATAGATGAATTAAAGGAAATAATGTCTGATAGTTATTGCATTATTGAAAATTAATGGCTGATAGTTATTGCATTTAGTTATTGCATTATTGAAAATTAATGGCTGATAGTTATTGCATTTAGTTATTGCATTATTGAAAAATAAAACTAATTTCTTCATCTGCAACTTTAGGTGCATCTACGATTGCTCTATAAAATGCATCATAATTAGGGATTGTTGCCAAATCATTTATTTCTAATGGATTGTAATGTACACCGTCGCCTACCATAAACATAATATTTTTACCATCTAATTCGGTAGGTACAATAATAATTCTTTCATTTATAACACATAAATTTATTTGTAAGTATTCTTTAACATAGTTTATTAAAAATCTTGCTTCCAGACTTTCTCCATGGCACGCTGTAATTAATACTTCTGGAAGAGGAGCAGTATCTAAACCTATTTTCTCTCTTTCATCATAAACTTCTCTTGTTGAAGGTACTCTCCCTTTTAATAATGTAATTATTGATGATAATCCACAAGATCCGTCAGATATTACAGGTATGATATTTACCTGGATTTTAATTCCAATTAAATTTTCAATTAATGCGGATAAATTTAAGTTAATTTCTCCTTCTGTTGTTCCATAGCCTGTAACTAATTTACTATTAACAGCTTGTGGTTTTGATTCAGCAGATAAAGTTCTTTTAAGCTTTGGAGGACCTTTTAAACTTGAAAATGACGCAGGAGCAGATGATGTTCTTAAAGGCATTTTGGCTAATAAGGTTGGATCGGCTGGTGGAAAAACAATTAAATCTTCTTCACTTTGAAGGCTCGGTGTTGAAGATTCAGAAACAGCTCTATTTGAATTAAATAAACTAGTTAAATCTAATCCTAAGTCTAAACCAAAATCAGAAGAGCGTGCTGTTGCCCCACCTTTTTTAATAAAAATATCTTTTAATAAAGATTCTTCTTTGTAAACTTGATATCTTTTCATAAATATTATTAAATCTAGATTTTTTTTTTTATTTTTTTTATAAATTATTATAATGAAAATTAGTTTAATATTATTTCATTCAAATGTTAATCAAACAAATGATAACATCAAAGCAATTTATAAAAAGTTTCCTCAGTCCCCCTTAGAAATAATCGTTATGACAACCAATAAAACTACATTTATAAATGATGTATTGTACAATTATAAATTAGTTGAAATTGAATCCTTCGATAGTCCTGATATATTATCTATCATATTTGCAAATTCAACAGGCACTATAATTTCAATTAATAATACTTTCAAATTAAATATTGAAAAGTATGTTAAATATTTAAAAAAAATTATGTTAATGAATGATCATAATAGAAATGTACAAATTCTAATTTATAGTAAACAAGATTCAACAAAAAAAATTATCAGTGATTTTTTAATTAATGGTAAAAAAGAAGAAAGTAAAATAAAACAAATAATGTATTATAGAAATTGTTTTAAGAAAATTAATAACATGCAAAATGAACATCTACTTGATGCATGTAATAAATTAAATTTTGATATTTTAAATGAATAAATGCCTTGTCTGGGAATCGAACCCAGATCATCGGTTTCGTAGACCGATATGATATCCATTACACCAACAAGGCTTTTTTCTTATGTTTTAAAGAAAGGTGTAATAATGTTTAAGTTAATAAATAAAATAAGTAAGTAAGGTTATTAATTAGTTTTTAATAGATAAATTTATTTTGGCTGAGAATTTGTTAAGTTTATTAGTATAACTTTTTATTTGCCCCTAATATTAATAATTAACTATTTTTTAAATAACTTTAAAAAATTATATTTTTTTCGTTAAGACGGCTAATATAATTTATTTATTATATTGTTACTATCTAATTATTTCTTTAAGCTTTTTTTTCTTATATATATTAATGATATATTATCAAACAATAGTTGTAGGTGTAAATATTCTAGTATTTATTTTATTAAATATTTTTAAAATTTATCTTTTAGAAAAATTTGCTTTAATCCCATATTTAGTTATTGAGAATGGAGAATATTGGAGGTTAATTACGAATTGTTTGTGCCATGGTTCGCTAATGCATTTATTTTTTAATATGAATGCTGTTGTTAATTGTTTACCATCATTAATTATTCTTAAAGATAAAATGTTTAAAATAATATTTAGTTTATTATTTTTTTACAATATAATTTATCTTATGAGCTCTTACATATTAAAATATTATTTTTATAATTCTACCCTTTATTATACACCGGTAATTGGATTTTCAGGTGTACTTTTCGGTTTAATTTATATAAATTCTCATCTGAATCCATATCTAGTATATGAAATTATGGGATTTAGCTTTTTGAATCAATATTCCCCCTTAGTAGTATTATTTTTTAGCCAAATGATGGGAAGAAATGTTAGTTTATTAGGACATATTTCTGGAATTATATCTGGAATCATAACTGTATATATTTTAAATTTATAATTCTTTCAAACCTGTAATTATATCATCCTTAACTTGATTTGGTTTTTTATGTTCCGTAGAAACTACTAAATCATAAATTTTATGTCTATTAGTAATACAATGAGTTTTAGAATCTTTAATTCCCATAGATAAAAAAATATTTTTAGCAAATAAATTTAATTCTTTTTCAGATGAAAAATTCCATTTAACTTTATTTAGCATTTTTTTAAAATCGTTTAAATTTATTTTATCAATACATTCTGCTTTATCATTTGTTTTGACATAATTTTCAGCGAATTGTTCATATATAAAATTTTTTCTAGGATCAGTTTTTCTTCTTCTAATAAGATTTCTTGTAAGATCTTTTAAATTAGTATATAACAAAACTTTTTTAGTAGATTTTGGTAAATATCTTAATACTGTCGGATCAATATCATCAATAATAACATTTTTATATTTTTTCGCATCACCTCCCATCATTTTTCTAACTTCTAAATAATGAAGTTGATCAATTTCTATTGGATTATAAAAATCATTTTTAAGTTTGCTAAAGGTTTTAACGTATGCTTTTTCTCCATAATCGTCTACATATATTTTTTTGTATCTCTTATTAAATTCTTTAGCAACTGACGTTTTACCTGAACTAGACGTTCCTGTTATAAGAATATGCATATATGTTAATAATATATTTTAAAAAATTTCGCCATCCAATATTCAAATTAATTATTTTTATTGAAGATGTAAATAAAAATAAAAAATAAAAAATAAAAAATAATGTGGTATTATAATGAGTTATAGACTTGACATAATATTGAATGATTATTCATTTTCAACACATTTTGATTTAGATAGAATTCAAATGAAAATATATAATATTGAACGAGCTCATCCAATTTTATCTATTTTATGGAAAGATAATTTAAATGTAATATCGTTTTCATTATATTATTTAAATAATTTAATATTGCAAGAGGAGAGGATCATTTTTACAAAAGAATTGTATGAAATTTATAAAATTGGTAATAAAAATCTATTTTGTCATTGTTTGGAATTTGATAAATTTGTTATTTCTATAGATATTATGTCATATTTTGGTATGAAATACTTTAAATCTATATTTATTTACCGTAAATCATCTTAACTTAATCTTTTTTTTAATATTTTTAATTTTTTAATATTTTAATTTTTTATTTTTTTTAATTTTAAATATTTAAATTTATATTTAAAATATTTTCTTTTAGAATCTAGATCCATACCCTTAGGCTTTTCATCTTCTTCTTCCGGTTCTAATGCAAATCCTATTTTAATTGTAATCATAGATCCTCTTGTTGATATAACTTCATATCCTGGTAATCGTCTTAACAATTCTATAAATTGTACACAAGTAGCATTAGCTCTACGAGTACTAAAAGTATAATATTGTAAAGTATTCTTTTTGTTACCATTACTATACAATCTTAAAAGTAGACTACAAGTTGAAAATTCTGATGATGATACACCTACAAAATAACTTGCTGCTGCTTTTCTTTCAATATGATTTTCTAAACCCATGAAATTAAAATAATATATCTGATCTCTATTTCCTTGATTTCCTTTATAAAAATCTATAATATTCCATTGACCAATATTCTCTGTATCTATTTGAGGAAAGAAATTTCTTTGAAATCTTACATTTTCTTCACTCAGATTACAGTAATAAACATGATTTTTATAAAAGTCTAAACATAATTCTTCGCCCAATAATCCTTCTAATGTTTCTAATAAAAAATATGTAAATCTTCCCGGACCATCCATTAAAATTAAAGATGGTTGTTTTCCTGATTTATAGATTTCATAGATATTTGATGTTATACTTTGAGCTCGCGACCATTGATCCCTTGCCATTGCTGCATTATCAAATAAAACGGTTGGGTAGGAAATATTTCCATAAGATGACTCAATTTGATTCATACCAAATGATTGTATATTTTCAAGCCACTGATCAATAGTCAAATTATTAAATCTATTATCAGAATTAGAATTTATAAAAGTATAAAATCTAGATAATCTTTGAGGTACACCATATTCATTTTCTAGACTAGTATTTAGTCCCAATTCAGATAATTCAAAATCTATTATTCTTTGTGGTCCTTCTTCCTCCGCGGCCGGTGCAACTTTAGACTGTTCAACTTCTATATCCATATAATATATACTTTACATTATATAATTTTTAATATTAAAAAGAATTATTTAAAAAAGCAATTATATAAAAAAGCAATTATATAAAAAAAAGTAATTATTTAAAAAAAAAACGATTAGTTATAATAAAAAATGGATAAAAATCACATTATAGCCGGATCATTAGCTGGTTTATTTGAACATATTACTATGTATCCATTTGATAGTATCAAAACAAGAATACAAGTTAATTCATTTCATATAAATCAATTATGGCGAGGAATGCCAGTAATTGGATTTGGTAGCATACCAGCCCATGCTTTATATTTCTCCTCTTATGAGTTTGTTAAAAAGGAAATAAATTTAGATCCTAAAAAATATGATATTATTAATGCTGGATTATGTGGCGTAATCCCTTGTATTTTACATGATTCTGTAATGGTTCCATTTGATGTAATAAAACAAAGAATGCAAATAAGTAATAATATAAATAATAAGAATATGATAATTAAAATTTATAAAAACGAAGGACTTCTAGCTTTTTATAGATCTTATCCAATAACATTGTTAGCTAATTTGCCAATGGTTACATCTTTTATGGCAATTAATGAAAACATAAAAGTATTTTTTAACAAAAGGGAGGAAGATTTAACAACAAAAGAAATAGTTATTAGTAGTTTTACTGCTGGTACTGTTTCTGCAATTCTAACAACTCCAATTGATATAATTAAAACAAAATTACAAACTCAACATGATGGTTTGTATAAAAATATAAGGCATACTTCTATTAAAATAATGAATCAAAATGGTATTAAGGGATTCTTTAAAGGGGTTTTACCAAGAATAATGTATGTAGCCCCATCTAGTACAATTGGATGGTTTTTTTATGAACACTTTAAAATAAAATTAAAAAATATCTAACAATTAAGTATAATGGAAGGAAAAAAAGTACCTTTAAATTACGAAGCTCCTTTTGATAAATATTTTATAAATCTTGCTGAATGTACTAAATCATATTTTAATTGTCTTCATTTCACTCCAAATATGATTACAACCTTATCATTAATTGCCACATTATTTATGTATAAATTATTCGTATTAAAAAAATACAAATTGGCAAGTTTAGCATTTTTAGTTTCTTACTATTTTGATTGTTTAGATGGAAATTATGCAAGATCCTATGGTATGGTATCTAAATTTGGAGATTATTATGATCATTTTTCGGATCTTTTAACGTGTTTATTGTTACTTTATGGAATTAATCAAAGTAACATTGGATTTGAAAATAAAAAAAAAATTTATTTAATATTATTAGTTTTCATAATCGGTGCAGGAATTCAATTAGGATGTATTCAAAAAATTTATAAAAATAAAAAGGAATCTCCTTCTTTAAATTTATTAATAAATATGTGCCCTGATAATTTCAAAATAAAATTTTGGAGATATTTTGGTCCTGGGACTTTAGTATTTGTTATGTTTCTTATAATATATAATTTTAATAAATTTAAGAATAAATAATTTTAAGAATAAATAATTTTAAGAATAAATAATTTTAATAAATTTAAGAATAAATAATTTTAAGAATAAATAATTTTAAGAATAAATAATTTTAAGAATAAATAATTTTAATAAATTTAAGAATAAATAATTTTAAGAATAAATAATTTTAATAAATTTATAATTTCGATAAATAAATTAATAAATTATATTTAAAAGTATGCTCATAAATAATAATTATTATGGAAACATATAATATTCCAAAAAGTATTAATAATTATTACAGCAAAATACAAAATAATTTGTATGACTATTTAGTTGGATCATATACTAAATTTTTATATAAGGATCTATTTAATTCTATTGAAGCTAATAGCACAATTTTAGATATTGGTATTGGCAATGGAAGTTCTCTAGTCGAAAACTCAGAAATAATCAAAAAGAAAAATTTAAAAATAATAGGAATTGACATTGATCCAGGAGCTATATATTTGGCAAAAGAAACATTAACAGAAAACAATTTATGTGATTACGTGCAGGTAAACTGTATAAATGTATTTGAATATGAACCCGATCAAAAATTTGATTACATATTTTTCTCAAATTCATTTTCAGTTATTCCAGAAATTACTAAAATGTTAAAAGATGTAAAATCAAGATTGTTAAAAAATTCTGGGAAAATTGTTATTGCAACAACAATTGAAGATAAATCAAGTAATTTAAAATCTATTGTTAAAGAAAATGCCAAAAAAGTAGCCTTAGGAATTGATTTTGGTAGACTTACAACAATATGCGATTTTATAAACAAAATTGGAGAAGTAAATATGAGAATTTCAAATATGAAATTAGTATATGAATCATGGTATCCAGTATGGGGAGATATAAAAATTTACTCATTTTATATAGAGTAAACAGATATAAAGAAATATTCAAGTCCATGACTTATATGGAAAAAATGCAAAATGATGCTATAGTTAGTCTGGAGAATATGCGGCACTGGGTTAATATCGACATTAGTGATAAAAAAAAAGCAAAAAAAATATCGGAAGAAATAGAAAATGATATTCAGATATTAAAAAATAATGGTCAGGTCTCCTTTGACAAATACGCAGAAGTTAGGTCTCAATTATCAAATTTAGGTCAATTTCAAAGTTGGATTGCAGAAACAAATGTTAGTCAAGAATGGAAAAATACATTAACTGTTTTAGAGGCAATAGCTGAATTTAAAAAATAAATACAAAATACAAATAAATAAATCTGATATTATATTAATATCTAATTAATATAATATGAGTTTTATAATTTCAACAGGGAAATGCAAAATTAAAAATGGTTCTAAATATGCTAAACAAGATATTTCTGAAAAAAGGGTTAGTCAAATTCAACAAGGAGCTGGAAAAACTGAGAATGTAACTATAGAAATTTCAAAAAAATTTTTGGATATGCCCTCTGATTTATATTTACAAGGTCCTAAGGATAAAGGTATAGAAGGGGCTAAAGATATCATCAAGACTATGAAAGAAAGAGGAAAAGATGCTTGTAAGAAAGCCAAGAAACATCTTAAAAGATTTATAGAAGAGAGAAAAGATGGTTCAAAACCAAGTGAAGAACAGGTTGCAAGAGCTGTATTTGATGCTTTTGTTTTGTACCAATGTGGATCTAAACATATTAAGTTAACCAATCGAGATTTGACGAAACAAAATAAATAAGTGATAAATATCAGTAATTATTTATTTATTTTAATTCTTATTTAAAAATGTCAAATTTCAATGAATTGACCCTACATTAATTTTTTTTAATTATACTCAAAAAAAATTATAATTGGTTAAATCTAATAATGCTATTAACTCTATCATTAGTCAATTATATTAGAATTATATCAATTCCTATATTATTAACATCGCAATTTACCAATAATCTTTTTAAAAATTTTGTAGCACAATTTGGAATATATGTATCAATTATGCTAATTATAAAAAAATTTTCATTAATTTTTGAAGCCACTTTAAAGAGTGATGTAATGAAATTATTATTAAATCGAATAATAACAAAACAAGAACAAGAATATATTGGATTAATACCAAATACTGTATTTGCAGATATTTCTTCTTTTAAAACTCAACTTTCTAGCGTATTAGGTCAATCTACAGATAGTATTTCTATTTTAATTTCTATAATTCTTGTTTTAATATATAATTTTAAAAATTATGGAGTATATTTTGGAATATTTTTTTTATCAACTTTAATAGCCACTATATATTCCCTTTTTAAAAAAAATAAACTTTTATTTAAGCTATCATCAGAAACTAATACAAAAGCTTAAATAAAAATATTAAGCAACAATTGGGTATGGGTGGAGAAAATGTATCAGGGGGACAAAAACAAATAATATCTCTTATGAGAGCCATTATAATATCTAAACCAATAATTCTACTAGATGAACCTACCGCATCATTAGATTCAAAGCACCGTTTGATAGTCTATAAACTTATCCAAAAGATGAAAGAACAAGGTAAAACTATAATAATATCTACTCATGATCCTGATTTAATAAATTTAGGAGATAATATAATTAGATTAGATAAGGGAAAAATTGTTAAATAATTTATACCATACTAATTTTAGTAGAATGATTATCTGTATTTAGTCCTTTATATGGATTATAAGCCCTTTTTAAAACACTTCTTTTAAGGAATAAATAACTTAAAACCATTAAAACACAATATATAACAAACATTATTAAAATGTTTATTGATATTGACAATTCATTAAAATTTAAATAATTTAAAACATCCTCTCCGTTTTCATATAAGCAATCTTTTTGTGTACTATTACAATTAAATTCTAATCCAGTAAACTCATTTTGAGCAAGAGAGTTAAAACTATATTGAATTGGAGAAATATATTTTATCCAACTTAAATAAATGGGAATACTATTAATATTTTGAAATAATCCAGAAAAAAGTAAAATAGGAACAATAATAGCTGGAGAAACAGCTAATCCTATTTCAAGACGGGAAAATATTGTGCCAATTAAAAACCCAAATCCATTACCACATAAAGTACAAAAACTTATTATTGCAGTAAAAATTATATATCTAATAAAAGTATTATGTAAACCCACAGCAAAATATATAATAGTTGATAGGATTAATGAATTTAAAATACTAACTGGGATTTCTGAAATACATCTTGTTAAAAAATAACTACTTAATGTATACCATTGAGAATCATATTCTCTTTTAAAAACTATTTTATCAGCATAAAATAAATGAATACTTCCATATACAGCACTCATAAATATTTGCATACTCAAAAAAAATAATAAACCTATTCTGTTTTGCACACTTTCTTGAGATGTATCTAATCCTTGATATATTAAAGCAATTATTATTGATAAGAATATAGATTGGTAAATTTTTGTTTTGAATGCACGTTTATTTCTATATATTTCTTGTAATCGTCTTTTAAATAATATCCGTGACAGTTGTAAAAAAGTCTTGGGCTGCGTTACATTACAATCTAAGCAAATAGAATTAGGAGTAAATTCAATATTATTATTTATAATCATTTGTTTAACATTGTCTTCTGAATTCAAAATTTCCATAAATAAATAATCAGTAGGATTTGTATAAATTGGACAATTAAAATTAAGAGATTTAAGATAAGGGATAAATAATTCTTGTTTGTCTGAATAACAACATTTACCATTATCTAGTACAATTAAATAGTCTATTAAATTATAAATTTCAGATGCTGGTTGATGTAAAATTGTAATAATAGTTTTATTCTTTAGAGATAAGAAATTTAATATTTTCATAACATTATAAGCATTATAAGTATCTAATCCGCTTGTTGGTTCATCTAAAAATATAATATCAGGATCATGTATTAATTCTAATGCTATAGCAACTCTTTTTTTTTGACCCCCTGAAATTCCCTTATTCATATCATTTCCAATAATAACATTTTTACATTCATTTAAATCCAAAATATTAATTATTTCATCGACTTTATTTTTAATTTCCCCCTTAGTAGTATTTATTTTCAAATTAGCACATAGATTTATTAATTCAAAGACAGTTAAATTGTCAGACATAATATCTTTCTGTTTTACATAAGCTATTTTCCTTTTGATACGTTTTTTATCAAAATTATTAATTCCCACTTTTAGGTTACCTGTTATATCTCCCTTTAAAATACGACCTGCTAATAAAGAAAGTAAAGTTGTTTTACCAGCTCCGGATTTACCCAATATACATGTTAATTTATTTTCTACAATATGCATATTTAAATTATTTAAAATTAGCTTATCATTAATTTCATAAGAAATATTCTGTAAACTGAAAAGATTCATAAAATAATAATAATATTATTAATATCTTTATTCTTTTAATATTATTATTATTTTATTGAATTATATCTAGAGCTTAATACACATTTCACTGATATTTTCAATCCATTCTTTTTTTTTTTTTAATATAAAGATAATGAAAACTGATTTAACATTATCAAAATTTTTACTATATTGTCTTAAAAAAAATAAAAAGGGTGTATTCTTATTAATTCAAATTATCCTTAGTTTTTTCACTTATATAAGGATAATTACCCTACCCACTCTTGTAGCGGAATTTAATAATTCATCTTGGTTTTTTAAAAAATTTATAATGTATTTTTCTATTTATTGTATTAGTATTTGGGGATATATATATTCGGCAGCCACTTTTGAGCAGGGTATGCAAACATTTATTTATAAATACTTGTTTAAAAAATTGTTAAAAAAACAGGAAATTAATGAGCGTAAAAATATTATACCTAATAGTGTATATTTAGATATAAGTTTAATTGTAAGAGATTCAGCAACTGTATTATCATATTTTACAAGAATTGCACCTAATTTAATTTCTATGATTTTTGTTCTTTTTTATATAATTAAAAATTTGAATATTAAAATATTCTTACTATATTTAATTGGATTTATTTGGCAAATTTCTGTTCCATTTTATAAAAAAAATGAAATCTTAAGAAACTCCAATAATTTAAAAATAGAGCAAAATAGACTTGTTAATGAAATTCAAGATTTAAATATTAATATAGATTCTATTTTAAGCCAAAATAATTTAGAAAATGAAAAAAAAAATATTGATGATAAAGTAAAAATGTTTGACAACAGTTTAGCAAATTGTATTAATTTAAAAATAGTCAATATATTTCATATAATATGTGTAGGATTAATTTATTTTATAGTTGCCTTATATTCTATTAGGCACTACAGTAGTAATATAATAGTTTCTTTTATTTTAATTAATATATCTTTTCTTGTTGGTTTAATATTATCTATTGAGGAAGTCTTTCTTTTTTTTCATTTCATTGGAAAATTAAAAGCCGTAATTAATAATATTTCAAATTATGTAAACATTGAATTAAAGGAAAATAACAGAATGGACATTCAATTAAAAGAAATCCCTAATACCATTTTAATTAAATCGTTAAAATTTTCATATGAATTAAATAGTAAAAAAAATTTAGTAATAGATGAATTGTATTTAAATTTAAATTCAATTATAATATTCAGGGGGCATATCGGTGCAGGTAAATCTACACTATTAAAAATATTATTCGGTACATTAGATTTTCAAGAGGGTATAATTAAAATTTCAGATAAAATATTAGAAGATAAAAGAGAATGGAGAAAGAATTTCTTTTATGGTGCACAAAAATCAGAATTATTTAATAGAAGTATAGAAGAAAATATATTTTATCCTAGGACGAAGGGTAGTTTTAAAGAGTTTAAAATAATGAATGATTTGGGATTAACAGATATATATAATGAATTAATAAGTAAAGAAGAAAAATTAGGAATTGGCGGAGGAAAAGTATCAGGAGGACAAAAACAAATTATAGTATTATTAATAGCAATTTTTTCAGAAAAAAAATTTATTTTATTAGATGAACCTACCGCATCATTGGATAAAAATTTAAGACCTACTATTTATAAATTAATTAAAAGTATGAAAAAGGTTAAAAAAACACCTATAATAGCTACTCATGATAACGAATTAATAAATATAGGAGATCAAATTATTACTTTTAATAAGGGAACTATTGAATAATTTAAATAATTTAAATAAGTAATAGAAATATCCATCACACTTTATTTTTTTTTTTATCTAAAAATAGATGAAAAAAATTAATACAATAAATGATTTTTTATTTATGTGCTTGAAGGAAAATAATAATTGGAGATATCCATTATTTTCTATTCTACTTTCAATTTTTACTTTTATTAAAATAATTAGTATTCCACTTTTAATAGCTAATATTCAAGAAGCTAATAATTTGATTTCTAAATTTAGTATTTATTTTATTATATATGGGATTTCTATTATATTATATCGAAGAATTAATCTTAAATTCGAAGCAATTCTTAATCAAGTTATTTTATCAAAAACAATATCTGGTATTCTTAGGAAACAAGAAATGTCAAAAGAACAATTAATTCCTAATTCTGTCTATGTTGAAATTAGTTATTTAGTAAGAGATGTTTCAACATGTTTATATTTTTGTGGTTACATTTTTCCACTTATTATATCTGTAGGATTTGTTTCAATATATATTTTTAAAAAAATTGGATTAAAAGTAGGAATATTGTTTATATTCAGTTTAATTTTAACTTATTTTTATTTATTTAATGAATCCAAAAAACTATCAATAAAATCCCATACGGTTAAGGAGGAAAATATAAAATTACTAAACAATTCACAGGATTTAAATATGAATATTAATTCTATATTAAGTCACGACTATTTGGAAAATGAAATTTTAAAAATTAATAATCAAATTATAAAATTTAAAAGATCACTTATTTCTGGATTTAATAGTAGATTGAATATTCAAAATTTTTCTATTTTAGTTAATCTTTTATTTATCATAAGTTCACTAATTCTTATTAGAAAAAATAAATTATCACTTATAATATCTTTTATTTTAATTAATCTATCTTTTAATCAAACATTAATCGAGGTAATAGATCAAATGCCTCTTTTGATTTTTTATTATGGAAATTTAAAAATTGGATTTAGCAAAATAAGCAAGTATATAGAATTTAATGAGCCTGATAATAAAAAAAAAGTAGAATTGCAAGTAAAAAAAAATAAAGTATCTAGCAATAAGATAATTATAAATAATTTAAAATATTCATATGATGATCAAGAATTTCTAATCATACCTAAATTAGAATTTGATGATAGCAAAATTCATATATTAAAAGGAAAAATTGGATCAGGTAAAAGTACTTTATTAAAGTTATTATTTGGATATATAATGCCAAAAAAGGGACAAATTATGTTAAATGATACCAATACACAAAATATAAGAGTATGGAGAAAAAACGTTTATTACGTACCTCAAATATGTGAAATATTTAACAAAAGTATCAAAGAAAATATTTGCTATCCAAATAAAGATATACAAGTTGAAGAATATAAATTAATAAAAAATTTAGAATTAGATAATTTATATCAAGATTTAATTAGTAAAAATTATGAATTAGGAATTGGAGGAGAAAAATTATCAGGTGGTCAAAAGCAAATAATTACACTTTTCAGAGCTTTATTTTCAAAAAAACAAATAATATTATTAGATGAGCCTACCTCATCTTTAGATAAGGATAATAGAAGAATTGTTCACAATTTAATAATTAGTTTGAAAAAAATAAAAAAAACACTTATAATCGCCACGCATGATAATGAATTAATAGAATTAGGAGATCATATTATTACTTTTGATGACGGTAGGATAAATACATCCTAAAATAAATTATAATGACGGTAGGATGAATACATCCTAAAATAAATTATAATAATAGATTTACTTAATGAGAAAGATTTTAATTACTGGTGCATCATCGAAAATTGGAGATATGTTAACTAAATATTTTTTAAAAAATAATGATTTTGTAATTTATCATTATTTTAAAAATTGTAAATCATTTACGGAATATGAAAATATAGAAATGATTCAATGTGATTTTACGAATTTAAATAAAGTAAACAAAGTTTTTAAAAAAGTTTTTAGTGAACATGACATAGATATTGTAATAAACAATGCTAATTTATATACAACAAATAATCTAATCCAAGAAGAAATATTAAATAATATAAATTATAAAACTCCTGAACTAATAAATCAATTATATGTAATGGAGAAAAAGGAAATTGGTTGTATAATTAATATTACCGATTGTAGAATTTTTTTAAAAAATATTGATAACAATACATCATTTTATTATAATTCAAAAAAAAAATTATCTGAACTTACCAAAAAACAAACTTTTGAATTTAAAGATAAATGTCGAATTAATGCTATTGCATTAGGAGCAGTAACGGCTAATAAAGATTTAGATGAAGATCAACAAAAACTTTGTAAAGAATCATTATTAGGACATTGTGTTAGAATAAGTGATATTATTAGAACTATAGAGTTTTTACACAAAAATAGCTCCATTTGTGGACAAGAAATAATATTAGATTGTGGTAGAAATTATTTTTTAAGTAAATAGAATTTATTTTTATTTTATTTTTTTTTATTTTATTTTATTTTTTTTTATTTTTTTTTATTAGTATAATTTAAAAAAAAATAATATTATCATTTCTAATGTCAGAAATAATTACTGAAGATATAATTGATATTATAAAAAATAATGTAATGAGAAGCACTTTATTTACAACCAAAAATATAACAAAATGTGAATTAACCGATAAATTTTATCCAGAAGATGAAAATAATCTAATATTTTATTCTTTAAAGGGTGCTCGAGCAATTAATCAACATCATTGTTATGGGAGTATAGTCTATCATAAGGAAAATGAGAAATATTTAAAATATGCAGATATGTTTTATGAATGTTATGATAATGTTATACAACATCATTCTTTACAAAATAAAAAAATAAATATATTAAGAAGTAGCGGTAAAATAGAAACCGTTTTGATTCCTATATTTTCTCCAATTAAATTGTTTTCAGATTCTAGAGGTCTCTCCATATTTGTTGAAATTTCTAAAAATAAGATTTGGAAATGGGTATCTTTTGCAGATAAATACTCAAAATCCTTAAAAAAAAATGTATTAGGAGTAATTAATTTGAATCCAAAATTGTTTGAAGAGAATTTAGAAATTTTTTTTAGAGTTGAAAATACCCCCTTAAAAGAGCAAAGACAACAGTTGTTAAATACAATTAAAATAGAATTAAATAAATTAGCAATCAATTACAAAATCACAAATCCGAATTAAAGGGTGACAATAGTAAGGAGTAATTGAAAAAAAAAATATTATTATTTTAAATATGAAAAGTTTAAAATATTTAAACATAATTAATACGATCAATTTATTATTAGCTAGTTATATATCTCAGACAACAGCATTTGGTGGAAAAACTAATAAACAAGTAACTGAATATATTGAATCAAAGGGTAAGATTTGTTTATTTCCAAAAAATAAAGCATTTGCTATTTGGGGATTAATTTATTTCTTATTAATATTATTTTCGGTAGTATCCTTATTTTCATTTAATAATATATCAAATTTAGTAAACAGTAAAGTATCTGCTTTTTATTTTTTAAGTACTGTATTTACTATCGCTTGGTTAATTTTATTTGCTAGAAGATATAAGGGTAGAAAATGTTTTCAAAGTTTAGCAGCAATGACCGGAATTTTATTTAGTCTTGGAAAAATATATATTTCTTTAGCACCTTTACTTCCCATATTTACTTTTTGGCAAAAACTTTGTTATTTTTATCCTTTTAGTATTTATTTTGGTTGGATTATTATTGCATTTATTTTAAATTTAAGCTATTGTCTAAGAGAGGGAAGAATCGTTAAAAAATATTCAAGATTAGAACGTTTACTATATTTATTTTTCCAACTTTCAACTATATTTATAAGTGCTCTAATAGTATTACTTTTTAAAGATTATTCGGTACCAGCTGTTTTTTGTTGGGCATTATATTTTATATACCAAAAAAGTAGAAATTCAATTACATTTACTTTGTTGATTTCTAATTTATTATTATTGGCAACAATTATTTTATAAAATTTAAAATAAAAAAATAAAAAAATTATTTACTTAAAGGAAATTTAACTAAATTAATTATTATGTTTTATGAAAAGATAATGTGGTTAACTTCAAAGTATGGTCATAAACCTAGATTTAAAGAATTCTCATTGGATAAAGTACAGGAGTGTCAGGACTATATAGATAATTTTCATATAGACACTACTAAATATACAACTACTGATGAAACAATGGTAGGAATTTGTTTATCAATTGGAAAGATAGAAGAAGTTGATACAAACAAACAAACTATTAAAGCCAGTATTGAAATGAAATTGAGAATTAGATCAAGTCAGTTTTTAGAGCTTGATAAAAATAAATTTAATTATTTAACTCAAATTGAAAAAATAAAAAAAGACGCAGAACCTAATTTTAATATAATAAATGCCGTTGATGAAAATTTAAGATATAAATATATCACTATAATTGATAGAGATGCAGGTATAATAGATTACAATTATCATTATATTTGTACCTTATTTGATGAAGTTGATGTACATAATTTTCCATTCGATTGGCAATCTTTTAGAGTAATAGTACTATTATCAGATAATAATAATCGTTATACATCTCTTGGTTATATGGACGATAAAAAATACCTAGATGACAACAACTGTTTAGGAAATAAAGTTTTTAATAATAATACTTTTATACCAGATTGGAATATATATGGTTTAAATGGAGGGACCGATACATTAGAACTTGAAAGATCATGTATGGGAATTGAAATTTTAGGAGAAGATGATAATCCACGTCGTTTAAGTTTTGTAGGAACAATAGAAGAAGGAGATAATTATTTTGATAAAAAGTTATTCTCAGGTACATTTTGGATACAAAGAAAACCATTTTATGTTATTAGTTCAATTTGGTTGATCAATTTTATAATAATGTTAATGGGTGGATTATCATTTAAAATACCGGAGGAAGATTTAAATGATAGAATGACTTTTGATGCTACATTACTTTTAACATTGGTTGCGCAAAAATTTTCTTTTCAAGATAGTGTTCCCAAGGTATCTTATTTAACCCTGTATGATAAAAAGTTATTATTTAATTTTGTAAATTTATTATTTTTAATGGCAATTCAAGGTTATAAAATTTTAGATGGTCAAATATTTTGGCAACAATGTATTTACTTAATTCCGGTTTTAGTAGGTGAAATAATGTTTTTTTCAACTGGTTTATTTAAAAACAGGCAAATTATGGAAAAGGGATGATAAATTAGGGGTGGGAAAAAAAAAAAATAAAATAATATTTATAATGAAAAAATTCTTTGGTAAGAAAAGACACGATACCTATAAAAGTGGAAAACTATTACAAAATAATTATGTAGGAGTTGATTTACAAGCCTATATGGGATATGATAATCAACAAACTTATACAGATGAAGGATTTTTAATACTACGACCCTACATTGGCAAACATTTTGAAGGAGATTTAAAAGGAGATATATCCTTGAATATGGATACTATGAAAGAAAATGTAATGGATGAAGTATCATATATATTAAGCACAACATATAAAGTTGGATCATTAGATATAGATTTAGCGTTCGGCTTTGATGGAACTGGAGATAATTTGGTTAAAATGGGATGTGATTATGAATGCTCCAAAAATTTAAGTTTAGGGGCCGAAGCTATACTTAAATTTGGTGATGAAAAACAAGATCATCAATATTGGTTATCTACTAAATTATTATATCCAATTGATTATAATCAGAATGAAGCCGGAATAAATATTAAATTTATGACAGGAACTTATGATACGAGTGATACAATAGATGATACTAGAAATCAATATGGTTTTCAATTAATGCCAATGATGAAATTAGCTACAGCTGAAGAAAAAAACATAGATATTTTTGGAGGATTTTCAATAGGTAGTATTACAAGGAACAAGGCAGCAGGAAGCACTAAAAATCCAGATATAAATTTAGATGGATTTTTTGGAAGCTTTCAAATAAATAATTTAAATTCAACCGATACAGTTAGCTCTTAATAATATCAACACAAAATATTATAGCGTCTTCATAATTTGATTGATTTTCAATATAAAAGGGATATGATGAATCATAGATAAAAGATCTATTAGCTATAATATTCATAGCATTATGTGAACTATAAAGCTTAACAAGTGAATCTTGGGGAATAGATATTCCTAAACAATAAGAAATTAAAGTTTTTTGATTAAAAGAAGTTTTTTGGATACTACTAATTGAAAATGGTTTTAATATAACAAATTTAGCTAATAAAACACCCTTGAATTGAGATAATAAGGAACTAGTCACAGGGCATAACTGTGAGTTTCTACCCATTAAATAATCATTTTCCATTATTACATAATCAATTATTTTTTCGTTTACGCGATCAAAATTGGGTATGGCATAATGGTGAGAAGAAATGTTATTAGCCTCGTTAAATATTTGATACCATGAATTTTCAAAATATTTTAATATTGGGAATATATCAGTTGAATAAAAAACATTATATGATTTAGACTTTTTTCTTACATCTTTAGTCTTATATCTTATAAATAGACAGCATAATAATATTAATATTAATAATTTTAAACTTATCATTACTATATTTAAGAATGATAAATTTAATTTTACTTTTTTATAAAATTGATAAACATTTTTCAAATCTATCCAAATTTCATGAAATTAATAAACATTTTTCAAATCTATCCAAAAAGAAATCAATTTCATATTTATTAATAATAAGAGGTGGTAATAGTCTAATAGAATTGTTACCAGTCAATAATACCAAAATATCATTATCTAATAAATTATTAATTAATTTTTTTATTCTAGCATCATCATTATATTCCAAGTCGATACCAATCATTAATCCTTTTTGTCGTATCTCTTTAACTTTAGACATTTTTGAAAGTTCTTGAAATATATAAGATCCCTGAATATTTGCATTTTCAATTAAATTTTCTGATTTAATGGTTTCTATTGTTGCTAAAGCTACACTCGAACCTAAAGCATTACCTCCATATGTTCCTCCTAATAAATTTGGTTGAACACTATTTATTATTTCATTTTTAATTCCTAAACCAGCAAATGGGAATCCACTAGCTATTCCTTTAGCAAACGTCATTATATCCGGTTCTACTAAATTATTACAAGCCCACCAGGTTCCACTTCTTCCGGCTCCTGTTTGAACTTCATCAATTATCAAAACAATATTATTTTCATCACATGTTTTTCTTAAATATTTAAGAAACATTTTATCTAAAGGTATAATTCCTCCTTCACCTAAAATAGGCTCAACTATAATTGCAGCAGTTTCATTAACTCCTGATAGATTAGATAATATATAGTCAATATCTTCTTTTTTTTTTTCTGCAAAATATATGCCTGATAATAAGGGGCCGCATCTTTGTCTATATGATAATTTTGAACTGGTTACGGACATAGCACCCAGTGTTCTACCATGAAAACCACCTTTAAGAGCTATAATATTTTGTTTTTGAGTATGTTGTCTAGCAATTTTTATGGCATTATCCGTTGCTTCTGATCCACTATTGACATAAAAAAAAGTTTCTAATCCGTTCGGTACTATAGTTAATAATTTTTTAGTTAATTCAATTTGTGGGGTATGAGAAAGAAAACAATTCTGTTGAGCATGAATAATATTTTGAGATTGTTTGTGTATTGTTTTAACAATATTAGGATGTGAATGTCCGGTACTTAAAGCTCCAATACCAGATGTCATATCTAATATTTTTCTATTATTGATATCATAGACCCAACACCCTTTGCCTTTTTCGACTATAATATTGGATATTTTATTAACAACTTTAGGAATATGATTTAATATTCTAAATGACATTTCTTATAAATTATATAGGATTTTAATTTTTTATATAGGATTTTAATTTATAGGATTTTAATTTATAGGATTTTAATTTTTTATATTATTTAAAAAAAAATGAAAAAATGATTGCTTCAAGGTCCCATATGAATCAGGAGACTTAATTTAAAATATTAAAAATATAAAATATAAAAGGTTGATAACTGGTACTGCTGAATAAAAAGGTCATGTGGTCAAGAAAAGATCTGGTTCCGCTTTTTATTGCGTCTTTACTTTGTTATTTAAAAATTAATAATCTTATTTATATTTTTAATATTTTATCTGCTTGTAAATAATTATTCAATTGAAATTTATTTGATACTCTATAAATAATTAGAGGTTAGCCTTGCAAGTTAACAATCATACTTTTAAAACCTGGAAGTTTCTTACGTTTACAATAAAACCTATGTAAACAGGGTAAATTTAAAAGAAAAATTTTTATTGAAAAGAAAATTATGAATCAAGCCTTTTACACGTTAACACCGACTCTATTGGTGGATATTTTACAAAATCAAAATCAGGAATTCCCTAATTCTGTATGAATGATGATTTTATGCGATAGCTAAATAGAATAAAGTTGGAATTAATTAATGAGGGTAATAAATTAAAGTTAACGGATATCGATTGCCTAGTCATATTAGTAAAAGCAAAAAGGTTGTTTACTATCGCTGCTTCTTATCTATTATTCCAAAACGCGAGTTCTGAAGAAGAACTATTTCTAATTGATGAATTAGACAAAAAAATAAAAATAAAATCTCAACCTAGATCCAAAAAGAAATCCATCTGTATAATTGAAGGTTTATCCTTTGAAAAAGAGGAATTGAAAGGAATGTTGAAACAAATGAAAAAACTATTTGCATGTAATGGCAATATAGTTGATAATGAGGAACATGGCCTAATTATTCAATTACAGGGAGATGTTAAAAATAAAGTAAAAAAATTTTTAATGACCACCTACAAGATTAAAGATGATAAAATTTGTATCTTTGAATAATTTTTTAATTGGTAATCTCAATTAAATTATTTGATTTATTTTTTTTTTTAAGTAGAATAAAATCATATATTTCCATTTTTTTGAATATTGGGTTAATAATTTTTAATAAATATTCATCTGTGATATCTTTTTTGAATTGAGATCTGATCTTTTGAAATATTTCTTTAAAAGTTCTTTTATTATCTATTGACAATAATATGTTTGTAGAATATGAATTTAAGTTATAGGTAATAAAATTTCTTCTATTAATTCCAACTTCAAATTTAAGTTTTATAGTATAAGTGTCTTCATCTTTACCTTTTTTTTTTTTTTTAAGTGCAAAAAAATGTTGACATATATCATTAATTTCATTGTAAGTTATGTTATTTAAAATAGGTATGTTTTCTAAATTACTTAATAAAGCTTTTTCAGGTTTAAAATTAGTAATCAAGCATATATGTTTGGCTATATGAGCTCCATAAAGTTCATTAATATAAAAAGCTTCTAATTTTTTTAATGAAGAAGCTAATTGTTTTTTATAATATTGATATCTATTAAATTTGGAAAAAGTAACAAAATTAAAATTGTATATTTTAATAAAGTCATATATATCTTTGACAGAATATGCAGGTCCATTAATTATTTCTGAAAATTTGGAAACCGGAATCTGATATGAAAGTTCAGAAATATTTTTTTTTTCTGAAGGACATACTTTAAGTATTTCTTGATAGGCCTTTATTTTATCTATAAAAACCTTACCAAATAAGGTTATATGAAGAATTGCTTTTGGTTTCATTAGTTTTTTAATTTTTGGAAAAAAACTTTGACTGATATTATCTATTATGATTAAATCAAATGTTCCTACATTTATTTCTTCCAATTGATTTAAATTGTAAGTTTTACAATTTTTGTTAATATTTATTAAAATATCACTAAATACGACTAACTCAATTTTTTCTTTATTTTTTTAATTCCTTATTTAAATGATAAATCATTTTATCATCGTGTTTCATGTGCAATAATATTCTATATTTATCAAAGGTTTGAGATCCTTGATATATATAATAATTAATTTGGTCTAAATTGAAATATATATTGGCTTTATGCATATAGTTATTAGCTCTTAAATTATAGTGTTGATATTATAAATTCAATTTTTTAAATTTGAAAAAAAATATCATTTAATTATAAATAGGTAAGTAAAATTAGAAATGATTAAATATTCAATCGAAGAAAAATATGAAATTTGGGTAGGTCAGAATGCTCAAGATAATTGGAATATTCTTAATCAATCGCAACAAAATTATATTTGGATGCATTTAGATAAGTTTAGTTCACCATATGTTATTATTACTACAAACGATGTAAATTCAAAAGATCTTTTATATGCTGCTCAATTATGTAAAGAGCATAGTAAATATAAATTTTTAAAAAATATTAATGTTATTTATACTGAAGTTAAAAACATTAAAAAAGGGAAAGAAATAGGTTCTGCAATTGTAAAAGGCAAGACAAAAAAAATAACTGTATAATTTAAATTTTTTTTTTCTTGTATTTGTATAATGATTAATATAAAGTTAATTTTATTAGGAGTAATAATTTTATTAGTTTTATCAAGAATTGTTGATTTGTCAATGAAAGTAAGGGTGAAACCAGAAGAAATAGAACCTAAATTAATAAGTACTGATAATTATCCTATCACTAAAATATTAGAAAAAAATTGGGAAAAGATAGCTAATGAATGTAAAAATTTACCATCTAGAATGATTGGTTTAGAAGGAAGATCACAATTTGCTTGGTATGGAGATAAAGAAACTGAAAACTTGGCAAATTCTTATTTTAAGGATTATGGATGGATAAATGGATGGAAAGTAGATGAAAAAGGTGTTAATAAAAAATGGAAAAATTGGGCATTAGTATATGATGGTAAATTGTTGGGACACAACTCTAAAATTTGTCCTGAAACTAGTAAACTTCTTGCACAAATACCAGGAATAAGAGTCGCCGGATTTTCAATACTTAAAACTAATGGTGATATTCCTCCTCATACTGATACAACTGGATTTAAATACAATAGTTTAGCCTTTCATCTCGGATTAGATGTGCCTAAAGATGCACCATCTAAATTATATATATTAGATTCACATATTAAAGAAAAAAATGGTAAAGCCTTTTTATTTGATGCTTCATTTACTCACAGTGCTGATAATAAATCAAATACAAGAGATAGAGCTATATTATATATTGATTTTGATTTAAAAGGAATCAAACCAATAAAGGCACCTAAAGATACCTAAAGATAAAACATTATTAATATACCGGAGGTAGAGAATTATAACTCGAAGTAGCTCAGTGGAAGAGCAGTGGACTGTAAATCCATTGGTCGGGTGTTCGATCCACCCCTTCGAGAATAATAATTAATATAATAATTAATTTATGATTATTATATTTGTTATATTGTTAATAACATTAATATTTTACAAAAGAAAAAGAGTATCAAAATATGTTTCTAAAAAAACAAAAGTACCTATATTTACTCAGGGGTTAATTGTTACCGGTGAAAATATGATAGAAAGCGGTGGATTATATAAAGAATCAAAAATAATAGAATATTCCTTAACGAATCATAAAAAAATTATAAGAACCTTAGTATTGGATAAAAAAATTTTTGCAGAAGGTATTACAAAAATCAATAATGAATTATTTCTATTAACTTGGAAAGAAGATAAGGCATTTATAATAGATTACGATACATTTAAAATCAAAAAAGAAATAGAAAATTTTAATTCTAATTTAGATTCTAATGAAGGATGGGGATGTACTTATGATACGAATAAAAATGAAATAATTGTTTCGGACGGTACACATAAAATTTATTTTATTGATCCAATTACATATTTAAAAAAAAGAGAGATTAAAACAAAATACAAATTATTAAATGAATTAGAATATATAAATGGATTTATATATGCCAATATATGGAAAACAAATAAAATTGTTAAATTAGATCCTCAAACAGGAAATTGCTTACAAGAATTTAATATTAATATTAATATTAAGTTAAAAGATAGATTTAAAGGAGTCTTAAATGGTATTGCTTATGATCAGGTTCAAAATAAAATATATTTAACAGGAAAGAATTGGTCGACTATGTATTCCCTTCCTTTAGATCATCTTAAATGATTAACAAAATTCCTTTGATATTCTGATTTGTAATGAATTTTTGAAATATAATTATGATTTGTAATTGGGTTCAATTTTATTTTATATTTTTGTGGATGTCTGAGATAAAATTGATTATATGGTGATATATAATTTTTATCATTACCGTCATAATTAATTTTGGGTTTTGGCTTATTCATAACCGGGGAAAATAAATTTTTTTTTTTTCTATAATCATACATTTGCTGTTGTCTCCTTTGCTTTTTTTGTTCAGGATATCTTATATTTTCTAGATGATAAGGTTTAGGTTTGTAATATCTTAATTGGTTATCATAATTATTGGCAATAGGTTTTAATTTTATTGGGGATTTAATTTGTGGTGCTGGAATTGGTATTTCTTTCTTATTCTGTTTGTAATATCTTAATTGATTATCATAATTATCGGCAATCGCTTTTAATTTAATTGGGATTTCTTTATTATTAGGTTTATTTTTTTCTAATTGTACATGTTTAGTATCCAATGAAGGTAGTTTTGTATTTTCAACAAAATTAAACTTATCTATTTCAGGTTTACTAATTATTATAGTATCATATGAAGGGCTGGGTAAAAAAGAATTCCATTGATTTAAACTATGAGGAATGTTAATTGGAGGTAAAATCTTTTTATTTGGAAGAGTTTCCTTTAAATCTAGTTTAGGTTTTAAAAGATCTGTATCGCTGTCTAACATTCTAGGTAAATAACTTATTAATTGATTTATATCAAATCTTCTATTTGGATTAACAACTAACATTCTTTCTAATAAAGAAACATAATTAGGATTTCTTATTTTATACTTACTATAATGACCTCTATTTATAACTCGGAATAAAGCATGCATAGAATTAGATGTAAAAGCACAATCTAAGGTAATTAATTCAAAAAGAATACAACCTAATGCCCATATGTCTATTTTGCTGTCATACCATTGATTACTGACGAGTTCGGGACTCATATATATTGGTGATCCTATTTGAGTTTTTGCTAAAGCATCAGAATTAGCTGTTACTTTAGAAATCCCAAAATCACATATTTTTATAGTAAAATCTGAATCTAATAGAACATTAGCAGGTTTTAAATCTCTATGAATAATATTTCTATCATGTAAATATTTTATACCACTTGTTAATTGATACATCCATTTTGAAATATCATTTTTGGAGATTAATTCCCCACTTCTTTTATATTTTTTAATAAGGGAGCCTAAATCTTTATTCTTTGCATATTCCATAACAATGAAAAATAAAGATTTATGAGTAAAAACTTCGTGAAATCTAATTAAATACTTGCATTTATGTTTTGAAAGAATATTGATTTCATTCATTAGGCTAATTTTATCTTCTCTTTTTAATGAATATTCTTTAATTGCTTTAATTGCATAATATCCTTGATCAGTAGATCTTTTAGCCTTGTATACGTTCGAATACGTTCCCTCCCCTATTTTATTTACAATCATAAAATCTTTGATTTTGCTACCAGATTTTATTTCCATTCTTTTATCTACTTTAACTATAAAAATAATTTATTTTTTTAAATCAAACATGAACACTAAAAAACTAGAGTATTTTTTCCCCCTTAAGGTCATTTTTTATATTTTTTTTTATAAATGGTAGAAAAATTAAAATTAGGAATAATGGGTGGATCAACTTTATCAAATGATAAAAATTTAATAGAATCGATAAAAAATTTAACTGAAAATATAAATATTGAGAAGTATGATATTTTTTATGGGTGTACAGAAGGTATCGTAGGATTATTAATTGAGGAATTAATAAATAAAAAAGCATATTGTTTTAATATTAATTATAGAGGTTTTGATAGAAATGCATTGAATTGTACTGAAGTTATTTATAACAATTATAATCAAAGACAATATAATTTGTTAAAAAAATGTGATCTCTTCTTAATTTTACCTGGTTCATTGGGTACAATGGCCGAATTATATGATATTTTATTTGATAAAAATAGTAATTTTGGTAAATCTCCTGATAAAATAATAATTTATAATTATCAAGAATTCTTTAAGAATACTAAATTACAATTAGAAGTAATATCAAAGAAAGAATTAGGTACCAAAATTAATCTTACTAATGTTTTTTTTTGCAATACTTTAGATGAAATAAAGAAAAAGCTATAAAAGAAAAAGCTATAAAAGAAATATAAAAAAATTTTTTTTATATTCATTATTAAATGGGAAGTCAAAAAACAAAAATTGGAGTGATTGGTGGCTCAAAAAAAATCGATAATCCAAAATTACTAAATAATTTAAAAAAAATAGGCGAAAGTATAAATATAAAAAAAAACAAAATACAATATGGCGGTGGGTCTATGGGTATGATGTCAATAGTACCAAAAGCATTTTATGAAAGTAGAGGAGAAGTTTTAGGAATTAATTGGCAATATTTTAAAGAACGAGATACAATAAGTGAAATCATCGGTAAAGAAATATTATTCGATGAATTTAGAGATAGACAACATCACTTAATAGAAACTAGTGATATTTTTCTTTGTCTTCCCGGAGGAATAGGAACCCTGAGTGAGGTTTGTGATATTTTAATTAAGAATAGTGGGCATATTTGGGAAAACCCTAAAAAATTAATAATATATAATTTTGAAAATTTTTATGATCCATTAGAAAAACAAATTAATAATTTCATAAATTTTGAACTATTACATTTTCCAGAGGAGTTAAATGTACATTTTGTAGAAAATGTAGATGATATTATAAAATTGATTAATCAATAAAAATTGATATTATACAATTGATTAATCAATAAAAATTGATATTATAAAATTGATTAATCAATAAAAATTGATATTTTTTTATTAAATTTATTATCAAGTTCATAATAAATTTTATAAATGGAAGTTTATACAGATAAGACAATTAATATACTTTTTAAAGAAAATAAACTTGAATTAATTTTGAAGTTTTTCCAAAATAAAATAAAATTGGGAGAAAAAATTAATCAAAGTTTTTTTAATAGATTATTAATTGGATTAGAAAAGAATCAGGATTATGAAACTCTGTTAACTTCTTACTCGCACGCATCTGATAATTCATGCATTTCTATACATGAACAAACAATAACCATTGTTATCAGAACATATTTAGAAATAAATAATTTACATGATGCATTCCTTACATTAACAAAGTTAGATGAAAGTCAAATTAAGAAAAGAACCTTAATTTTATTTTTCAATTACTATTATTTAAATGGTAAAGTAGATGAAATATATGAATTCTATATATCAAACTTGAAAGGCAAATTTGTATTAAATAACGAGGACTACAATAAATTGTTAAATGTTATATTTATCAATAACAGGAAAGATTTGTATTTTAAATTAATAGGTAATATTCAGGGGAAAAAAATAATATTTGAATATCCAATAAATACAAATTTTTCAATTAATGGTTGTTATTTAAATCAAAAAAATCAATGTAGTAATTGTAATAATAAAATAAAAAGGATAAACTTAAGTATATCGGAAAGAAAGATTTTACTAAGTAATCTTAAAAATTCATATTTAACTTCTGATACTGATAAAGAATTATTTAAAAAATTTGTAAAATTTGTAAAAAATATTAATAATATAAAGATTGTAATTGATGGTGGAAATATTCTTTATTTTGGTGATAGAAAAATAAACTTTAACAGTTATCATAAGTTGAATCTTATAATTAAAAAGGTTTTAAAAAAATATGATCCAAAACATGTACTATTAATTATTCATAATAGACATAAGACCTTTATCAAGAAAAATTTTAATTCTGGTGTAAGCCAAAAGATCGAAGATATATTAAAAGAATGGGAAACAAAAATAAAAGTATACTATACGCCATTTAACATGAATGACGACTGGTTTATAGTTTATGCTGGAATAATATATCATAATAGTTTGATAATTTCAAATGATTTGATGAAAGATCATAAATTTAAAATTGGCCAAGAAATAGATTTTGAAGATTTATTTAGTAAATGGGTGGAAATATCAAGAATCGAATTTAACTTTAAAAATAAGAAGTATAATTTTAATAATACCGAATTATCATTTCCAAATTCGTTTTCAATGAGAGTCCAAAAAAATGGAGATCATTACCATATACCCAGTATTAATGGAAAATGGGTATGTGTTCATAATATATAATTAAAAAATTTTTTTATAACTTGATGCTTTATAGTTCAATTAAGCTGTATTTAAAAATTATATCTCTAATATAGTTATAATTATGCCAGGAATTACTTTAATTTTCGATCAAATATCCAATCAAAAATTAGAACAAGAATATAAAAAAATAAATGATAAATTCCAAAAAGAATTATTGTCTATTAAACCCGACTTAAAACCTCATATTACTTTAATGCATTTTCCAGGTGATGAGGGAGATATATATTATGAAAAAATAAAATTAGCTATTACAAAAACTGCTAATCAGTTCAAGTCATACAAAATAAATATTAATGGATTAGCTATGTTTGTAAGAGGAGATAAATATATTCTTTATTTTACCACACCTTATAATAGAATTTTACGTAAAATTCATAAGAAAATTTGGAAAGAATTAAAAAATATTTATTCAGAAGATAATTTATATAGTCCAAAAGTACTCACACCACATATTACTATTCCTATTTATGAATCTAATAAAGAAAATACTTTTAGAGTTTTAGAAGAATTAAGTAAAATGGATTTTGATTTTGAATTAACAGTTTCAGATATTGCATATATAACAGGTAATTTACATAAACCAAAAGTTTTTTTTAAACAAACCCTATTAGATAATTAATATTTTTGTATACAAGCTAATACAGTACAAAATATCATTAGAGTATGAAGTAAAGCACCTAGTATTGCTATCAGAAATCCAGGATTATACCAATTTGTTGAAAAATAATCAGGATTTTTATCTGAATTAAATATTTCCATTATTAGCCATAATTCAAAATGAAATAAAATTCCACAAATGTATACGTATAATATTAAACATGTTAATATTATCAGACCTATGAGTTGGTCATAAATATTTTGTTTAATACTATTTGAATTATTGGATATTATCACATTTAAATTTACTTGCTGCGATGCATTTACAGAAATAGGAATTTCTATAACTGTATCTAAAGGACTACAAAATAAACACTCTTTTTTTATTCATTTTACTTTGACAGTTTTGGCAAATATTATGATTATATTTGCAGGTTATAACGTTTTGTCCCTCCTCAAAACAACAATCACACATTTTATTATTATCGGTTGATATTTTCATTTTCTTTTAGAATTTTATATCTCTAACAATAAAAGCTTATAACATAAGATAGCTATAAAATATTTCAATTTTTATTATAAATTTTGAGATCTACCACTACTCCAACCTCCTTGAGGTCCTAGTAAATTTGAATTTATTTTGAAAGTATCTTCTTTATTTCTATTCTTATCATTCAATATTTTGTTTTTAACACTCATATATAGATTATTTTCAATATTAAATTGTTGTATTGTTTCTTTTTCTTGACATTTACCATTAGAAATATAAACAACATGAGTACACCAATTTTCAATACTATCAAAAATATGAGTAGCATAAATAATGCATGCATTTCTAGCTTTACATTCTTTATCTAAATAGTTAAAAAAGTTATCTCTGACAACTACATCTAAATCATTAGTGAATTCATCAATAAAAAGTAGCTTAAATGGTTTCAATAAACCTAACATTATTTGAACTTTTTTTCTTTGACCATCGGATACTTGATGCATTCTCCATTCTAAATTAATTTCTAATAATTCTACTAATTCATTTCTTCTTTCTATATTTTCTTGTTGTACTTTTTTCATCATTTCAGATACTTTAATATCGGCCATGTAAACAGAAGGTCCCATGAAATTAACATTTTTTACCCATCTATTACCTAAATAAGCAATCCCCCTAAATTGATCCATAGGTGAATTCGTTCCTAAAATATTAAAATCATTATAATGTCTGGTTAAGTGAAATCCAGATAAAACTCTTAATAAAGTACTTTTACCAGCTCCATTTGGTCCTATTAAAAGTATTTTTTCATTTTCATATGCTTCCAAATTTATATTTTTTAAAATGTTAGTTTCAAAATAACTAAAATTCAGATTATTAATCGATATCAATTTATTCATTATTATTTAATATTAATAATCTTTTAAGTATATATTTTATTATTTATATAAATATGTCAGATGTATTTATCATCCCAATTATATTTTTTTTATATCTATATATAGATGAATAAGAAAAATATAAGAAAGCTATCCATTGTTGTTGGAACATTGTATAGTATATCTAATAAAAAACGCCAGAATAGTAGTGATGATACGTGTATTAAATCTATACAAGATAAAACTAAGGTATTTTCAATAGGAGATTCTAAACTAATAAATAATATTGCACAACAAAAAAGAGAAATTGTATGGAAAAGAAAAGCAAATCAGAGTATAAAAGGTGGTTCAATGAATACTATGATTAGCCAACAATTATTACATCCTGATTGCGATAGTGAAGATACTCTATATTGTTATTATTGTAAGTCCAAAAATGAAAAATTAACCGCTTTATTTTCAAAAAAAGATTTAGAATATAAAACATTAAATGATAATCCTCCACTTCCATCATATTATCCAAAACCTGAATTAATAGATAATGATGATAACCATATTTTAGAAGTTTTATATTTTAAAGAAGCAGAACAAAATGTTATAAAAGATGAATTAAAAATTTTGTTTATTCCTAAGACTTTTTTGAAATGTAAGGTTTGTCAGAATTATATAGGTGGGATGGAAAAGGAGTTGTATGTTGTTAGAGATATAATGTTAGATTCAAAATCATGTAATGAAGCAATTGGAATAATACAACCTAGTTATTGTATACAAAAGAAGAAGGATAATTGTTATGATCTTAAGTTAAAATTAAGTGAGATTATGAATAAATGGAATAATAAAAATTATAAAATAGAATTAGAAGTTACTGTTGAAAAAAAAGGAGGGAAAGAAGAAAAATATGTTAAAAAAGTTTCTACAACAGATACAAAATACCAAGAAGAAATAAAGGATTATAAAATAAGTAAATTAATAGAATTTCAAACAAAATTAAATGAAAAAGGTTGTAGTAATTTATCGAAGGATGTCGATTGTGTAATAAAAAAGATAGAGTTAGATTATTATAGTAAAAACAAGAAATCTCAAGATTTTATAACAACATATCAAGCAGCTATTAAATTAAAAGATGATAATACAAATTGTGATTTTGGTGAGTATAAAAATTTATATGAAAAATTAGTAAAAACTAAACCTCAAGAACCTATATCAAAAAAGTCCGATGGAGAATGTCCTATATATATGAAGGATGTTGAAAAAGATTATAATGTATATCTTTACAACTCCGATACCGCCGCAAGTACATGGAATAAGAGATATGAAAAATCCTTTATAGGAATTAGATATAATGCTAATTGTATACCTCTTGATTTAAATGATTTTATGCTAAAAAATAATAATAATAAATTAGGGATTAAAAATAATAATAAATTAACTAATTTAGGAGGATTAACTAGTAATTTAAAAGAACTTTACCTCAGGAATTTACCTCAAATAAACAATGTATCAAAATTACCTAGTAATTTAAATTCACTTGAACTCTTAGATTTACCTCAAGTAAAAGATTTATCAGAATTACCTAGTAATTTAAAAGAACTTTACCTCAGGAATTCACCTCAAATAAACAATGTATCAAAATTACCTAGTAATTTAAAAGAACTTACCCTCTATGAATTACCTCAAGTAAAAGATGTATCAGAATTACCTAGTAATTTAAATAAACTTACCCTCTGGGATTTACCTCAAGTAAAAGATGTATCAGAATTACCTAGTAATTTAAATAAACTTACCCTCTGGAATTTACCTCAAGTAAAAGATGTATCAGAATTACCTAGTAATTTAAAAGAACTTTCCCTCTGGGATTTACCTCAAGTAAAAGATGTATCAGAATTACCTAGTAATTTAAAAGAACTTTCCCTCTATAATTTACCTCAAATAAACAATGTATCAAAATTACCTAGTAATTTAAATAAACTTATCCTCTATTATTTACCTCAAGTAAAAGATGTATCAGAATTACCTAGTAATTTAAAAGAACTTTACCTCAGGAATTCACCTCAAATAAACAATGTATCAAAATTACCTAGTAATTTAAAAGAACTTACCCTCAGGAATTTACCTCAAGTAAAAGATGTATCAGAATTACCTAGTAATTTAAATAAACTTACCCTCTGGGATTTACCTCAAGTAAAAGATGTATCAGAATTACCTAGTAATTTAAATTCACTTGACCTCTATAATTTACCTCAAATAAACAATGTATCAGAATTACCTAGTAATTTAAATGTGCTTGACCTCGTGGATTTACATAAACTAAAAACTGCCAAATTAAGCAATTTAAAAAAATTAAAACTATTAGACTTGGACAGTCTTGCTTCTTTAGAAAGAATAGAATTATCAGAATCATTAAAAGGAAAAATAGAAATTAAAACAGAAGATAAAAGTTTATTTGCTAAAATAGTATATAAATAATATTTTTGAATTCCAAATATTTCAAGTACGATTTAATCTAAATTATATTTATCTCAATTACCCAAAAGTGTTAAAAAACTAGAAATTTATAATGATAGAACATATGGTTCTAACAAAAAAAATGGCTACAAAATTAGAGACATTCCATCCACAATTACGGAGTTATGGATAAACGATAAAAAAATAAGATAAAAAAAATAACCATTTTAAAATTCAGTATAAATCTTGGGAAGAAAAATGTAAAAAATAATTACTCAGGTCTTAAATATCAAAACACATTACAAATTAACTTTAATTAAAGATTTGCAATGTTTTTAAATAAATGAATAATTATTTTTTACTTTTAGTTGTAGAACTTATTTTTGTAGGATTAAGTCTATCACAAAAAATAAGCACTGGTTTTTTCTATGCAAATGGTTTGAAATTAAGTAATTCTAATATGTTACTATATCATGTTATTTCATCATCTTTCATGTGGATATGTGGCCATTTACAATTTTGGATCCTAACTGATAAAAATATTTTTCATCGTATTATCGGATATATTTATTCAATAAATGCATTGATTTCTGGCATAACATCTATTTTATTAGCGTTTAATAGTAAACATATATATGGTTTTTTGATTACATATTCATTATGTTTAGGTGGATTTAATATGCTTTACTACACTATTAATAGTATTTATCAAATTAGACAAAAAAAATATAATAAACATAAAATGTTTATTTTTATGACTTCTATCACATCTCATTTTATTATAATACAAAGGTTGAGTAGTTATTTATTAAAACTCATATTTAATATGAATCATAATTTAGCACTTTATATTGGATTTTATCCAGTCTTAATTGGGTTATATGTAAATATATTATTTACCCCATGGTACTATAGAAGATTTTTACTATGTATTCATTTTATCATAGGCTCTTTAATATATTATTACTAATACAATTAAAAATAATAAAAATTGATTATTAAATATAAAACCATATTAATTTATATGTAAAATACAAATTAAAATGGATGAACAGCAATTATATCCTATCAGAAGGTTTGTTGATTCTGACAATTCTTGCTTATTTAATTCAGTTGCTTATGTAACTGATAGGTCAAGTTTTGACGGAATGTCAGCCTTAAGAATGAGACAATTAATAATTGATGAAATAAGAAAAGATCCAAATAAATACAATGAAGCCTATTTAGGAAGATCTAACGATGAATATATTGAATATATTTTAAAACCTGATACTTGGGGAGGGGCAATTGAATTACAAATTTTATCTGAATATTTTAAATTGGAAATAGCTAGTATTGACATTAAATCATTGAGAGTTGATTGTTATGGTGAAACATCAAATTACGACAAAAGAGTTTATGTAATCTACAACGGTATTCATTATGATCCATTAGCTATGACTTTTGGAGAAACTGTTTCTGATGAATTAGATATTACTATTACCGATCATGATGATATAGATACTTATACTAAAATGATGAAGTTAGCCGAAGATTACAGAACTAGAGGAGATTATGTAGATTTTTCAGATGTCAAAACAGATGGATCTACTAGTATGTACAAAGCGATTTTAAAATGTTCGGTTTGTGAAGGAGTTTTCTTAAATCAGGATGAAGCAGCAGAACATGGAGCTAATACAAATCATTGGAATTTCGAAGAAATGGCATAATTTATTAAAAAAATGGTTGATATATAACATTCCTTACAATTATATTTTTAAAATAATTGTAATGAAAAAATTAACTGTTTCAAGTTTATTATATGAAATAGCTAAAAGTGGAAATAATAAATATATATTAGTAGCTATTCTATTTTTATCAATGGGTACCATTATTCCTACTATAATAATACCAAATATTATACCTAAGTTTTCTACTGATTATTCTTTTCTATTTACTTTAATTATTTACTATTTCATATACAATTTATCGGTAATATTATACGATAAATTAAAGCTAATTTATTTTGGTAACACTCATGAATATTGTTATAATAAATTTTACTCTGAAAGCTTAATTTCTCAAGAAGAAGAAGCAAGATATACCATACCAGCCTCATTATTTGTAGAAATATCAAATTTAGTAAGAGATCTTGGTAGTATGAGTGAAATATTCTTAGATGTTTTACCAATTATAACAACCCTGTTAAATATTACATATTTTATTTACTGCAAATTTAATATTAAATTGATGTTATTTTTTATATTTACATTAGGTTTACATGTTTATGGGTCTCGTTCATTAAAGCTTCAAACGATTAGCACTGCAGAAAATTACAATATATCCAGAAATAAATTAGTATTATTTAATCAAGATTTAAATGTAAATTTACATAGTATATTGACTTTTAATAACATTCAATATGAGAAAAAGAAAATTATGAATGAAGTTAGAAAATATTCTAATGATTATAGGTTAAATTTAAATACACGATTTAAATTTTTAGGATTTAATTTAATTGTAAGTCTAATATATTTTATCATTTCAATATATTGGATAAAGGGTAAATATAGCAAGAACATTATTATTTCATATATTTTAGCATATTTATCATATAACATATTTTTAATTGGGCGAATTAGAGAAGTGTCTTTAATTTTTACTTTTTTAGGTAAAACAAGAAACGGATTAATTAATTTTAATAATTTTTTCAATAAAATGGAAAGTAATAAAAGAAATGAAGTTGATATAAAAAATATAAAAAAAAATAATTTTCTATGTATTCGAGATTTAAAGTTCTCTTATGATGCTAATAACGTATTTAAAATAAAAAAAATAGAATTTGAATTAAAAAAAATAAATATTTTGAAGGGTTCTATTGGTTCAGGTAAATCTACTTTATTAAAAATTCTATTTGGCTTATATAATGCAGACGAAGGGGCTATAAGTTATAAGGATTTCAATATTAATGATAAGTCTGAATGGAGAATGAATTTTCATTATTACCAACAATTTCCACAAGTTTTTAATCAAAGTGTAAAATACAATTTATGTTATCCAAATGGAGAGTTTCAATCTAATATGGAAGATGTTTTAAATGAAACAAAATTAAATACTACCATAACAAGTCTTTTGGATAAAAATTATAAGGCAGGTTTAGGAGGAGAAAAATTATCAGGTGGTGAAAAACAAATTATTAACCTTTTCAGATTTTTATTATATCCAAAAGATATAATTTTATTGGATGAACCGACATCCTCCTTAGATACAGAACATCGTAAAATAATTTATCAAATAATCAAATGTTTAAAAGAAAAAGGCCATACCTTAATAATTGCTACTCATGATTTAGAGATTATTAAAGTGGCAGATAATATTTATGATTTTAATGAGTTAAATATTAATTAATCACATGTTCCATTGGAAAAACCTTTCCAATTACCACTACAATTATCTGATCTGCATTGGTAATTGCATGAAGAAGTTTGACCGCAATTGTCAGAACATTTATTACATACGTCTTTATCTTTTGCATCGCACGTTACTCCTAAACCAGAACCTAAATCATCTATACATGATTGTGGATTAAATATCATATTGCAAATGTGATTTTTTTTAAGATAATAACGATAATATGCTATACCTACAAATAAAACCAAAATTAAAAAGAAAAATGATTTCATATTATTATAATTTATTATAAGAATTTATTAAAGGTTTACTTATTTGGCAGTAAATAAGTAAGCCTTTAATAAATATATACTTAAAAGAATCTAAAATAGTTATATTAATGCAATGTTGTATAAAACCCCTACCTTTACATGATTTAGAAATTCCTGAAAATGAATCAGATAATATGAACCAATTAGATAATATTAATGAAATAGATGAAGAAAGAATGACTTTAACTAAATCTGATGATATAACATCTGAACTTATTAATAATGATCCTAATACTAATAAATATAAAGAAGCAAGTCTTCTTTTTTCGCATTACATCGGTTATCCATATATTAAAAAACATTATAGAATTAATTATGACATAAAACAATGTTTTCTGAGTCTTTTTTTCATTCATAACGAAACAATGAATATTTGGTCTCATTTACTTTCGGGTATCGCAGCTATAATATTATTGATATTTAGAAGTCTAAAAAAAGACAAATATGTTTGGATAAGCGATCTTATTTTAATTGGTTCTATAATCATATTCTTTGCCAGTGCAACATGTCATTTGTTAAATCCAATTTGTAATTCTATTAAACAAAATCAATTTTTATTTTTCTTTGATTTTTTAGGTATTATGATTGGATTAATGATTTTTGAAGTTACTTTTTTTTATTTATTATTGATAAATCAAACAGAAAGTTTTAATATAATTGCTTCTATCAGTTGTATATTGAATTGCTTACCAATAATTGCACGTGGTATGATAATTAATAATGATGAATTATCAAAATATGACAAGTTATATTCAAGTGTGATTGGATTAAATTTTATATTAATTTTGGTAAGTTTATTTCTTTCAACATCTTCCTTTTTTTTAAGAGTTGATATAATATTACCATTTATATTCTCTAATTTACTTTTAATTGGGAGTGTTGTTTTTAATTTAATGTTAGGTTATCCAGAAAAAAAATGCCATAATCAATGTTCTTTGTGCGGAGCATCACATCAAATTTGGCATTTTATAGTAACTATTTACCTTTTTAGCATATATTTTCAAGTGGAAAATTGGGAAAATTATGCCCCTTAAAAAAATTGAAAATATTACTTATATTATTTTCTATATAAATTTAATAAGTAATAATGGAGAATGATGAATCTGAAATAATAACTAGAATGCAAGCTATGCATGTTAATCCTATCAGTTTTGGAATGAAAGATTTAGGTGAAGTTCTAGATGAGATAGAAGCTTCTCCAAGTTTTGACGAAATATGTGTTGATAAAATAATATCTAATTTTATCAATTGGGCAAGAAAGAATTCGACGCACAAGTTTCCAAGAACTAATCACGCATGGGAAAATCTGATTAGATGTCAGTTTTCAAAAATAAAGGTACACGTAGATCCCAGAGCCCTATATCATGATCTAGATAGGGACTATAGATCTTTTAATGTACACTTTCAAATACTAGCTGATAGAATTAAGACATTTGTAGAAAAGCCAAAGAATCAAAAGTGGTCTGAGATGATATTAATGAGAAAACTGAGGACGTTTTGTAACTTTGTCACAGATATTCCTTGTGATGTGATAATGAGAGAATTGTATCATAGAAATCTGTTGAAGGATGCACAAATAAATTTTTCTCTCAATGTAGCCAAAAGAAGAAGATCCTCGGATATAGATTCTGAATCTGATTCGGAGCAGGAGGCACAATTTAAGGGTGTAATCATAAATAATCCAGAGTCTTTTAAGAGGCAAAGAAAGTTGTAATACCTAATATAGATGTCGACCAGTCTATATTTTTTTATATTTTTAATATATAGGATGATAAATACAAATACTATTGAAGAAATCAAAAAAAGATTTAATAAAATTTGTACTTTATTACACGTTGTAGGGACAAATGTAAATAAAACAAGACTTATTACTTCAGAAATATATAACGAAGTAAAAGAATTAAAAAATGAAAAATATTGTAATATAGTCCATAAAGATGATTTAAATTTCCAATTATCCTCTTATTATAATACTTATGTATATCATCGAAAATTGCTTAATATAAAAAAAAATAAGATTTTTAATGATCTAGTTATCTTTCATAACTTGTTAGTCTATATAATAAATTATTCTAATCATAATTTTAAATCAAAAAAAAAAATATACGAAGAACCAAAGGAAATAGACATCAAGTTAGATCCAAATCATGATTATAAAATATCTTCTATGGAAATATTGATAAATACAATTAGTGAAAATTATAATGTGCTAAACAGAAATATTACTATTATGAAAGAACTATGTAACGAATTAAATCCCAATCGTTTATTGTTAATATCCAATATACATACTACTTTTAAAACAAATATAAATTCAATTGAAGAAAGAGCTATTCAATGTGCCAATAAATTGATTTCCACATTAAACTATCATTATAGTCAACTCGAATTTTATAATAACAATTTAAATTTGGAAATAAATACATTAGTTAATGGAGTAGAATCTATGACAACTGATTTAGAAGTAGATATTGATTTTGATACAAAGATAGAATATGTTACTGATGTCAAAATAAAACTAAACTTTAAATTTAATAGAATAATTCAAGCAAAATATAAACCAAGTATTAGTTTATCGGGTGCAATTACCAGTAATATATTAAATTTAATTAGATTAAATGATAAAGAATATTATTTAGAGTATATTATTCCAAATGGAGAAGGCGATGTATTTATAAATTTCATAAATATTGTAGATATTTATGGTAATAGTAATATAAAAATTATGGGTAAATCAGAATTTACAATTACAGGATTACAAGATAAAGGGGAAATCCAAATAGCTTTTTTAAATAAATCTAATATATTTGGTTGTGATAAAAAAGAAAAATTTGTAATAACTAATTCTGATGAATTTTTAGAAGAACCAATATGTATGTTAGAAAATGAACAAGTTAATCTTTTAAAAAAAAATGGGTATCAATATGAAGGGGAAGTAAAAACTCCTATAAATATAAATGAAGAAATCAGGTCTTGTTCTTTAGATATAACATATCAAGATAAGAAACAGGCATTTATAATTTATATTGATAGTGTTAAACCTAAATTACAGATTAATGTTATTGATAAAAAAGAAATATATAAAAAGGATGAATTTATATTTATAAAAATTACAACAGATAAAACATTAAAAGATGGTCTTGAAATTGAATTTTATGAGAATGATGAAATGAAACTTAAAGATACATTATCTGAAACAGGAATTGATGAGTTTGCATACAAATATCAAGTCAAATCTGAAGAAATTAAATTAAAAGAAAATAAAATAAAAATTAAAATTTATAAGATTATAGATTTGTATCTTAATGAATCAGAATTTGAATTTTTTATATAAAAAATAATAAAAAAAAATAATAAAAAAAAATAATAAAAAACAATTAAAAAAAATAATTAAAAAAAAGTATTTTTGAAAGAGATTGACATTACTACCCAATTATTTCTTTTAAAAGGGCCTAAAGAGATGGGTTTTATTCCCATATAATGTCATCTGATAGTCAGATAAAAATGAGGATCAAGGAAATGGAATGGAAAGAAAATACAGAAAAAATATTTAAAAAGTGGTGCGATCATGCAACATGTTATTCGTGGATGCATGATAGATCATATAAAAAATATAATTGTCATTACACATGGTTTACCGTACCTGTTATAATATTATCAACCATTACTGGTACTGCAAATTTTGCTCATGAAAGATATGAAGAATATGCAGGGGCAATTACGATGGTAATCGGAGCTATGAATATTTTAGCGGGAATTATAACAACGGTAGCACAATTTTGTAAAATAGGCAGTAAGGTTGAAAGTCATAGAATTGCAGCAATTTTTTGGGATAAATTTGGAAGAAACATTAGAGTAGAGTTAGCAAAAGATAGAGATGAAAGATTAGGTGCAGGTGATTTTATGAAAACCTCAAAAGAAGAATATAATAGGTTAATCGAAATTTCACCAGATATTCCAAGAGATGTAATAAGTGCTTTTAGAAATTTAGCAATATCAAGTAATGTAATGGAAATTGATCCTTTAGAGGATGCAGATATGGGGGATTGTATATGTTGCGATGAATGTTGTTTTGGAGTAAGTATTATCCCAAGATGTTGTAAAAGTAAGAAAAGAAGAAGCTGCGATATAGAGCAACCAAATGATTCTCGACCTACTGAACAAATTGAACTTCCTGAAATATGCGGTAATTTTAAACCTACTGAAATATCAAAAGAAAAAAAAATAGAAACCATTTTTGGCAAGGGACAATATGGAATGTTTAACATAGAAGAAATTGTTATAGATGATGATAATTCAACAACAGTAGAATAAAATCGGGGGGGCAAAAATTAAATATTATAGAAATTTTTTTTCTATATTTTAAATATATAAATAAAATGAGTACCGTAACTTACAGATTTGAAAACAATCTTTCAACAAAAGGTAAAGACGGCGTAAAGACATCAATTAAACAAAGTATTATTGATGGTGCAAAAGGTTTATCATTCCAATTTTTAGTTAAGGAGGGAGAAAAAAATTTCTATAGAGTCAGTGGAAAAGAAATGAGTAAAGATAAATTTGAAATAACCGAAAAAGTGAATGACGATATTACAAAAACAGAAATGAGTGTTGATGAATTACATAAATTCCTTAAATCCAAGAAGGGGGATTTAGATTTCGTGGTTTCTTACATCAAAAATGATAGAGCTAAATACCAAGCCGGTGGTGCTAAAAGAAGAAAGGCAGCTAGCAAAAAGACCAGTAAAAAAACTAGCAAGAAAGCAGCCAAAAAAACTAGCAGGAAAGCAGCCAAAAAAACTAGCAAGAAAGCCAGCAAGAAATCCAAGAAAGTAGCCAAAAAAACTAGCAAAAAAGCCAGTAAAAAAGCAGCCAAAAAGGGTAGCAAGAAATCCAAGAAAGCAGCTAAAAAAACTAGCAAGAAAGCAGCCAAAAAAACTAGCAAGAAATCTAAGAAAGCAGCCAAAAAAGGTAGCAAGAAATCTAAGAAAGTAGCCAAAAAAGCAACCAAAAAAGGTAGCAAAAAAGCAAAATCAGCTAGAAAATATTAATTAAATAATTTTATTTTAATTATGCTGTAATAATATTTTAATCGAATTTAATTAATCTTTGAATTCGATTATAATTGTTGATTTTTTGAAATTTTAAATATTTCTTGATAAATTGGTGAAATAGAATATATTGAGTTTTTATTTAATTCATCTAAAATATTATTTTCTCTATTTTTATCAAGAACATTAATTTCGTTTTCTTTTTTAATTATTCCAACCTCTTTACATATTGTAAATCTCTTATTTAATAGATCTATAATCTTTTGATCTATCAAATCGATTTCAGATCTTAATACATTTATTTTTTCCATATATATAATAATAAATATAATATCAACCATTATTTAAATAATATATTAATAAATTAAATATTCTGATATGAGGTCAGTAAATTAATTTATGATGTATCAAATATACCAGTTTTAGGAATTTCTCTAGGACATCAAATATTAAGCCAAATGAAGGGTTTTTAAATACAACGTGCCCCGGAAATAATGCATGGTAGATTCTTATTTGAAATTATATATTAAATAAATTTAGTTTAAACTATGGGTATGAAACTTCAACTCTGAAGAAAATATATATCTAGGTTAATAATATTATGAAAAAGGAAAACTTGAAAAATGATATAGATAAATATATTAATGTTAGGGGATTGAATGATGTGACAAATAATGAGTCAAATATATTACTTTGGAATCAACGGCGAAAAGAAGATAAAAATAAAGTTAAAGTATCAAAAGAAATTAGTGAAAGAATTACCCGCATTGATTTAGAAACTCCTTATTCTATAAAATTATTTATAAATGAGAATTATTCCAAATTCCCCCTAAAACCAAAACAAAAACCAAAACTAAAAAAAAAAAAGAATTCTGGTATAGTAAGAAAAAGAAGAAAAAAAAAAATAGAATAATATTGATCTAAATTTAATAATTTAACGAAGCAAAAAAAACTTTATTTGCTTCGTTATATCGTCCCATTCTAGTTTGATAATATTTAAAATTAAAAATTAATTTTAAATATTAGTTGATGATATTATAAATTAACTAACTAAATATGAAATATTAATTAATAATTCTTATAATTAAATTAATGATTCATTTTTGAAATTTAATGTTTGTTTTCTATTTAATTCTCTTTCAAACATTAAAAAATTTATAAGTGTTTGAGGGCAAATATTTGAGCATTTATTTAATTTATTATCAATTTCATCTTGAAATTCTAACTACTCGTGGCGTAAATATAAATATTCTTTAAATTAAAGATAGTATTTAGAAATAAAATTAATTTAAGAAGATAACATAAAATGAATATTGGTATAATTGGAGCAACCGGGGCAGTAGGAAAACAGATGTTAAAATGTATTATTGACATGGATATTAATTATAAAAGTTTAAATTTATATGCTAGTAAAAATTCAGAGGGAAAACTAGTTGAATATAAAGAAAATAAATATGTAGTAAAAAAAACAACTGAAGTAATTTTTAAGGATCTAGATATAGCTTTATTTGCAATTAGTTCAGAATTAAGTAAAATTTTATATCCATTTGCTAAAGAAAATAATTGTTTAGTAATTGATAATTCTTCGGCCTTCAGATTATCAGATAATGTTCCATTAATTATTCCTGAAGTAAATCCAGAAGATATTAAAAAAAATAAGGGTATAATAGCAAATCCTAATTGTTCTACTATCTTAATGAATGTTGCTATCTGGGAAATTTATAAAAAATTTGGAATAAAAAGATTAGTTGTCAGTACTTATCAAGCTGCGAGTGGAGCAGGACAAGAAGGTATGGAAGAATTAGAATTACAAGGTCAAGAATATTACGCTAAACAAGATATAAAATCTAAGAATATTTTTGGTAAGCAATATGTATGGAATGTTTTTTCACATAACTCATCGATTGATATGAATAATGGATATAATGAAGAAGAATTGAAGATGATAAATGAAACAAAAAAAATTTTTAAAGATGAAAAATTAAAAATTTCTGTAACTTGTGTTAGAGTTCCAGTTTTTAGATCTCATTGTGAAACTATTAATATTACTTTAAAAACTAAAGCAACCGAAAATCAAATTAGAGAAACATTAAATGATACTATGGGAATAGAAATACTAGATGATAGAAAAAATAATAACTTCCCGGAACCAATAATAAGTAGTAACAAATATAACATATATGTTGGAAGAATTAGAAAAGATTTAGGACAAGAAGACAATATAGGTTACGAATTATTTATTTCAGGGGATCAAATACTAAAAGGGGCGGCTTTAAATGCTGTACAAATTTTGAAAGAAATAAATTGATATAAAAGATATGTTATTTATATAAAATAAAATAAGAACAATGGTTAGATATGGTCAATATACGGTACCCTCATATAATGAACAAGTGAATTTTGGTGTTGGACAACCCTCCACTGAAATGTTACCTTTAGAATTAATACAACAAGCAATGGCTGAAAATTTAGATATTAAAGATCCAAGTTTACTTCAATATGGAGATATTCCTGGATATTATGAATTTAGAGAAGCATTGAGTACTTTTTTGAAAAGGGAATATATGCAAGAAGTAAAACCTGATGATCTTTTTGTATCTAATGGAATTAGTCAAACCTTAGGACTATTATGTAGTTTATTTACTAAAACAGGAGATATTGTCATAGTAGAAGAACCAACCTATTTTTTGGCAATTAATATTTTTAGAGAATTTAATTTGAATATTAAAAGTATTAGTATTGAAGATGACGGAGTATCTTTAACAGAGCTGGAAGCTATTCTTGAAGAAAATAAAGATAATGAAAGAATTTTATTCTATACAATCCCATCATTTCATAATCCAACAAGTATTACAATGTCACATCATAAAAGAGTTAAATTAGGAAATCTTGCTGATAAATATTCAAATATGTTAGTTTTTGCTGATGAAGTTTATCAATTATTATTTTTTGAAGAAAATAATAGACCTCCACCCCCTTTAAAATACTATCATGAAAATTTTATTTCATTAGGATCATTTTCTAAAATATTAGCTCCTTCATTAAGATTAGGCTGGATACATGCATCTAATAAGATTTTAGATAAAATTATAAATTCCGGACAATTAGATAGTAGTGGTGGTCTTAACCCGTTTGTTTCTTCTGTCGTACATAGAATGATCGATAATGGTACATTTGAGAAACAATTAAATAAAAACAGAGAAGTATTAAAAATTAGAAGTTCTGTTTTATATGAGAGAATTCAAAAAAATTTAGGAGATAAAGGTATCAAAATTTTAAAACCAGATGGAGGATACTTTTTATGGTTAGAATTTAAAAAAAATTTAAATGTTGCTAATTTGTTAAAGTTATCAAGTAAACATAAAGTCAAATTTCATTCTGGTAACAAATTTTCATCAAAAAATGGATTAAAAAATTGTTTAAGGATTAGTTTTTCATATTATTCTAAAGAAGGAATGGAAATTGGGGCTGATAGACTTTCTAATCTGATAAATGAATATAACGATAATAAAAATAATAAAAATATTTATCCAAAAATTGCAATAAACGGAGCTGATGGTAAATTAGGATCTCTAATTAGAGAAAGTTTAAATGAAAATAAATTAAATTATGTCGGGCCAATTATGAGAGGTTCCGAAATTGATGATAATATAGATTTAATAATCGATGTATCATCTGAATCTGGAAATAAGGAATTAATGGAAAAAATAAAAGATAAAAAAATTCCACTAATTATTGGTACAACAGGAAATTTACCAATTGATGATATTAAAAAATATTCAAGATTTGCACCAGTAGCTATCATTTCTAATTTTTCAGAAGGTATTCCATATATTATTGATTGTTTAAGGGGATCTCAAACAAAATTAAATAATTGGAATGCATCAATTTTAGAAAAACATCATATAAATAAGAAAGACAAGCCCAGTGGAACAGCAAAAACTTTAGCCGAAGAAATAAATGGACCAATAGAGATAGAAAGTATAAGGGAGGGGGATATATTTGGAGAACATATTATAAACTTTAAGTCTAAATATGAGAATATTACTATTAAACATGAGGCTACAAGTAGAAAAATTTTTGCTGAAGGTGTAATAAAATATATAAATTGGATTCAAACTAGAAAGTCAGGTTTATATTATGAAATTAAAGAAGATATAGTATCAAATAATGTTGAATTTATAAAATATTCTGGATGTGGTAATGATTTTATAATTATTGATAAAGAAAAAAATAAAATGCCATCTGATATACCTGAATTTATTAAAAAGGTATGTCCAAGAGGTTCTAGTGTAGGTGCGGATGGCGTGATTTTTATAGAAACACCATATGATAAATACAATATTAAATGGACATATTTTAATTCCGATGGTAGTATTGCAAAAATGTGCGGTAATGGGGCTAGATGCGTAGCTAAATATTTTTTCGATAGAACCAACACAGATGGGAAAATCAATATGATAACTGCGGATGGAATAATTACCGATGCTGTATTAGTAAACGATTCGTCAATAATTACTTCTATAGGAATACCAACTTTTAGAGACGTTGAAGAAAATTTAAGATTACTTATAGAAAATATACTAGATGAGGAATTAATGAAATCAAAAACAATGGATAACATTTACAGAGTCGATATTTTAGTAAATCATCTTGTAATAATTGTTAAAAATGAATCAGTATTAGATAATTTATATGTAAATAGATTAGGTAAAATTATAAATGATTTATTAGATGTAAAGGTAAATGTTAATTTTGTAACTATAAATAATGATAATTTTAAAATTAGAACATACGAAAGAGGTGTTTTTTCTGAAACATTAGCATGTGGGACCGGATGTTGTGCGTTAGGTTTTGTTATTCATAATTTCTTGAATAAAAATGAGTTTTCAATAAAGGTAAAATCTGGAGATAATGTTAAGATTTTATTTGATAAAAAAATAGTATATTTAGAAGGAGAAGCAAATAAAATATATAAAGGAACAATTGATTTAAATAATTACCAAAATGTTTGAAGAAGGTATTTATACGGTTTTAGTAACTCCTTTTACAATTAAAGACGAGATATCATATGATTGTCTTAGTTCTTTAATTGAAAGACAAATAGATACAGGAGTTAGAGGAATAATTACAATGGGCACTACAAGTGAATCACCAACTATTACACTAGAAGAAAAAAAAAAAGTTATTGAATATATATGGAACAATTACAATGGGAAAATTGAAATTATAGTAGGTATAGGAGGAAATAATACAAAACAAGTTATTGAATTTGGGCAATATTGCTCTAAATATGCAGATGGATTTATGGTAACCGTACCAAATTATAATAAACCATCACAAAATGGAATTTTTGAACATTTTTTTAAAATTGCAAATTCACATGAAATAAAGAATAAACCAATAATTCTATATAATATTCCATCTAGATGTGGAGTAAATATGTTACCAGAGACAATAATCAATTTAAGAAAAACTTGCAATAATATAATAGCTATAAAAGAAGCATCGGGTTCAATAGAACAAACAATTCAAATTAAAATGGGGTGTGATATTAATATATTTTCAGGCGACGATGCTTTATTACTTCCATTAATGAGTGTTGGAGCGGTAGGCGTTATCAGCGTAACGTCGAATTTAATACCTGAATATTTAGTATCTATAGTAAACTTATGCTTAGAAAACAAATTTTTAGAAGGTAGGGATCAATATTTAAAAATTCATAATTTAATCAAGAGTTTATTTTCCGATACTAATCCTATCCCCTTAAAATATTTATTAGAAAAACTTAATATTATTCAAAATTCAAATGTTAGATTGCCTTTATTAAAAATAGAATCGAATGATATACAACAAACATTAAATTCTATGTTAACAATAATAAATTCAATAAATAATAATTTTACTAAATATAATGGTAAATTACAAAGTAACTAATTATTTAATAATCTGTTAATCAAATTTATAAAAAATAAATTCGATTAATTTAAAATTTGTTAATAGTACAAGAATATAAGCTTGATAAAGGAGTATTATAAAGGCCATATTAAGTTTATCATTTATGAAATTTTAAGGAAATATATGCGGAGCCATCGAGGATATAACAAAGCTTCATTATCGGTTAAAAAATCTTAATTCTTAAAATTATATTTAAAAAGAAAAATTAAATGAGATAAAGAATAATAAATTATTAAAGTATACGATGTGGACAATTTTGAAATATGGAGGCTCTTCACTAACTTTAAATGGATTTAATAATATTATTAAAAGAATAGAGCAAATAGATGAGGGAGAAAAAGTGATTATAGTGTTATCTGCTATTAAGGGTGTAACTGATTTACTATTAGGATTAGTTAATGGAGAAGAAGAAAATCTAGAAAAAATATTAGAAATTCATTACAATTTTATGAAAGAATTAAAATTAGAAGTTTCATTCGATATCAAAATGATGTTGGAAGAAATAGAACAAGTTGCAAAAGATGATAAAAGAAAAGCTATAACATACGGTGAGTTATTGTCAACAAATATTCTTTCTTATTACTTAGGCAAGAACAATATAAAAAATCAAAATATTTATGCAGGAAAATTTATAAGGGCCGACATGGAAAATACAGAAAATGAAATCTTCTTAAATTGTAAATATGAGGGTAAATTAGATATTTTTAATAATTTGATCAATCAAAATATAATTATAACTCAAGGTTTTATGGGAAATACGCCTTCGGGAAAAGCATGTTTGTTAGGTAGGGGTGGTAGTGATACTTCAGCATCTTTAATAGCAAGTATGTTAAATGCTAAAGTATTAGAAATATGGACAGATGTGGATGGAATGTATACTGCAGATCCAAATAAAATCAAACATGCAAGCGTTATTGAGAATATTGGATATATACAAGCACAAGAACTAGCAGCTATGGGGGCTAAAGTATTACATCCATATTGTATTATTCCATGTCAGAATAAAAATATTCCTATCAAAATTAGAAATACTCATAATCCATGTGCTAAAATAAATACAACAATTACTAATAAAAAAAATTATACTTCAAATTTATATGCCATTACTGATCAAAATAATGTAACTGTTTTTAATATTAAATCTCCAAATATGTGGAATAATTATGGGTTTGTATATCATATTTTTGAAATATTTTCTAATTTAGGTGTTGATATTAATATTATTACAACATCACAATTTATAATTAGTGCTACAACCGATGATAGAAATATTAATAAATTATTATTAGTTAAATATAACTTGGAAAAGACGTATGAAGTAGAAATGAAAAGTAAATGTTCAATAATATCGGTAGTAGGAGATAATGTTAAAACACAACATTATTTCCCAGAGGCAATCGGTATTTCAAAGAAATATAAAAATATTATAATGATACATTACAGTTCTAATGATTTATCTTTATCGTTTGTTTTACCTAGTATTAACAGTTATAAATTATTAAATGAATTACATAGTAATTTAATAGGATCAATTGAGCCAACAAATGATGAAAATAACATTAACAAAAAATGGTGGTACAGTCAAATTAATAATATAAAGGAAATAACAAAAACAAAAGGATCTGTATATTTATATGATTTAAAATTTATAGAAAATAAAATAAGTTTACTTCAAAATAATTTACCAAGAGTTAACAAAATATTTTATGCTATGAAAGCCAATAATCATCAATTAATAATAAAAAAAATTGCTGAATTAGGAATTGGATTTGAATGTGTATCAATAGAAGAAGTAATTTATTTAAGAGAACAATTAAATATTAACAATCAAATAATATTTACTCCCAACTTTTGTACATTAGAAGAATATGTAAAATGCTTTAATCTATTAAATGTTAAAGTAATTGTTGATAATATTGAAATCATTCAAAATAATCCTGGTATATTTGAAAATAAAGAAATTGGTTTAAGGGTAGATTTGAATAATGGAGATGGTCATCATAATAATGTTATTACTGAAGGGAAAAAAGCAAAATTTGGTGTACCAATTCATCAATTATTAAATCTAAAGGAATATATTAATAAATATAACATTAAAATTACAGGATTACATTCACATAGAGGTAGTGGTATCCAAGATTATACATCATGGGTCAATACGGCTTATAAATTAAAAGAAATAGCAGAGAATTTTAAAACGATAGAATGGTTAGATTTAGGTGGTGGATTTGGAATCGATGATGAAGATCCAATAAATTTCATAAATTTAAATAATGAATTAGAGAAATTAAATATAAAACAGGATATTTTTATTGAACCAGGAAGATTTTTAGTAAGTGAAGGGGGAATTTTGGTTTCTAAGGTAAATCAAATTAAGAAAAAAGAAAATTTTACATATATAGGTATCAATACTGGTATGAATTCATTATTAAGACCTTCTTTATATGGTGCATACCATAAAATACATAATATATCAAAAATAAATGAGGCTAGGAATAATATATATAATATTGTTGGACCTATTTGTGAAACTGGAGATATAATTGGTTCAAATAGGTTATTACCAATCACAGAAATTGATGATATTATATTAATTGAAAATACTGGAGCATATGGGCATGTTATGTCGTCTAATTATAATATGAGAATGCCAGCGGAAGAAATTATTATATAAAAAATTGATTTTTAATTTAATTTAAAGAGATATGAATATTAAAATAATTATATAATATGGCAAAAACATTTCAATCAATAGGAAAAGAGCTTCTAATGCTTCACCAGTTACAGCTTAAAAACTTTAAATCAGTTTTAAACCTTTTAGATCAAGTAGGTACTTTAAGATGCTTACAACTAAGACCTTATATTGATGCAGCATTACAATCTGAACAAAAACATGTTTCAGTTTTGACACCACATTTTGGTAATGACAAATGTCATTGTGGTGAAAAAAATGCTAGTGATTGTGGTCCAGAATCTTGTTTAGTTCCAGAAGGATGTGGAATTAATAGTGAAATGGATTTAAGATCTCATCTTTCATTAAATCTTTATTACGAATCTTATGAATCTTATCTTTTATTATTATTAAGAGAAATTGTTAAAGAATCACCTAATAAGGATCTGAAAATGGTAGTAGAAAATTTATTACAGGAAGAAAATAATCATAATAATGATGCATTATTAATGTTTAGTTTAATTGCAAAGGATCAATAATTAAAAAAAATTGAATTCATTTATATCAAATGTTATTTTTTTAATGATTAATTAATCATGGAAAAAAATAAGAATAAAAAAAAAATAAATGAATGGAAACCAAAATCTGATATGTTTGATGAAATTATTGACCATTACGAACCTACTGGAGAAGAACTTAAAAAGAAAGAAAACCTAAAAAAAGAAGGAGGAGAACTTAAAAAGGAAGAACTTGTATCAAATAAGGACACTAAAGTGAAAGAAAAAAAACCTCAAATAGGCAATAAAAAAAATACAGGTAATAAAATAAAAAAACCGCAAGTAGGTAATAAAAAAAACAAAACAGGTAATGTCGATCTATATGATGATATTGCTAATGATTATTACGATAAAAATGGTTTTTAAGAATATAAATATTTATCGGTAGTTTTTTTATTTAATGATTGAGAAATATTATTTAATAAATCAATATTTGGTATATCTCCATTAATAATAATTTGTACATTACAAAATGCTTGTTTAAATGCTTTATTTTCTAAATTGAATTGAACTTCGTTGGGACTCCACTGTCCCATCGACTCTTTTTTTCTATTATTTTTCCATCGTTTTTTTAAATTAGGGTATATAATGACATCTGGTGTTAAAAGTAAGGGGTTCCCAGTAAAAATAATGTTAAATCCTTTTAATGTAGCTTTAAAGAAAATTTTATTAATTCTTTTTATAATATTCTGATTCTTTTCACAATTATTATTATTATTATACCAAAAATTAATATTATTCTTAATACCAAATTGGTTTAATAATACATCACCATCCAGCCATTTTTTCTTAGTTTTTGAATCTAATTGTAAAAAAAATAATGTTTTATTACTTCCAGTTGGCACTAGAATTAGAATTCCTTTTGACATGATAAAATAAGATTAGAATAAAATTAATTGAATTAAACATAAATTTTTTATATTATAAAATAATTTAATTCTTAGTGCTATGTTTATTTTTATCTTCTTTTAAACTGCATAGATGATGATACGTATTATTGTTAATTTTTTTATAATAACCTAATCGTTCAAATTGTAAATATTCATTGTTTGTATCATCTACATAACTATCGTATGAATGTTTTTTCATATCATCATAGTCAAATAAATATACTTTTTTTGGTGTGTCATTTGATGTCCAATGTATTGTTCCCTTTACTTTTTTTTGTTCTGAAGTATAATTAACTGTTATATGTTTAAAATTACCATTAGAATCAATTTCATGACTTACATATGTTATAATTCCTCCATATTTCAATCTTACAGATTGTTTAGAAGTTAATCTAAAAAATTTTTTATTTGCTTCCAATTTGAAATCATCTTTTTCAATGTAAATATTTTTTTTTAAAAAGATTTTGGATAATTCAGAGGATGGATCTTGAGGATACAATGGTCTATCTAGTGCTATTTCTTCATCTGATGAGATATTTTCAATTATAATTTTTAAAGGATTTAAAACCCCGAAACATCTTTCAGCTGAATCAGATAAAGAAGATCTAGTAATATGGTCTAATAAACTCTTTTCAATATAACCGCCTGAATTTGTGGTATAATGTAATTTTTTACAAAATTCCTTTAAAATATCTGGACTATATCCTTTGTTTTTTAATCCATTAAGAGTTATTAATAACGGATCTTCCCAATCAACTACTATTTTATCTTCTATTAAACTCTTAATTTTTCTCTTAGATAATATTCCAAAATCAGTTTCTAATCTATTAAATTCTGTTACTTCTGGGGCTTTTAATTCTAGTTTTTCCAAAATCCAGTAATATAATTTTCTTCTTACAAAAAATTCCATAGTACAAAAAGAATGTGTTATATTTTCTAATGAATCAACAATACAATGACTAAAGTCATAACTCGGATATATACACCATTCATCTTTTGTTTTATAATGAGGTGTATATTTTATTCTATAAGCTATCGGATCATTCATACATGATGTTGTATTATCATCTATCTTTAATCTTAAACATTTTGTATTTTCTTTAAAGTTTCCATTTTTCATTTCATCAAATAATTTTAAATTTTCAGAAATAGTTCGATCTCTGTAAGGACTTTTTTTATTTTCTTTACGTAATATAGCCATTTCTTCAGTTGTCAGTTCATCAACATAAGCTAATCCAGTATTAATAAGTTTTAAAGAATAATTATATAATTTGTGAAAATAATCAGATGTATATGAGATTTTATGAGGTTCGTAACCTAACCAATTTATAGTTTCTTTTATTTTATCAACAAAAATTTGTTTTTCGGTCTCCGGATTTGTATCATCAAATCTTAGCAAACAAATTCCGCCGCCATTATCTTTGGGGTAATTAAAATTTAAATAAATAGATTTTAAATGACCTAAGTGTAAATATCCATTTGGTTCGGGAGGAAATCTTGTTACAATCATAATTTTAAATAAGTTAATTATATCTTTATATTGAAGTATTTCAACCAGAATAATAAAAAAGATATTTAAATTAATTATATGAAAAATTTTGTAGATGTTGATACGGTTAGAGTTCCTGATAATCGTTGCAAAATAGAAGAAACATTAAATTTATCTAATTTTGTATTAAATGAAGCAAATAAAAATCATAAACCATTTCATACTTTAGTATTATCAACAACTGATGGCAATTATGTTAATTCTAGAGTAATGGTAATGAGACAATTTAATTCAGATGAAAGAACCATATATTTTCATACAGATTTTAGATCTCCTAAAATACATGATATAGAATTTAATAAAAATGCAAGTGTTATAGGATATTGTTCAGATTTAAAAACTCAAATTAAATTACACGGTACTATTGAGGTCAATTATGATAATGAAATAACAAAAAATGCATGGGACAATATGAGTGAATTTTCCAGAAAATCTTATACTAACGAGGGTGTACCTAGTGATACAATAAATTATTTAGATAAAAAACATTATAGAAATGATGGATATAATAATTTTGCGGTAATGATTTTTACCTATACATCTTTAGAATTTTTATTTTTTTTAAAACACTCGGGTCATATTAGAGCTCGCCATACATGGGATTCAGATAATATTTTAAAAAGTTCATGGTTATTCCCTTAATATTAAAATTTATCACTCATTTATATAAAAATTTATAATATTTATATATTATACTTATGTTATACAATTTTGAAAAGAATAATTGGGAATATAAAAATGACATAATTTTAGCCCCCATGGTTAGAATGGGCACATTACCTATGAGACTATTAAGTTTGAAATATGGTGCGACAATGGTATATTCGCCGGAATATATAGATAAATGTATAATTCATTGTCAACGAAAAATATCTGACGAAAATATTATTAAATATTACGCACCATCTGGAAAAGAAATTTTCAGCACAGTAAAGGATGAACCATTAGCATTCCAATTAGGAACCTCAAATGCGGGTCTGGCAGTAAAAGCAATTGATGTCGTATATCAAGATATACAAGCAATTGATGTTAATATGGGATGTCCACTCCCATATTCTACAAAAGGAGGAATGGGAGCAGCATTATTAAAAAAACCAGAACTTATTGTAGATATATTGAAAACATTAAAAAGAAATTTTAATAAACCAGTAACATGTAAAATAAGATTATTAGATGATATTGCTGACAGTATAAAGCTTGTTAAAATAATAGAATCATGTAATATTAATGCATTAGCTATTCATTCAAGATATGTAGCGGATAGAAGTAAAAAAGAGAGAGCGAGACATGATCAATCAAATATTGTCATACAACATTTATCCTTACCGACTATTATCAATGGAGATATATACACATTAGATGATGCGGAGGATATTAAAAAAAAAACAGGAGCAGACAGTGTAATGATAGCTAGGGGGGCACAATATAATCCCTCAATATTTAGAAAAGAAGGCTTTTTACCAATATATGATGTAGCTAATGATTATCTTCAAATTGCTGAAAAAATAAACAATCCAATAAGAAATACAATATATGGAATTAAAAGTATGACTGCACGAATTTTGAAAGATAATAATAAAATTGATATAATAAATAAATCAAGAAATTATGATCAATTAAATGACTATATTAATAAAATAAAAAAAAATCTTACCAACGATTACATTCCATCATGTAAAGCGTACATAATTTAGTATTTATAAAAAATTATTAGAGTCAAATTTATATACCATAGTACAATTATTTATCATTATGAATTCTAAATAAATGAAAGGTATAAATAAAATAATAATATTTTTATTAATAATTTTTATTAATAATATTATTAGAAGATTTTATATAAAAAATAATATTGTTAGATTTAAAAAAAATCAATTAACAAATAAATCAAAAAAGGTATCAATTATAATTCCATTTTATAATGAAGAAAATGTAATATTAAATACTATAAATGATATTGTTAAGTTAAATTTACAAGGAGAATTAATTTTAGTTAATGATGGATCAACTGATAATTCAATAGGATTAATAAATAATTATATTGTTGATTATTATCCTAATAATTTTAATATTAAACTTTACCATTATACCCACAAAGGCAAGGGATATGCATTGAAATTTGGATTTCAAAAAGCTAAATATGATAGTATTGTTATGACTGATGCAGATGAAGAATTTGATATAAATTCTATTCCTAAAATGATTGATTTACATCTTAATACAGGTAACACTATAATTGCTAAAAGAAAAGAAGTATCAATAGACAAAAAATTATATAGTTTTATTTATTGGATCTTCTTTGGAATTTATTTAAATGAACCAACAAGTGGTACCAGAGTATTTAATAAGTCTGTATTAGATATAATAAATGATTTTACAAATGATTTTACTATAGAATTGATATTAAATAAATATATGGGAGAAAATACTAAAATTCAATATATTGATGTAGATTATAAAAGACGAACTATAGAAGAAGGAAAAAAATTAAATGGTAATATTAAATTACAATTTTTTTTAAATGTAATAATAATTTTTTTTAAACATATGGCAGATTTAACATTTATTCATAAAATATTTTCTAAAAAGAGTAGGAATATTTCTGGAATTACAAAAAAAACAAATAATGATTTTAAAGATATAGAACATATTTCTATTATTTTAGACGGTAATAGAAGATACAGTAATCAAAATAACCTATTAAAAAAATTTCAACATTTATTAGGTATGATTAAAATGAATGAAATTGTAGAATATTTAAGTGGAAATATAAAGATATTGTCTGTATATGCTTTCGCTACAAATAATTGGAAAAGAGATGAGAAAGAAGTTAATAATATATTGTGTTTAATAGATTTTTTTTTTAAATATTACAAAAAAGGCGAATTATATGATAATATTAAAGTTAATTTTGTTACAACATGTCATAAATTTACGGATGATATTATAGATAAAATAAAGAACATAGAAGAAATGTCAAATAAAATTAGTATTAAATTTCCAATTAATATATTTGATATGATCAAGTTTAATTTGATTAATAATGGATTGAGTATAATTAGAAATTACATAATTTTTAATTTGTTTGTGAAAGAATAAGTTATAAAACTTGGTAGATAAAATTCTGCAATTAAGCAAATCATAAACTGAAAAAAAATCGAAATGATTATTGATAATTAGTATTAAATGTTGCATGAATAATTGAGTTATTTTGATATAAATAATGGGTAATAATAGAATAATTATTAAATAAATAATCAATTTTTAATAATAAAAAGTGATTACATTAAATGACGATTTATTCCAAAAATATTTTTTGTAAAATTATATTACTATAAATACTAATTGCAAACATTAGTTGATTATAATGAATGTTTTAAATAATGTCATATAATGTATTATTATATTATTACTATACACCATTAGACGATTATAATGAATATTTTAATTTGCATAAGACATTTTGCAATAAATATGATTTTAAAGGTCGTATAATAATAGCGAAGGGGGGAATTAATGGTACTTTATCTGGGAATGATGTTGATTGTAAGGCTTATATTAATTTCATATATTCTGACAATAGATTTCGTAATTTAGAGTTTAAGATAGATAAGTGTGATTCTCATTGTTTTCCAAAGTTATCAATTAAGTTAAGGGATGAAATTGTATCATTAAAAGTTCCTCATTTGGATCCTAATATTACTACAGGTAAAAATATTAGTCCTAAAAAGTTTCTTGAAATGATCAAACATCACGATACAGTATTAGTTGATGTTTGATCTAATTATGAGCATTGAATTGGCAAATTTGAAGATGCTATTACATTTGACATTCAAAATTTCAGAGAATTGCCATCTCACATTGATAAACTTAAATTGGATAAGAATAAAAATATTATTACCTATTGCACTGGTGGTATTAGATGTGAAAATGCCTCTGCTTTATTCATTAATAAAGGTTTTTAAAATATTTTTCAATTGCATGGTCGTATTATTAATTATGCTAAACAAACTGGAGCTCCACATTTTTTAGGCAATTGTTATGTCTTTGATTCTAGATTATCTATCCCCCTTAACACTATTAACCCTTCCATTATTACTTCTTGTTTTATATGCAAAGCTAAAACTACTTCTCTTACTTATCAATCCTTGTTCTCACTCTTCTCGGATCTTCCTCACCTTTATCTTATACACTACTTCGGGGGGATCCCTCCATCCCTAATTGATATTTTAGCTTCGCATTAATAAATATATTATTTCAAAATAATATATTTATTAATTTAATGTTAAATGAAAGTAATATTGACAATAAATGTATGATATGTTTAAATAATAACAAGAATGATACTATTACTATTAATTGTGGACATAAATTCCATAATAAATGTTTAAAAAAATGGTTACTTACTCAAGAGAATATTAAATATTATAATGAATATGAAAATATGCATTTAGAAGGAACTTGTCCTATATGTAGACAAACAATTTCAAAAATATTTATTTCTGAATTTGATGATGAAAATTTCAATGACAAAAATATTTCTATTCCCTTAGTTTTATTAAGTTTATTATGGAGAGCAGTTAATAGAATACGTAATTAATATTTATCATTAATTAAATGTTTCTGAATATTTTATTATCAATAGTTAATACTTTATGTTTTATGCTCTAAAATTAAAATAAAATTGAAAATTAAATTACTATTTAATACACAAAATAATAGCTTAATAAAAATGCAAAACGTAATTATACACAATTTTGATCAAATAAACTCTACTAATATTTGGGCAAAAGAAAATATAAAAAATTTCGATAAATCCAAATATCATATTATATTTGCTAATCAACAATCTAATGGCCAAGGTAGTAATAATAGAACTTGGTTATCTCCTATAGGAGGAATTTATTGTACAATATGTTTTCATCATATTAATCATAATTCGAATCCTAACATGATAACATTAGTTTCGGCTATTGCAATATGTAATATTTTTCAAAAATATAATATTAAATTGGATATTAAATGGCCTAATGATATTATATGTAATCAAAAAAAAATAGGTGGTATACTATCGGAGTTACACACTGACTGGTATATTATAGGATTTGGTCTTAATATAAATTTAGAAATAAATGAAATTAATAAAATATCCAGACCAATATTCCCAGCATCTTCACTAAAAATAGAAGGTTATAATAATCTAAATTGTGAACATATTAAACAAGATATTATAACTAATTTCCCAGAGTATATAAATAATTGGTTTACTCAAGGATGGGATTTTTTTGAAAATAAATTTAAATATCATAATTTATTATTAGATAAAACAATAGTAATTTCATCCTTAGGTAATACTTATAAAGGAACTTTTAGTGGAATAGGACAAGATGGTCAATTAGAAATATCTACAATATCTAATTTAGAATCTTTTTATTCTGGAGATATTTTACAATTAGAATAATTATTATATCTTTTGTATTATAATTCCCCAATTTCCCTTTTCATAAAACTTTTCAAGTATTTCAACATTATCTATTTCATTTATTAATTCTTGCAATTCATCTTCTCTAAACATATGATAATATCTTTCTCCTAGAACCTCTCTTGTAACTTTATCTTTAAATGGAACCAAGAGATCTTGCTCCCTAAAATCAAATTTAGACTCAGGCCCTTGCTCATATGCCCATACTTCTATAAATATTTTTCCATTTGGCTTGGTTATCCTTACAAGTTCTTTGATTGAATTTAGTCTATTCTCATATGAAAATAAATGATGAATTACTGCGATACTTAATGTAAAATCAAATTTGTTGTTATCATACGGTAGCTTTAAATTATTGCCTTTAATGACATTTAGACCCCTCGATTGGCAAATTCTTACAAACTCTTCAGATATATCACACCCAAAAAAATTAACATCATCTCTTATCATCATATTTTTTCCATTTCCACAACCTATTTCAACTATATTACTATCTTTTGGAAAACTTGATATAAACTTCGCAGCAGTATCCCAAACTTTGAATCTTGTATCACTAAAATTTTTAGCTATCTTGTCATAAGTCATAAGAACATAATTATTTTCTATAAATTGTGAACTCTTATTATTAATTTCACTTGGAATTGGTTTATTATCCATTTAATTTTTTTTTTTATTATATAATGCACTAAAAATAAAAAAAATTCAATTTTTGTCTATAGGATTTTCCATTCTATTAAATACTTTTTCATAATTATCTTCACTTTTTAGTGATTCTAATACAAATCCATAAGAATTAAAATTTGCAGGAATGTATCTGCCTTGATATTCATAATAATAACTGTTTTTTTCTAGTTTTTTTTTATTAGATTTATATTTAGTTGAACTTAAAATTATATAAGATTCACTTTTTTCCCATCCTGGCATTACAAAAAATATAATTAATTTTTGATTATTACTCTCTGCTTCTTTTAAAGCTTTAATAGTTTTTTGTGCTGAATATGTTAATATCTTATCAATATATGGCGGACATATGCTCCATACTTTTTTATCTTGATTATTATTATTTAATGGATTTGTTAATGATACATCATAAAAACTGCCTATACTCCCGAATATTTTGTCTGTATCATAAAATATACTACAAAAATAGGCATTTTTTTTACCCATTAATCGTGAATTTAATGGTGATGCGAATGCTTCAAATCTTAAATCATAATTATTATACCATTCATTATATTGTTCAAATGGTATTCCCCATTGTTGCCCCTGAAGTAATAAGGTACTGTATCTAATTATCATTATTATTACATCTTTCCCAGGATATTTTTTTAAAATATTAAATACATTAGGATTTACTTTAATGTTAATATCTAAATAATTTATAGAAAAATTACTATCGTCGAATTTAATAATAGTTTTAGGAATAATACTTAATGGAGGTGTATTAACAAAATTATTTATTATTTTAACTATTATTTTTTCTACAATACTTTTAATTTGAGATTTTGAATATTTGTGTTTTAATTTTTCTTTCTTTTCTAAAATTTCATTATATGCTTTAAATATAAATTCATTGGTAAAATTTATTTTATAAAATAATTTGTTTTTATTAGATCTATTATTTACCAATGATATTAATAATCTTTCTAAAATATTTTGTATTTCATAGTGACATTTTTTATATTTTGGATTACATAATTCCCTAATTAAATTATATTTTATTTTCATAACCATTTTATATTGATGATATTCATGATTTATGTTCATATTAATTTTACTTTAGATTTTCATTTTAAATTTATTTATTAATTAATTGGAATATATAAATAAATTTTTTTGTTTAATCGGTAACACATTTTTGTTTTAAATAAAATTTAAATGATTTTTTAAGACAAAATATACACTCTCCATTTTTTTTGTAATTGCCAGTATAAAATATTTTTACAATATGATGTCCCTTACAAACATCTTCTTTGACTATAGTTTTTCTACATAGTGGACATAAGTTATTTTCTACTTTTGTTATACATTCCAAATGATATATATGATCACAATTCAACTTAACAATAGTATGTTTTTTATTCAGCGAATCTAAGCAGATTGCACAATTCTGCATATTTATGTTTTATTAATATTCAAAATAAATTTATTTAATATTTTTTCAATTTTTACAAGCCTCTGATTGATATATTTATTATATTAATAATTTCTTCTACTTGATCCGAAGTAATGTTTAAAGGTGGCATTATTCTAATAACATTTTTAAATTGACCCCCTCTTAATGTTAATAATCCATTTTCTAAACAATTAGATTGTAATTTTAAAGCTTTTTCAGGAGATGGTATCTTGTCATCTTTATTATTTGTATCTATAAATTCTATTGCTAACATCAAACCCTTAGCTCTTAAATCTCCAATACTTTTATTATTTAATTTTATATCATTTAACTTATTATACATTAATCTTCCCATTTGTTCAGCATTAACCCAAAGTTCTTCCTTTTCCATATATTCCATACATCTCAATCCAGTTAAAAATGCCAATTGATTTCCTCTCCATGTACCCGAATGTTGATATTCTGACCATTTGTCTAATTTTTTATGATGCATCATTAATGCTAAAGGCATTGATCCACCTATTGCTTTTGCTAAACACAATATATCAGGAACAATTCCAGAGTGTTCGAATCCAAATTTTTTACCAGTTCTACAAAAGCCAGTTTGTACTTCATCTATAATTAATATTATATCATTTTTTAATGTTATTTCTCTAATCATTTTAAGCCATTCAGAAGGGGCGGGGTTAACTCCTCCTTCCCCTTGAATTGTTTCTAAAATAATAGCTGCTGGTTTTCCAATTCCTGATTGAGGATTATTTATTAAATTTTCAATATATTTTACTATGATTTTATATCCTTCTTTACCTATAGACATAGGACATCTATATTCATTGGGATATGGTAGAAAGTGAACATCTGACATACCACTGTATGAAAAAGATCCTCTAACTTTACCACTTAAACTAGAAGGACCAAACCCTTGGCCATGATAACCTCCTTGAAAAGCTAAAATATTATTTCTTCCTGTGGCAATTTTGGATAATTTAATCGCAGCTTCTATTGTATCCCCTCCTGAAGGCGAACACATCTGTAATCTTGCATTATCGGAAAATTCTTTAGGAAGAAATTCATATAATTTTTTGGTAAATTCTATTTGTAAAGATGTTGGGATATCCATTGTCTGTACCGGATAATCTCCATTAATAAATTCTAAAATTGCATTTTGAATTACAACATGATTGTGCCCTAATGGTAAGGTCCCTGCCGCTGCAATACAATCAATGTATTTTTTATCATTAGTATCGAAAACATATATTCCTTTACCCTTTTTCAGTACGATCGGAATATGTCTAATTAAGGTTTTAGCATTTGATAATTTTTCATTAATATAATTGATGTTATACATATATTAATTTCATTAAGTATATGTGTTATTTTTTTAAATATTTAATTAATCAAAATAATTCTTCTTCACATATATTTATTACTAATCTAATAATAGTATTAATATAATTGTTAAAAACAATTATATGTTTGAAAAAATTGCAACACATCGAGAATTAGGTTTATCTGAAGCTTATATTATATTGACGATGATCGGGATTCGGAGGACCTAGAAAAAATCTTACTTACTTGGATGTGCAGCCATTTTTCAAAATCAAAAAATTTGTTTATGGCAAATAGTATATACAAAAAGGTATAATAAAAGTTTCCCAACCTTGCATAAATTACAATTTTTAACTAAGTGAAATGGTTGACATTTTCCAAATGGTAATAAAGACGGTATTAGTTATGTCAATGAATTTAGAATGGTTTCTTTATAAATAAAAAAAATAAAAAATTAAAATAATTATAATGATTAATCTTACATATGTTATCAGATATGGAGATAAATATATGTTTTATGGATAAATTTGCAACATTTTAAAATCTTTAGTGGATTATACATAGTTTGCACACGTTTTCTTATTCTTGTGATTAATTCTGTTTTTATAAGAATAATTGAAAATATTAAATATTATATATAAAGTAAAACTACGTTTATTATAATAATTATGAAACTTGTAATTGTCGAATCTCCAGGAAAGATTAACAAATTAGAAAAATTATTAGGAAAAGGTTATATTGTTAAAGCATCCTTTGGACATTGTAGGGATTTAGATCCTAAATCAATGTCAATTGAATTAGAAAATAATTTTAAACCTATATATAGTATAATTAATGGAAAAAATCAGGTTGTTAAAGAACTCAGAAATTTAAAAAAAGATTGTGATGAAGTAATATTAGCTGCAGATGAAGACAGAGAAGGGGAAATGATAGCCTCGGCTTTAGCTGATCTACTAAGTTTAAAAAATCCCAAAAGAATTGTTTTCCATGAAATTACCCAAAAGGCTATTGATAAAGCTATTAAAAATCCAACGGTTATCAACTATCCTATGGTTTATGCACAGCAAGCTAGAAGATTACTTGATAGGATTGTAGGGTATAAAATTTCTCCTGTATTATGGAAAGCTATGCAACAAGGTTCATCATCTGCTGGTAGAGTACAGTCAGTAGTTGTTAAAATAATAGTAGATAAAGAAGAAGAGATTGAACAATCAATAGCTTCTCCTTATTTTAAATTGTTCGGAGAATTCACTTATGAAAAAGAAAAAATTAAATCATCTTATTACAAAGGAAAAAAACAGCAACAATTTAAAAATAAAGAGGAAGTCATGAAAATATTAAATTCTATAGATAAACAAACAGTTTTTATAATCAAAAAAACAAGCGATAGAGATAGTACTAGGAATCCATCTCCTCCATTTATTACTTCTACATTACAACAAGATGCTAGTTATAAATTAGGTTTTTCTGTGCAAAGAACAATGAGTACAGCTCAAAAATTATATGAAGGTGGTTATATTACATATATGAGAACCGATAGCACCAATTTATCAGATGAAGCAATTCAAGGATGTAAAGATTATATTGTTAATAAATGGGGTAAAGAATATCTTCAAACTAGAGACTATAATAAGAAAAAAGCTAAAGGAGCTCAAGAAGCACATGAAGCTATTAGACCAACGAAATTAGAAAAGAGAAAATTAAAAGGAAAGAATAAAGATGATTCTGATCAAGTAAGATTATATCAACTAATTTGGAAAAGAACAATCGCTTCACAAATGGCTAGTGCAAAATATAACATTAGGACCGTAGAAATAGATGCTCAAAAAAATAATAAATCAATATTACCAAAATCTGAATATTTTAATGCAAATTATCAAACACTAATTTTTGATGGATACTTAATTGTATATAATGAAAAAGAAGGTAATGATGAAGAAAGTCAAGATGGAGATGATGCTTTTTCTGATCTTAAAAAAGGATATGTTTTAAAGCTATATTGTTTAACTGCTTCGGAAGAATACACTAGACCGCCTACTAGATATAACGAACCTTCTTTAGTTAAACAATTAGAAAAATTAGGAATTGGTAGACCTTCAACATATGCCGCCAGTATATCCAAAATTTTAGATAGGAATTATGTAGAAAAAGGAAATATACCGGGAGTTAAAAAAGTATCACAAATTATAAAATTGGATTCTAAATATAAATTAAAGGAACAAGAAAAAGAAATAGTTATTGGAAAAGAAAATAACAAAATAATTCCTACAGAAATGGGGAAGAAAGTAAATAGTTTCTTAGTTCAAAATTTTACTGAAATTATGGATATACAATTTACTGCTAAAATGGAAGAATCTTTAGACCAAGTTGCATCGGGTGAGTTAAAATGGAATGATGTGTTGCAATCCTTTTATGATAGATTTAATCCGAAGGTCGAAAAGTTATTGTTAGAATATAAAGATACCAAAAAAACAACTATTCATAAAGATGATATCTTAATAGGTAAACATCCAGATACTAAAATAGATATTTATAAGAGTGTATCTAAATATGGACCGGTTGTTAAAATGTTAGAGGATGGTAAATGGAAATATGCACCAATTAAAGATGATAATACATTGGAGAACATAGAATTAGCTACCGCAATTAATCTTTTAAGATTTCCCATATTTTTAGGTAAATATAAAAATGGTAAAGTATATTTACATACTGGACAATATGGATTATATCTAAAATATGCTAAAGCATCTATACCAATTAGAAATGAAGAATTAGAAGCTGATGATATTACTTTAGAATCAGCTATAGAACTAATCGATAGAAAACAAGAAAACGAAAAGAAGGTAAAAGTAGGTAATTTAGTATTAACTATTAAAAAAGGACCATATGGACCTTATTTAACATATATGAAAGGTAAAAAAAGAATTAATGTGAAAATACCAGACAATTTACCATTAGATAAAATTTCAGCAGAAGATTGTGAGACTTTGATTTCAAAAAAAAAAAGTTATAAGAAAAATTATAGCTAATTTAATATGATTAATCTATCATAATATTTTCTGAATTTGTAGGTTCTTTATTTTATGTTTATCTAATTCTATTTCTATATATTTATTTTTATAATTATGAGTGTTATAAATATGGATGTTTAACCATAATATCCTTTAAAGTATTCTTTGATTGATTATAATCTAATTTCTTAAAAATTGTATGACTTTCATTAATTGGTGAAATGTCATTAGTATTTACTATACAAACTCTTAATTTAGCATAACAGATTGGATTAATTGCTTTCATATGATCCTCTGTTATTTTATCAAGACTTATTGTTTGATGTAATTTTAAATAATTTTTGTAAGCTCCGACAACTTTAGTTGTAATCCAAAAACTTTGGCCCAATTTTAAAGGTTGAGAAAATCTTATATTAATATCTGACAATACAAAGCCCATTTCTTCCCTTAACATATCTTGGTATTTAATATCTTCATCTGCCAAAGCACTAATTCTTGCTCTTTCTAAGTAACAAAATAATTTAGGATGATGTACAATACCTTGTAGATCACAATCTTCAAATTGTACTTTTTGTTGTAAATAATAATTTTTATTATATTTCATTATTAAAAGGCTGATATATTTAAATTAAAATTTAAACAAATAAAATTTGATATTATTTATGAATATTATATAATTTCAAATAAAAAAGTAAGTTTTAATGGAAGCTAATCAAGAATATCAAAATAGGTTCGCTCAACTATTTGGAATTGACAATAGGAATCTATTAAATGATCCTAATTTTATTCTTTCTAATTCAAATAGACAACAAATGAATTCATTTGTCTATGCTTCGGATGAACAAAATATTCAATCATTTATATTTGATTCGAATAGCTCCGGATCAAATAGACAATTAAATAATCAGTCTTTTAGATATCATAATCCAAATCAAGATATTTTGGATATGGTACATAGAAATAGAAATTTAAGAAACGAATATTTTCAAAATTCACTAATGTCTTCAGCGATCGCTGATAGAATTAGAGATACAATTCAAGAACAACAAAATAGACAAAATTTAGATGACGAATTTCATAATTCATTAGAAGAATATTTAAATGAAAATAGACCAACTGATAGAAACCTATTAAAAGAAAAAATATCAGAATTAAGTTGTATCAAAACAGAATGTGACACAAATTGTACAATTTGTTTAGAAAACATTCCTAAGAATAAACAAATTTATAAAATACCATGTAATCATAAATTTCATAAAAAATGTTTGAAACAATGGTTATCTGAAAATTTATCATGTCCTATTTGTAGAGAAGATATATAAAGTAATGCATACTTTGCAAATTAATGTCAATAATATCTCAAGTAAGTTCTTTTATTCAACCTACAATAGTAACCAAAATGTTACTGTATACCGTATCAGGTACGCTGTCATCCATAAAAAATATTTTAAGTAATAATTCTTTACCTGAAATTGTTTTGATTAAAGAAAAATTAGAATCAATGGATTTAGAAAATAAGTTAGAAATTATACATTCTCTAATTATAGATTTACGTGAGAGCAATTTAAAAGAATATCATAAAAAAGCTATTGAAAATTTAAATCAATTAGTAGATAAAATTAAAGTTGAATTGGACGATGTTAATCAAAAAATTAATTATCACCTTACTAAATATCTATATTCTTGGAGAGCTTTAGATTTAAATAATAATATTTTAAACATACAACATCATAACAATATTTTAGACAAAAGATTAAACTTATTATTTAAACTATTAAATATAAATTATCAGAGGAGTTTTACCACTCAATGAATATTTTTAATATATTATAATAATAGAATAAAATAATGAGCAAAAATGATAAACTTAGACTTTTATCTAACAAAAATTTTTGTGCAAAAGATCCTACTCAAAATAATGTATTAATGATTATGTTAGATGAACTTGTTTTATTAGAACTACTACCTAAAGAATTTACTTCAACCTTACGAGGAATTAATGCTTTTAAAAAAATAGGTATTAATTTTACAAATTATCATACAAATAGACAAATGTGTAGTCCTTCTAGAGCAACATATTTAACTGGAAAAATAGATACCGGAATACTTGATAATGTTGAACAACAATGGCAATATGAAGCAAAGGGTGATGTATATGATTCAAATACAATTGGTCATATAATTGAAAATGAAGAAGAATGTACATATACTTGTTTTTATGGAAAATCTCACTTAGATACAAGATTAATTCCAAATGTCCAAATATTACCTAAATTTGCTTCTAATACTGCAGATTCTATGAAAATTTATGGATTTAAAAAATTTAATACTTATGGAGACAATCTACATCAAGGACATGGATTATTTAGTGATATATTAACTTATAGTATGAATCATCCTTTCGATTCTGTTTCTTATGATATTATAGATACTGATGGTATTCCTAAGGAAGGAATCATCCCTTTTTTAAAAGCCAGAACTAAAGATTGTAAACCTTTCTTTCTTGAAGGAAATTTTCATAATCCCCACGATATAAAACATTATTGGTCAATTCAAAATCAAACACCTTTACCAATTGGAGATATGATGCAATATGGATTCCCCTATTTTGATGAACAAATTAAAGATTGGGGTATTAATACTTACGAATTCAATAAAGATTTTAAGGATGCCTATGTTAAAAACAAAAAATTAGTGAAAAATTGGTTTGAAGAATTTGGAGATACCTGTTATGATGATTATAAAAACAATCCCGACACTCTTTTATTTTCAAAAACAAGAGATCATTATTGGAACGATCCGACAAATCAATCTGTAAATCCGTTTTATTTTGGTGCTATTTCTTTGTGTAAATACAATTTTACAATGCCCTTAAAGGATGATATTAGAGCATGGAAAAACTATCAAAATGCCTATTTAAATTTAATTTCTCATGTCGATGAATATATTTATAAAATTTATGAATATTTAACTTCTTCTGGTTTAATAAAAACCACAAATGTTGTTTTTTGTTCAGATCATGGCGAAGCAGCTGGAGCATTTGGTTTAATTGAAAAAGGTTTTCCTATTAGAGCTTCGGAAAATATTCCATTAGTTATATATTCACCTTATTTGAATAAAAAATTAAGAGGTACTTCGACAGATATGTTATGTAGTACTATTGATATGAATCCTACCATTATGAAATTAATGTTTCCCTTTTCAACTAAAACCGAATATGATGATATGTATGGTAAATCATTATTAACGTATAATAAGGGGAAATATTCTCTTAATAAAAATAATTCAAATTATTCATTGTGTATTATAAATAACTGGATGTTATGGACAAGTTATTTTTATTTGCAAAATGATGATCTTGGATTATCACAAATTTCTGCTAATAATCCAAACGATGTTATGTATGATTTACAACATCCAATGCAATTTGCTAATCAACAAATTATCTTAAATACTAATTTAAATGGTAAAAAATATAAATATGTAATATGGTTCGATTTTACTAGTTATTTAATGTTTAATAAAAATTTATTAAAATCCAAGGTTGATATTGATTATATAAAAGAAATTAGAGAAAATATGTTCAATCAAAGTAATAGATTAATTAAACAAAATAAAATAGAATATGGCGATGGCTCCATACTAAGTAAAATATTTCAAAAATTAGAATCAGCACAAGATTTAAAATTAAGTGATTTATTAAATAATGTATTAAATTTGGACGGATCAGTTTTACAACTTATTGGAACAAGTATAATTTTAAGATATTTGAATAAAATTTATAATAGAAGAGAACTTGTATCAACACATATTGATTCTATAAAGGCAATTGTTTTAGCTATTAAAGGAAAAATGATTACCAAAGAAACTTTAATGAAGAAATTAAAGGAAAATATATGTAATGATAGTGAAAAGATTATAGATTTTGTGGATACAAGAACAGTTGATAGAGGATATAGTAAAGACGAAATAATAGAAATTTTGGATAGATCTGCTGATTATTTAATTAGATTAAAATTACCTTTTTTTGATATGGATTATGATACTTTTAATTCATATGTTAATCAAAAGAAACATTTTTATGAACAACTTTATGATATTACAAATGATCCATTAGAATTAACTAATCTCGTCGATCTTAAACGATCACAAGAGGATAGACAAGAATATAAGGATTTAATTAAAAATAATATATGGAATACACTTCAAAACTCTATTGTAGAACAAAAATGTCAAAACCCATTGATTACTATTTGGGTATTAGAACAATATATATTAAAACTCTTAGGTATGGCTAAAGATAATATTAAAAACTTAAAAGGACTATCTATAGAACAAATTATTAGCTTTGCTTCTGACGATGGTAGAATCCAATATGATGGATTATTTTAATTTTTTATTTGAATAATAATAATTTCATCATTTCAATTAATTTAAAAGATTAAATGTATAAATGATATTTTAGTATTATTAAAAATTTAATAATACTAAAATAAATGTTAAATAATCCACATTCATGTCTCAGCGCCAAATAAGGCTATCGATTTTAAATTATTCATAAAATTGGAACCTGCATTAATAATCCCATGAGATAAAAAAGCAGCTTCGTTATTATAATTATAAATCAATTATATGCATATAGTCTTGTAATCATAGTTGTTGGTCTGTAGTAAAAGCAACTTTTCCATTACTACTTAAATCAAATATACAATTACTTAAACCAATGCATGAATCTATATATTTTTTGTTTGAGTAAGTAAATTGTACTAGAATATTTAATTTATCTTAATGGCGGAACATATAAAATACCACCCTTTGTCCATAACTCATTTATACTTCTTTCCTTTATTATTCTTGATTCAATTAAATTTCTTTCAAAAATTTCTCCATAATTACCTATTTCTTTAATAATATCGTATGCCCAGGTATTTGGTAAATCTAGCTTATCACCAAACTTTTCATCTTGTCCTAACAATTTAGCACTTGTGGGATCTGATTTTGTATCTATATTTAAGGAAGTTATACCTTTTTCTTCAGCTTCTATCATTACATTTAATACCCATCTTGCTAAATCAGCAAATATTTCATCGCCATGGTTTACTACAGGTCCCAAAGGTTCTTTAGATATAATTTCAGGTAATATACTTAAACTAATATCTTGATTTTTTAATCTTAGTCCTGCAAGAGCTGAAGAATCTGCAGTAATAACATCAGCTTTTCCTTCAGCAAGAGCCTCCATTAATTCATTATTATCCTTAACTAAAACTTCTGTGTATTCCATTCTTTGTTCTTTAAAGTAAGTTTTAAGGTTAAGCTGTGTTGTTGTCCCATCAATTACAGCAATAGATGCTCCACTTAATTCTCTAGCACTTTTTACTCCCAAATCTTCTTTAGTCATAAATCCTTGACCGTCATAAAAATTAACACCTACAAAAGTTAATTCCTTATTAGAATCTCTTTCATGTGTCCAAGTTGTATTTCTTGCTAAAACATCAACTGTACCATTTTTTAAAGCATCAAATCTTTCTTTAGAAGTTAATTCTATAAATTCAACTTTAGTACTATCTCCCAATATAACTAAAGCTAATGCTTTAACATAATCGATATCTATACCAGTATAATTTCCATCAGGGCCCTTCTGTGAAAATCCAGGTACCTGACCCGATATCCCTGCTCTAAGGATGCCGTTTTTTCTAATCGTGTTTATCCTATTGTGTTCGGCTTTTTCGCCATCGCCCATGGACCACCAACTTCTTAAATTACCTTTTTTAGCAAAGGCTGCTGCAGCTAAGGCTGCTCCTATTTTTTTATTATTTTTTCCCATTTTTTCTTTCTATTAATTATATATATATTTTTTTTTAAAGTGGGTGATTCCCTCCAGCTACAAGTAAAATAAATATTTCCATCTTAAAACAAGTATTTATTTTATTTGAATATCTAAAGCATTTAATTTATCTGCTAGGAGGTACATACAATATACCACCTTTAGTCCATAGCTCGTTTGGTCCTTTTCCAGGTAATATTCCAGTATCAGCTATATTTCTTTTATAACTCTCACCATAATTTCCCACTTGCTTTATAATTCTCAAATTCCATTCATTATCTAATCCAAAAGCAGCTCCTAATTCACCTTCAGCTCCAACTAATCTTTTGATTTGTGGATTATCTGAAGTTTTCATAGAATCGGCATTTTTAGAAGTTATACCGTACTCTTCAGCTTCGATCATGGTATTTAATGACCATCTAACTATATCTTCCCATACTGCATCACCCTGTCGGACAACAGGCCCTAATGGTTCTTTTGAAATAGTTTCAGGTAATACTATATGGTCGTCTGGGTTACTCATTTTAGTTCTTTGTGCAGCTAAACCTGATTTATCCGTGGTATAAGTATCACATCTGCCAGCATCATATGCGGCTACTACTTCATCAGCTTTTTCAAATACAACTGGTTCATAAGAAATTCCTTTAGAATTGAAAAAGTCTCTCATGTTTAGCTCAGTTGTTGTACCTAAGTTAGTACACGCAGAAATTCCATTCTTAAAATCATTTACGGAATTAATTCCAGAATCTTTTCTAACCATAAAACCTTGTCCATCATAAAAGTTAGTACCTGCAAAAGTTAAACCAATGTCTGCATCTCTAGAAAGTGTCCAAGTTGTGTTTCTAGATAAGATATCAATTTTACCAGAGGTTAAAGCTGTAAATCTTTCTTTAGCACTTAACGGTGTATACTTAACTTTATCAGCATCCCCTAGAACCGCAGCTGCTACTGCTCTACATACATCAACATCAACACCTGTCTAATTTCCAGCAACATCGGCATTTGAAAATCCTGTAAGACCTTGAGAAACTCCACATCTTACAAAACCCTTTTTCTGGGTGTTTTTAAGTGTCTTGGATTTTTTAGCTCTATCTTTTATATCATCATTCTTTGTTTCTGTTGATTTATTAAGTAAATAAGTTGCTCCTAATACTAAAGCAATATTTTTTCCTTGTTTTCCCATATTCTTTCTATTAAAAATATCTAGATATTTTTTTTTCAGTAGGTGTTATCTACCTGAATTAAATATTTTTTTATTTTATGTACTTAAAAAAAAAAGAAATTTATATATTTATTAAATTCGATTAGTTCGTGTTGTTATAATTTTTTTCAAGACAATCAATAATTTCATTTTTATTTTCGTTTTCGTAATTTAGAAAATTTAATACCTCTTCTGTAATATAAGTACTTAATGATACTCCTATACTTGATAATCCTGTAATAACCATAGTGTTATTATTATATTTAATAATAGGCATCTTAGATTTTGAATCAAAAATTCGTTTAGCATACCTGACATTACCATATTCTTTGAGATTATTAATAATTTCAATTATTTTTTTTTCGGACATTATTCTTTTATCATTTTTCATACCACAGTACTGGGTTGTAATAATTCCAGTTTTTGTTATATGTTTGTTATTTTTAAATGTTATCGCCCACGAATTTATATTATCTTTGTTATTATTTTTTTCAACTGCCACAAACCCATCATAGGCTAGTAATTCTGTATTTTCTAGTAATGGCTTTAATGTTTCAGTTTCTTTTAATTTAAGTATGCCTTCACCACAACAAACTATTACTTTATTATCATTATTGTTTAATTCTTTTAAATCTCTTGCCTTTAATTTTCCATCTATAATTGAAACTTTAGCGTCTGTTATATATTTAACTAAATCATTAATTAAAGTTTCTGGATGATATAACAAACATTCGTATCCTTTACCAAAATTAGCTTTAAAGTTATCGGGTTTACTTATCAAATTTTGTAAATCATTATTATTTTGTATCATATGCTTAAATTTTTCATATGATCTAGATAAAAGTTCATTTATTTTTGTATGATTTTTAAAATTGTATTCAAATGTATCTTGATTTAAACTCTTATCGATTGTGCCTAATGACACAGCAGCAGCAGTATCATAATAATGATAACTTTGATTATTTTGTTTTATTTCTTTATATTGTAATATTTCACCATATATTACAATATTTTTAGGATCGATTACTGAATGCTTAATTAAATGATAAATTGTAATTAAATTAGGTATACCCATTCCTACAAATATTATATTTTTTTCTGTCATTTAATTATTAAAATATATTTAAATCTATTTTATTCTATATATTTATCCGGTATTTTTACTAGATAACATCTGTATATAATAGGATATTATATAATAGGATATTTAATTGTGGTTTTCACTTACGTGTTTAAATGATATATTTTTAATAATATCCAAATCTAAATTTAAATGTTTATTTGTCATAAGAATTACGTATGTATTTTGAATTGTTTTATCTTTATAAATCATATTAAAATAATCTAAATATGAAAAATCATTTTTTGGAATTAACCTTTTAACCCTTAAAAAAGGAGAATTGTTTATTAAGGTTATCGTTTTGTATTCTGCATAATCAATACTCATATTTTTCCCTGGTTTAGAATTGTAATTTTCTTCCATAATTTTTTTTCCTTCTATATCCCAAATAGGAATAGTTATTAAAAATCCTAGAGGATTACCTTCTTTTTCGCTTTCTTCCAAATGTTTAATAATTTTTTCTGTACCTTTTTCCATAATAAAATTTTCATATGGAGGATTAAATCCAAATAATCCACTTATAGGTACTATATCAAAAAAAGATCCTAAGCTTCCAAAGTATTTTTCAATATCATAAAATAAACTGCAATAATGATCTAAATAATGATTTACACCCGATGCAAAAACTTCTACATTTAAATTTATTTTTTCTTTAAATTTTTGCATTACATTTGGTATAACTGCTAATTGATGATTATGACTTCCTAATGTAATATATCTGTATAACAAACACCAAATCAAAGTGTCAAAATCTATATTCTTAAACGACGATTGATATATATTAAATTTTGCCTTTAATTTGTTATAAACATTTTGTGATATCTTAATATTTCTAATTATTTTACATATGTTTTCATCTGTAATTTTTTCATATAATTGAATTTTCATTTGAAAAAAGTCAATGTGATTTTCTTTTTTTTTTGTTTTCTTTAATTTAATATATTTATATACATTGAATTTGTTTTTTATTGAATTATAATAAGTAGAAGACAAATAATCTTTGATTTCATTTATTCCTAAATCACATTCTTCTTTCATATTTAACTGTTCTATTATTTCATTTGCTATAACTTCTCTATTTTCTTTTGAAATAGAAAAATCAAATTTCATCATATCAATTATAGTCATTTTTAAAGTTGCCATATTCATTTTACCACTAGGAATTATAGGGTCTGATGTGTTATCTTCTCTGGAGTATTGTACAAATAACCAACTGGAAAAAATATTGGTTAATGTTCTGATGTAATTTTTTTTAATTGAAAAGATTTCTACTCCTAATTTATGTGTTAAGATTAATATAAATTTATTTAATATTCTAAATAATATTTGCGATCTTTTAATTTCTATATAAGGATTAATATCAAAATTTCTAATTTTATATTGACACTCAAAAAAATCATTTTTGATTGTTTTCTTTTCCATTTATTTATATTTCTATTTACTTATTTAAATCCTTTACGCCCTTAAGAAAAAAAATATAATTTAATTTATTTTTCTTAATTAATGAACCCTTTACCTGAATTTAATGAAAATACAATTACCTTATCATCATTAAATAATCAAGATCAGGACTTTCAAAAATTATTTAATATAAAAAATTCATTAACTTATTTAGATTGTGAGAACATGAAAATAAATTTTGACGCAGGTATTAATAAATTGGTATTAAAAGGATCTAAGAATCTTGAAATAAATATAGGTAAGGTAATCTCAGGCATAGATATAATTAGTTGTCATGATATTACTATATATACTAAAATTAATGAACCGGTATATTCATTCTGCATAGAAAAATCTTCTAACATAAAAATTAAGGTTGATAAATCATTAGTTAAATCAACATCTTTAATATTAGATGAATCAATAGATATTAAATTCTTTGATTTTCAAGAAAAAATAATCTCTATAAATAAATTTAATTTACTTTAATATCTCCTAGGTACAAGTTTAATACAAATATCATTATTTTTGTAACTTTGGAAAATCTTAAGGTACATATCAGGTGCTTTTTCATGATAATATTCTTCAAGTCTCTTCCTGAAAGATCTGGAAGTTAACAATTTAGATTTTTGGAATTGCATATCTGGTGAATCGACTCCTGTCTTGATGGTGTCGTGATTATCGTTCAGAATTTTAATCCATTTTGTTTCGCCTCTGTAATCCGTAAGATACTGAGCATTAATTGCTGCTTGTTCAAGGTCATCATCTGTCATGATACATTCTTTGAATAGAATATCCTGTGCCTTTCTAAATGTGTCCCAATACTCTTCACTTCTCTTTACCTTGGGTTTAGAGTTTGTATTTCCATTATGAAATCCACCTCTACCTCTTCCACCAGAAGAGTTACCTCTCCCACCGGAAGAATAATTACTTCTTCCACCAGAAGAATAATTACCTCTTCCACCAGAAGAATAATTACCTCTACCGCCGCCAGAATAATTACTATTACCGCCGCCAGAATAATTACCTCTACCGCCGCCAGAATAATTACCTCTACCGCCGCTAGAATAATTACCTCTGCCACCAGAAGAATTACCTCTACCGCCACCAGAATAATTACCTCTGCCACCAGAAGAATTACTCCTACCTCTACCATTGCCACCTCTGCCTCCAGAGTCTGATTGATTCTTATCATGTGACATATTTGTTGTATCAGATTTAAGAGACTCTTTTTCAGTTTCTAAATCTTTATCTACAGTTTCCGAATTTTTTTCAGCATTATCTGCTTGAATGACTGGTGTTGAAACTACCTCCTCAGCCAAATCCTCAAGAATTTCTTCTTGGGGTGTATTACTTTTTTCACCGGTTAGTGCGAATTTGAAGTCCATTTTTATATATGAAACCTAATATACAATTACTGTAAGATCTTATAGTTTCAATTTTTTTTAACAATAGCATATTTCTGGCTCATTATAGTATTTAGGTTTAATTACCTCTAATTTGTTATCTATAATATTACTTTTACTGCTACATTTAAGTAACATTTTAAATAGTAAATCTATATTTTTCCCTGTTTTGGAGCTTGTTAGAATATGAATTATCTTTATATTCTCTCCTAATTTATCTCTAATTATATCTATTATGTAATTATTATTAAATTTTTTGGGTAAGTCACATTTATTGCCAACTATAAATATTGAATAATTTTCATTTCCTATGGTTTTATAAATCTCATCCAGCCAAAAATCTATACTTTCATACGAAATTAGATTCGTAATACTATAAACTAAAACTATTACATCTGCTTGTCTATAATACATGGGTACCAAAGATCGAAATCTTTCTTGGCCAGCGGTATCCCATATTTCTAATTTTACATTTTGTGTTTCTAATAAAACATTTTTACATGAATATGCGGCACCTATTGTTGCTTCCTTAAATTCATCAAATCTACCTAATATGTATTTTTCTATAATAGATGTCTTTCCTACCGCCGTATCACCTACAAATGTTACTTTTATTTTTTTGGAGATAACCATTTTATTATATCTAAATATAATAAAACGGTTATTTAAGCGTTTGTTACTATTTTTCAATTAGCATATATAAAATTATTCTATCCTGTTTTGAATTATTAATTGCAGAATGTAATTTTCTATCATCAAAAGTAATCCATTCTCCACTTTTATGAATATATTTTTTATTATCACATATAATAAAACAATCATTTGTATTTGGAACAATAATCCCAAAATGATGAACCTCTTCATCATTAGGATCTGTATGAGGGGGGATTTTAGAATTTGGTTTTAACCACGAAAATCCAGCTACTTTAATTTTAATACCATATTGTATTGCTTTTTTAATAGACATGTAAGTTATTGGACATTTTTTACAATTTTCAATAATAGGCTTGCCATTTATCCACAAACCATAATTTTTCCATTCATCCTTTATAGATTCTGGCCCTCTTATCCATTTATTTTCAATATCTTTCAAATTAATATCATCCCAATATTTTGGTCTATTATTATTTGATAATTTTGTCGTTTGATTATTTACTATTCTGTAATGATTACCATTATAATCGAGTATTTTATCCATAACTTTTTTACATTCTTTTTGTATTAATTCATAATTCTGAGTTAATGGTTTTCTCCATCTAAATTCTGATTTAGGCCATAAAAGAAAAGCAATAACTATCAGAATTATTATAATAAAAATTTTTGACACCATATAATTATTAATTATTTTTTATTTTTTTTTAAGTATTTTTATATTGAACATTTTTAATTAATAACTATCAAATTACATGATAAATCGATACATCGTATCAGTTAGTCAAAAATCTTATGTATCTAAATAGCATTTTACTCATTACTATTTAGATACTAAACTATAAAAAAAATAATTTATTCAGATCCGTGAATAACTATATTCTCAACATTATATTCATATTTGCTTATTAGCATTTCTTTAGCTTTCTCTCTAATATCTCCTTGTAATTGCAAAACATTACCATGTTTCTCATTATTAACATAATTTCCATTACATCCAAATGTTTTCTTCATATGTTTTAAAATATCTTTTAATTGTTGTTGATCGCCTTCTAATCCTTCTATCGTACAGATAGATTTTCTGGCATTTCTTTTTTGTATTCTAATATGAACTTTAGTAGCATTAACTAGTTCATTGATTTGATCCATTGGATCAATATTTATATTATTATCAAAGTCATCATCAAATGAATCCATTGTATAATTTAACTAATTTACCCTTAAACTAGTACAAATATCTTTCAATTTTTTTTTCATATTATATAAAGAATTGAAAGAAGATAAATACAAATATTAATTATAATTTGATTTTTCTAATTGATTTAAAATCATTTTAATAGTAAGTCTTATTCCAAAACAGGTAGAGGAATTTATATTGTAACTACATCTATAGTTTTTGTTATTTGTACTGGCAATATCCATATGTACCCAACTCGTACCATTTTGAACAAAATTAGATAAATATGATGCTGCCATTAATGTTCCTGCACGACATGAATATTCTGCGTTTTTATAATCTGCTATTTCAGATTTTGTTAAATCTTTACATTCTTGGTATAATGGTATTGATAATACTTCTTCACCTACTTCTTGACCTGCAATTTGAAATTCTTCTATTAATTTATCATTATTACTAAAAATTGGAGCGGCCATATATTCCGTGATAAATGCAGTGGCGCCTGTTAATGTTGCGTAATCGATTACATATTCAGGATTAAAAGATGATGCATAATATAATAAATCTGCTAGAACCATTCTTCCTTCTGCATCAGTATTTTTTACTTCAACCGTTCTACCATTCATCATAGTTATTACATCTCCTGGTTTGTACGCGCCGCTTCCTGGCATATTTTCAACTAATCCCATTAGCCCTATTACATTTATTGGTAACTTTGTTCTACTTATATAATCAATTATTGCTGTAACAACTGCCGATCCTGTCATATCTGTTTTCATTAGTCCCATATTAGTAGGTCGTTTTAAAGAAATTCCACCTGAATCAAAAGTAACTCCTTTTCCTACTAGTACGATTGGTTTAGTTTGATTATTAGTTCCATTATATTTTACTATAACAACCTTAGATTCTTCACTACTTCCTTGTCCTACTGCCAGTACACCATTCATTTTTTTTTCACACATTTGTTTTTCATTTAAAATTTCTACATAACATTTATCGGATAAAATTTTTTTTATTTGTGTAGCTAACATGGTAGGAGTTAATAGGTTTGCAGGTGTATTAGATAATCTTCTAGCTTTATTTACTGAATCTGCTAATTGTTTTACTTCTTTAAAACTTGAATATTTTATTTTTTTACCGAATGACCTTAATTGTAAATCTATTGGCTTATTTGGTTTTTCTAATGTTTTAAATTTAGTTAATCTAAAAGATCTTAAAATAAATAATTCTATAATTATATTAATTTTAGTTTCATCTAAATATGTAGTATCAATAATACAATCACAATTAATGTTTAATTTATCAAATAATTTTATTATAATGTTGTGAAACTTATTATTTATTTTATTAGGCACTATTGCAAAAATACAATTATTTTCTATTACTTTAAGGGTGGCCGAAGGATTATTTTTTAATTCAGCTTCAATTTTTTTTATGTTTTTTATATTGGATAATTTTTTTAATGTTTTTCTTATTTTATTTGCTTCTATTAAATAAATATTTTCTTTTTTTTTTGGATTTAGTACTTGAAATAAATTGTAATCAAAGAAAGATGACATATTATATGATATTATAATATTTTTATTTTATATAATTAACCCATTTTTAGTGATATATCTAACCATCATTATTTTTTAATATATATATATTAAA